>Ga0315914_1002927_pt1 | contig 26133 bp, 31 predicted proteins | sample MpolenodulesMG_FD_203920 | JGI IMG/M metagenome (GOLD analysis project Ga0315914, IMG submission 203920) | Medicago polymorpha root nodule microbial communities from Los Angeles, California, United States - elongated nodules | ecosystem: Host-associated > Plants > Roots > Nodule | place: USA... | reverse complement strand
CATACATGTTCTATTTGACGAACATTGACAAAAGCAGGACAACAGAAAATTCTTTTAATCATCAATAAGACTATAACAATATCTTTCAGAAAAATTAATAAGAACAATTTACAAACAAACATAACACAATTTAATTGAAGATAGCTGATCAACCAACAGTACGGAAAGTTCAAAAGGTGCAAGTGCACATCAACCTTGTTTCAAATATTACACCATAATAACGATAGAGCAAAACAACAAATCATACAAAGCAAAAACAGAAACAAAGACACTGTATAAATCCAGACTGCAACCCAAAACATCCATAGGAAACAATCAAACACGAACACACAACCGCTTAAGGATTTTTCTAAACTTTGACACACTTAAGCTTCACAGGTTTTGTGATTGACTTTTCACCAACATCTTCAACATCCAATGTAGCAGACCCAACACTATCAGCAACCCTCTTACCAATGACCTTGCTTATTGGCGTGGTTTCCTCAACTGAATCCTTTGGTCCAGACTTGGTGGAGTCACCGCACTCAACAACCCTATCATGTAAGCCGTAATAAAAACAGACACACCAAGTCACTTAATTATTTAGCTCATTTATGCTGAAAGATAATATTGACACCAGACAATGTTAGATTTATCAAGGGTTTACCTCAGAAATTGCCTCTGTACCATTGAGGTTAACACCCTCATTTTGATCAGCCTCATTTTCCTCATTAGAAATCTAAACAAAAAAATGGGAAAGGTAATCAATTCAAGCTCATACACTTTATAATTCAGTATATATATTCATTTACTACGCACAAAATAACAACCTAAATCTTATGATGAGAAATAAATTTGTTGACAACTTCAGCACTATCAGGTGTGCGCTTTACCACATAGTTGCGCCAAATTGCCGTCCTTAATCTCCACCAACCAATTTCTAGACTATTATTCAACTTACCATGGGAAAGAAAAAACAATTAATTACATGATCAATTACTTTTAGATCTATTGTTTTAATTGTAGGTACTTTTGTTTGGTGAATAGGAATACTACAAAAAACTTTTTCAAAACTAACAAAAAATTTAGTATTCCATTAAGAGAAAAGGCAAATTAAAAAGTTCAAAGAAAAAACAATTAAAAACATAAAGACATGGCTTGTGGAAAACATAGTCTATAAGAAAAAAGTCAATTGCCTTCAATGAAAAATGATGAAAGGAATTCTGATTCAGAATTCGTCCAATCATGTGACCTTCCACCTTTAATGGTAAGGGTATTCTGTTCAACAGAGATCTTCACGTCTTCCTTACCAAGTCCAAGCATATCCAAACAAAGAAGCAAATAATCCTCTGTCTCTTTCGCATCCCAACCACATCGAACTCGACCGTCTCCAATTCCACGTGAATCAGAAAGGAATGGATTGTCCATTAATTGATCCACCATGTTAAGCACCTGGCTCAAACTCCTAGTTGGAGAAAACAGATCAAACACATCTAAAAACACAACAGTTTAGTATTTATTTAGTATTAGTTAATCAAATCAATTAAATAAAATAGTGAAATTGAGTATAAGAGTGATAACAACTACCTGAGAGGAAATCGTCGTGGCGAGTGCGAGGGAAAGAGCGATCAAACCAGCGCTACGACGATCGACAACATTGGACTCACTAGAGTGTTCGTCGTATGGCGTTGGTGTTGAATGAACGGGAAGCGGAAGAGGCAACGGGGCAGAGAAACCTAGAGAGGAGGCCGCATGAGAAAATTCAACGCTGACGGTGACGGTCGAGTCGACGACGGCGAGGGATGAGAGGAGAAATATGATTGTGAAAGTAGAAAAGACATGGGAGAGAGGGAAATTTTCTTCATTGCCATGGAGAGAGAGAGAGAGAGGGAGAGAGAGAGAGAGAGAGGTGTATTGAAATGAAGCTGGGCAGAAAAGAGAAGGGTCTTGGAAAACGTCGCGTGGATAATGAACGCTCAAAATTAATGCAGGAGAGGGTATTTGAAATTCAAAGCATAGATAGTGGGGTGCCAAAAAATTAGGGTTAGGTGTTTAGAATTAGGGTTTGGAGGTTAGCTAGGATTAGATATAAGGATTTCTCATGGCTAAATTAACCTTAGTTGGAACATGATTAAGCAACGCCTTCCAAGCTAACGCCAAAACTTTCGACGGCCAGACTCTTCCAAAGATTTCCAAACACCCTTTTTTCCTCCACCCCCCACCTATCCTCCACGCCAACCGCACAAAACACTCGCTCATAAGCTGACATAACTGAAAAAACACCTGACTCTTCAAGGTTCCACCACCACTCGTCCTCCCTAGTTGACCACCGGACTAATGAGAACCTCCTCCTCCCACACAAAAAGGTGACATCTCCAATTAAACACCCAATCCCTCCCATCCTCCGTATCCACTCCCACCTCCCCCACCATCGCCTCCTTTTGGTTTGAGATCATAAATAGCCTAGGGTATTTAAGCCTAAAGCATCTATCCCCTTTCTACTTTACATTCCAGAAACTAGTATTCAAGCCATTTCCCACCTTTCTCGAAACTTGCGAGTTAAACCAACCTCTAACTCCAAAATCTCCTATCTTAACCAACTCCTTCCACGATAACGATGAGTGTCTAGGCCAAGGCGAATCGCTCCCCTCCAACAATCCCCCAATACACGGCCCATACTTTTCCTCCAAAACCTCCTTCCATAAGGCTTTCTCCCCATCAAGCAATCTCCAACGCCACTTTGCCAATAGACTCACATTCATCACCCAAATATCCTTAACCCCCAAACCCCCTTTCCCCTTACTTTGGCACGCTGTGTCCCATTTAACCCAACTAATCTTTTTCCATCCTCCCACACCTCCCCAAAGAAATTCTCTTTGAATTCTAACAATCCTCTTCCACACCTTTACCGGCATCTTTAAAAAAGACAAATAAAAGATAGGGATTGAATTGAGAACCGAATTCAATAGGACAATTCTCCCACCAAAACTTATGTATTTATGCCCCGACATATTCAACCTCCTATCTAAAGTTTCCACCAACACCTCCCATGTTGACATACTCCTCCCATTAGCTCCAATCAGCAACCCCAAATAATTAAAAGAAATACTCCCCATACTACAATTCAAAAAGTTATAGGCCATCTCCATAAACTCCTCCCTCACATTCACCCCAATCAACGAGCTCTTTAGGAAATTAATTTTCAACCCTGAGACCAATTCAAAACCTCGAAGAATTGATTTCATTGCCCAAAGATTCTCCACCGTAGCTTTCCCAATACAAAGAGTATCACCGGCATATTGTAAATGGGAAACTACCAAGCCATTGTCACCAACTTCAAATCCTTCAAACAAATTTTCGACCCTCGCTTTCCTCATCAAGCCACTAAAACCTTCCGCCACCTAGAGGAGCAAAAAAGGTGCTGGAGGATCCCCTTGCTTAAGCCCTCGATGAATGTTTATCTCCTCCGTTGGACTATCATTAACAAGAATTGACATTGATCCGCCACACACACAAGCCTTCATCCACGCCACCCACTTCTCACATATCCCAACCCGTCGCATCATATACAATAAAAAAAGCCCCAATCAACCGAATCATATGTTTTCTCAAAATCCACCTTAAAAATCAAACACTCCCTCTTCGCTCTCTTGGCATAGTCCACCAGCTCATTAACCACCAAAACCCTATCCACCAAATTCCGCCCTTTGAGAAACGCCGATTGAGATGAAGAAATTATAGAATTCATAACTCCCGCCAACCTCCTTGCTAGGACCTTTGCAAGGAGCTTATAAAGGCAACCTAGCAAAGAAATTGGCCTAAAATCCTTCAACTCTAAAGGGGATGACACCTTTGGGATAAGAGTCACAAAAAACGACAACATACTTTTTGGTATCACCTCATTCACATGGAATTGATCAAACATAATCCTCACCTCATTTTTGATCAAATACCAAAACTCTTTAACAAAAGCAAAATTGAACCCATCCGGACCCGAACTCTTACTACCTTCACTCTCTCTAACCACCACCTTTATTTTCGCCATATTAAAAGGGGCTATTAACAACCCATTCTTACCCTGAGAATTTCTACCAAAATTCATCCCATCCAATCTCGGTCGCTCCCACCTTTCATTCGCCACATGAGTAGTAAAATAGTCCACCACTTTTCTACGAATATCAAGAGGCGACATCACCCACCCATCATTATCCTTCAACGCCTTAATGGAGTTTCTACTCTCATTGTTGAATTGTTTTTGTTGAAATGTAAATGATAAAGAGTTATTGGTGGAACTCATTTAGACATTTTATTAAAGGGTCTTTATTAGAGTGATTGTGTCCATGTGTGACCCGTTTAAGACCTCAAGATTGAGGGTCTCCATTGTGGATGCTCTTAGAAGTCATTTAACTCAATTTAAAGTGTTGAAAATGTCTTTTGTATCTTTTTGTGTCAAATCGATCTTTTATGTTAACTTCATTTTTCATCTATGCATGTTACCAAATGTCTTGCTTTAACATTCAAAATGGTAAATTACATTTTCAGTTCGTCAAAATAACATTTACATCATAATCATAAAGACTATTACAATATATACTTCGTCAAAATTAATATGATATTTGATAGTTTTTGTCTAAAATTGTGATCTCATCGTGCAAGCATGAGTATAATTTTGGTGTCGAGTGGTGAGTCATTTTTAATAGCATATCATTCAATGATCAAATACACAGACTGGTAACATAACTGGACCAAAAATGAAAGTTGAATAAGCAGTTAAATATTTTTTAAGATAAATTACTACTTTGACAAAAAAAAGAAGATAAATGACAAGATAAAACTTAAATATAAGGTAAAAGAGAAGTTGTGTGGTATTGCCCTAAACATGTACTCTGTATCGTTTAAACTTTAGAAAATGCAGTGTGAAGTATGGGATGAGGAAGAAATTTTAGGGCTCTTTCAAATAGTGAATAAAAAAAATAGGAGTGTGGGATGAGTTAGGATGTTGGCGTGGGAAGTAAAAATGGGTTGTATTTAGTGATGCATGTAAAAAATTGTAAAGAAAAAAGTTTGTTAACTTTGGGCTTCAAAGAAGAACAGAAACAGGACTGGTCGTCCACGGCCTCTTCTCAACGACATTTATAGAAAGAAAAAAAAAACTCATCATTAATATCGTTGATGGAAGTTGAACTTAGTCGGAGTCGATAGAGATTTCTTAACTTGTTTTTCTTGATTCAGGCAATTAACATTGGAGAGACTTTGTTTCCCATGTGTGGGTTGTCTGGCTACTCTAGTCGAGTGTTAGGTAGAGTTGTTTTTGAGTTTTTGAACTACACTAATAAATGCATAAATTAAAGTAGAAAGACAAAGTGATAAATTGTGAAAATAAGCTGGTTTGATTAATTGACTGTTTTAATTACAATGTATAAATGAAGTATTTATAGTGAAAATATTGTTTATTAAGTATTAACTAAACGATGTGATCTACAATGCACAACCCTCCGGGTGTGCTTGATAACTCCCATGTTAGTGAGATCGTGGTGCCTCATGTTCAACTTTGTTATCCTCTGCTTGACATAATCCATTGACATAGTCTCTTTATACACATCTCCACTACCGATTGTGTCCAATTCCTCATTCCTCAAAGCCGTTTTTGGCGTCGAGAGCAACAAATCGTTGGTAATACGTTATTGTCTAGTCCCACCATACTTCTGACCCAGTTTTGAGCCTCCAACGGCCAATGTTCTGAGTCAATGGCCTTGAGAAAAATCAACCTTGTCGCCCCACTGTTATGACATCGCCTATCCTTCACTTGGCTGAGGGGCTTCCTCACGCTCATTGTTGTGATCGCCTACTTGTCGAATTCAGTTAACAAGACAAATATTTTTAGGTGCAAACAAACACTCACATAATATTTATTCTTTAGGCCCATGCATTGTTCAAAATACAGTGAAAACAGCACAAAAAGTAAATAGCTTGTGATAAGTCCCGTGAGATTATTCAAACAAAATGGTGCCCCGTAGAACCGCGCCTTGCTCGTACACACTTTTTAGCCATACGTCTTCCTTCGAGTGCATCATGTTCTACATGTATTTCTATACATATTTCTTTTCAAAGTTCAAATTCCGTTATCGATATCAAAATCTCAATAATTTGAAAATAATATTGTCAACACTTTCTCTAAAAGACAAAACTTATGTACTTTTTTTTAAGTCGTCGCTTTCGCCGAAAATATTTATATATTTATAACAAAAAATTACGCCTCTTAAAGAAAATACATTTATAAATACTTGAAACACAAAAAACAACTAACAAAAATGCTTTTAAGTGATTAGGTGATTGAGTTCAATCGATTAATGAAGTCTATGAATGAATCCTAATTTAATAAATAAATGGAATAGCTCCTGGCTAATCATTAACAGGATAAATGTTAACTACTCCTTCTATTTCACAATATTTATTGTTTATAAGGAATTTACACATGCCAATAAATCAATTAAATTTTGTTATTTTTGATCAAATTGTTTACGTTCTTTTCTTTCTATAATACTATATAATATTGCACTAAAACTTAAAAGTGAGAAGCAAAGTAAACAAACTTATTTAAAAAAAAAAAAAAACCACAATTGTTGTAAAATGGAGGCAGTGATTTTAAGAACCCAAATCTCTTGAGCATTCTTGCAACTAAAAAGGACCGTTGTCTTAGATAAAAAAACTGAAATTAACAATCTGATTAGGACAAATAGGTGTAGGAGGTTGGTGCAAGTAGAAGAAAGAAAAAAACGAACAGTGGAAAAAAAGCTTTCACCGTTTTTGCTTATCGGAGCCAACGGTATCTCAGATCCGATTATATATCTCACGCGGGTTTCTATTAGGGTTAGGGTTAGGGCTAGCTTTTCAATTTCACTATACCGGCGATGTACAGCGACGGCGAAGCCCATGACGCTCCTCAAACCCAGAGAAAAATCCCCCCTGCATCCTCCATGTTGTGGGTCCGCAATCTCCGTCGTTTCATCGGATCCGGTGCCGGTCTCGGATCCGAAGCTTTAATGGGTTCGTTTCCATTTCTTTCTATCTTTTTCAGTTTTGTGATATCAATTAATTACTACTTTATAACATACATTATTATTATGTTATGCCATTTTGCAGAACTTGAAACAAAAAGAATCTTGCTTGATATTTTTAAAGATAAGCAGAAGAAAAGCGCTGAAGCTGGTACAATTCCCAGTTTCTACAAGAAGGCATGTCAAACCATTAATTTTATTATTATTATTATTATTATTATGCATGTGTAAAATAATTGTAAACTGCAATCGGTCACATACGGTTATGATTTTAAGCTCAAATTTTAAATTTAAGAAAAATTCAAATTTAAAATCCGAGTTTTTAAAAGCTGCACTATCCGATTTTGATTCGATAGTCCACATGTGCTGACTGCATTGAATCCAAATCCCATATTGTTTTAGCCTTTTATCCACTGGCATGTAGTTTGACAAATTTATAGTCGAATTTAAACCTGGGTCTGTTGATAAGAAAAGTACCATGTAGTTTTACCTGATATCTAGAGCAGACCATTACAAGTTACATGCTGTATCCCTTTATATAAGTTTGTTTTTTTCATTTGTTACGGATTATATAGGATAGTTAACGGAGTAATGATATTTGTACAACCATGTTATGACAACTTTTGGGACAACCTTCTTCTCTCCTCTTCTTTTGGGACAAAAACAATATATATGTAGAGAGAGAGAGGGAGGGAGAACACAATGAGAGTATGAGTTGTCCCAAAATGGTTGTACAAATATCATTTCTCTAGTTAATATATGTTTGAAGTTTAGGATTGGGTTACTATGGCATTTAAATAAGACCTATCTATCTGCAATTCAAATATTGAAATGTGTCATCTTCTTCTAGAAACCCGAAGAGGGATCAATCAGTCAGAGAGTCCAGAGATTGGCCAAGTATCGTTTTTTGAAGGTATTATTTCTTGGCTTAGCTCTTTCTTTGCTTAGACAGTGGATATTTTTTTCTCAATTAGTGACATTGCCGGGTACATTTAACAGAAACAATCAGATCTTTTGTTGAATGCTGACGATTTGGATGCAATGTGGGTGTGCTTAAGAGAAAACTGTGTGATTGATGATGCTACTGGTGCAGAAAAGGTCTGTTACAATCACCATGTGTTTGCTTCTTCTTTTTTCTTTCTATGAAACAATGTCTGCTTCTTATTTCCAAAAATTGTAATATATATATATATATATAATTGATTTTTTTTATTATTAGAAGTATGATAAATCTTTGATATGCACCACAAAGTTCACGAGCGTAACCAACCCCTCGGTTTTTGGAAAAAAGATGAACACCTAGACTCTTAGGGTCTGTTTGGGAGGGTGATTTTGGAGGGCTTTAGAGGGCTAGGCCTATATTTTAATATATATATATTTGATACTAAAAAAATTGGAAAATAATCACGACATATGATCATATAACAATTCAATCACACTTCATTTTTAGAAATATTTTATAGCTTGCTTAATTTAGAAAAGAAAAACAAGTCAAACTCTCCCCTCCAAAATCCCACTCCCAAAGAGACTCTTACATTCATGCGAGCTTTATGGGCTGCTACATTACATCCCTAATAGTCAATAACCATCCCCATTCCATGCTTTTAGTTTGGTAATTCCTCAACAACAACAACCAAGCCTTATCCCACTAAGTGGGATCAGCAGTTTGCTAATTTCTCAATCTGTATTAAATCCTTTAATACCTTTAAAGATCAGAGACTCAATCTATTTCACTAGACATATTTGGCATGTGCTCTATTTATCCTTTAACTGGAGTTTGGTGTGTCATGTAATGGGTTTTCCCTGAGAGCATACTGCTCATACTCTTATGTATAATTTTGCTTATGTCTCAGAGCATCAAGCTTCAAGGATGCTTATTTTGCCTATCAAGATAAAATATTTCCTGTTAAATGGGTGATATAAGTTCATACTGTTCATCTAATTGAAAATACAACTTTAAGATTTCCACCGCGTTCTTCTCAAAATTTACTACAACTTTGTTATGTATAATTTCTTTTATTGAATTGTTACTTGGCTTCTTTTCCTTTGCCCTCTAACGCTATTCACGACGGAGTTCTTACATACTTTAATTTGTTTCTTACAGATGAATTATGAAGATTTTTGCCACATTGCCTCTGTATGTACAGAACAAATAGGTCCTAAATGCCGACGATTCTTTAGTCCTTCTAACTTCATGAAGTTTGAGAAGGATGAGCAAGGAAGAATTGCCATTCTACCATTTTACCTTTACGTGATGCGCACGGTAGGTCATTTCCAACTTGAACTAATTTTTGGCGATTCTGTTTAATTCTCATGGATACATGTGGTTCTGTGTTTATTTTATTTCTTCATTGAATTTTATTTTCTTGTTTATTCTTACCATTTGAGCTTGATGAATGTATCAAATATGTTTATGTTTATCGTAGATATCTAATGATTTTGGCTGTACAGGTTTCACTTACACAAGCAAGAATTGATATGAGTGAGCTTGATGAGGATTCTGATGGTTTCCTTCAGCCACATGTATGTTTTTTTATTTTTTTATTTTTTTTATCTCTGTTAGGTTTCCAATTGTTTAAAATTGAATTGAACTATTTGTTAGGTATCTCTTTCATTCAAATTATTTACTTTTTGTTATGCATATATATATTTATAGAAAATAGTTGCTTTTTTTAACACTATTTTCCCTGCATAACATTTCATCCGGCCAACTATCTATGTGGATTGGTATCTCTTGTTCCACTCCTTATTATCTAATCTCTGTTTAACCTTTATTCTCAACTATCTTATTATAATTATAGAAAATAGTTGCTTTTTTGAACACTACATTCCCTGCATATCAACATTTCATCTGGCCAACTATCTATGTGGATTGATCTCTCTTGTTCCACTCCTTATCATCTAATCTTTTTTTCTTTATTCTCAACTATCTTGTTATAAATTTATGACTATTTGACCTTTATTTTATTGGCATGCATATAGTTTTTACGTATATCGCAAGTCAATCCCTTTTTGGGCCCTTTGAACTTTTGAGAAATCTAACCTTTCCAGTAGTTTCTTTGGTGTGTTTTGAAGCTGGGAAACAAGTTGAATTTCCAGTTTCTTGGATAAAAAAATTAGGTTAACTTGATATTTACGAATTTGTTTTTCAGGAAATGGAAGCGTATATACGAGGTCTTATACCCAACTTGGCACAATTACGTACTATGGATGCAGGCTTTGTTCCAATGTATTGTCGTATTGCTGCACACAAATTCTTCTTCTTTTGTGATCCTCATAGACGAGGTTTGCATGACTGATTCTTATAGATGCTATGTGCTGTTTTATGGTCATATCATCTTTTATTTGGAATTTTTTATCGCGACAAAATATATTTTCTTTAATTTAATATGATTAAATAGAATTTTAAAGTAATGCAGATTGTAGCTTTCGAATAAAAGCTCTTGATGCATAGAATCTTATATTCATCCATCTAGTATGTTCATCCAATCAATTTCAGCTAAGCCAACATATGTTCATCCATCTAGTATTATCAAAGTCTACATAATTATTCTTTTTACGTTACAGGTAAAGCTTGCATCAAGAAAGTGCTGCTTAGTAATTGTCTTCAGGAACTAATGGAGCTTCATCAGGTAGGTTGCATAAACAGTTTATGCAATAATATCTTTAAAACCAAGCATCATAGTATTCAACTCTCTCTCTCTCTCTCACACACACGCACACACACAATTGGTTTGCTTTGTTTTAATAATAACCATGAACAAAATTTTGTTCTAAGTTCCTTTTAAGCTTTAATTTGATGATCTATGCTGAGTATAGTAATATGTGTTTCAGGAAAGTGAAGAAGAAGTCACAGACACAGAACAGGCTGAAAACTGGTTCTCTCAGACTTCTGCTCGACGTGTATGTGGTGGGTATCTTACATTGGCCTCCCGAATGTCCATGTTATTTATTTATTTTTTCAATCAGATCATTGCAAATCTGTTTACCTTTTACACCATTGCCACTATCACACTGATTTAAGTTAGTTGGCCTCCTTATCATTCTGTGTTAGCTGGTCCAGTTTCTACTAGTTTACTTTGATTAGTTTCATGACAAACTGAAGTTCTGATGTTTGTTGGTGTCCTTTTTCCCGCAGACATGTTTATTGCTCTTGATAAAGATTCAAGCGGTTCATTGAGCAAGCAAGAGCTGCGAGAATACGCAGATGGGACCCTGACTGAGATTTTTATTGAGAGAGGTAGAAACTATTACCATTCTTCAATTTTGGGTTAAATTTTTGTCAGAGTAATTATTACTAACAATAGCCATGGTTACTGCCCTTGTCTGTTCTCCTTTCTTCTTGTATATGCTATTGTTTTTCACTGCTGGATTGCAACATATTTCAAGCCAGGGTGTCAATGTGCATTGTGACCTTCATTTATAGTTTGGTACTCGTTGTTTTCCAAAATTAAATAAATAAATAAATAAATGTGCTTCCTGTAGTGTTCGACGAACATGTTCGCCGCGGAAAGAGTTGTGGTGGAAAGACAAGGGAGATGGATTTTGAGAGTTTCTTGGACTTTAATCTGGCTTTAGAAAACAAAGACACCCCAGAAGGCTTGACATACTTGTTTCGTTGCCTTGATCTTCAAGGGAGGGGTTACCTTACTACAGCAGATATTCACTCTCTTTTCAGGTAAAATGTCATATTGTTGATACACATACATGTTGTATCATTGTATGTACAACAGGAATCATTGTATTCATCTTTTCTTTTTAGACAAGTATTGAATATTTTACTACGACTGCTGGAAGAATAGAAGGGGAGCATCCATATGCCGAGATGTTGCCTGATACAGTCTTCCTAAAGAAAAATACTGTTGTTTCCTACTTGTAGTGCTTGAGCAAGCCTGCAAGTCTCAAATGGACAGCGACAAATTAGTTATATTAAATTATGGGATCCTGGAAATTTTCTTTGCTCCTTAACTAACATCAATATTATATAACTTAACATAATTACTTTTACTTCTCAGTTCTCACTTATGTTTTTTTTTTTTTTTTTTTTTTTGTAATTATGAATGAACAAAACAGAGACGTACACCATAAATGGATTGACGGTGGCAACTATGAACTTTGTATTGAAGATGTACGGGATGAAATCTGGGATATGGTTAAGCCAGCAGATGACCTCAAGATCACATTGGCTGATCTACTGGCCTGCAAACAGGGTGGTACTGTGGCCAGCATGCTCATAGATGTGCGTGGTTTCTGGGCTCATGACAACAGAGAAAATCTTCTACAGGAAGAGGAAGAACCAGAGGAAGAATAGATCTGCTCTGGGTCACGCTAACAGAAAGCTGCTGCCTTAAATTTAATACATTTCAACCTAGAATTCTCTCATGTTGTAACCCTCATGCTCGTGTCATTGTATGTGAAATTAGTTGTGTTCATCATAATATTAACTGTAAAAACACCATAGGTTATTGTATCTAGCCATTGGTTTTAAGTTAGAATTTGAACTTCTTATTGTAGCCAAATGCTTTTGTCATGATTGAATATAAGCTAATAATATTGGTCTGTTGTCAATGGAAAGTTATGTCCGATATTTTCTCATTTTGTCTATGAACCTAAAGTTGAATTAAAATTGGTGAAAATAATCTAAAATTTGTGATGACAATAAATTAGAGTTAAACTCGTGAAATTTGATTTTGGTAACATGATAAATAATTTTAGTGTAGATGACGGATAATTCTTTTCAGGGTTAAATAAGTTTTTCGTCCCTATAAATAAAATAGAATGTTTTTATCCTCACAATTTTTTTTATTGTTTTTGGTCCTTAATGACCAATTTATATTCATATGAATGTCAAAATTATAACACTTTTATGCTCAAGATGTATCCATATTATGTTCAATCTTTATATATTCATATTATTTTTAAAAAATGTCAAAATTATATTCATTAGTGACCAAACCTTAAACAAAAAAAATTACGAGGATTCATTTTATTTTTTATTGAGTTTGACGATTGTTCCTTACATTTTACGTTAATCAGATTTTACAATGGACTCTTTGAACTGATTGGATAAAATTTTGTTACACTATGAAGAACCGTGAGATGCATCCAAGGGCTTAAAACCCACTGAGTGTGGCATGCAGCAAGGAGCATTGTTTCATGCCGCATGTTGTTGTTTTGTTGTGCTTTTTCACGTTTTCAGGTTTGTAAATTCAAACAAACCATTAAATCCCAAACCCATGTAACAACCAAATCCAATCCTCCTTCAACTATGAAAGCAGCAGTGGGTTTTTCAGTTTCAGTTTCAGTTCCATATTGTTGCAATTCCAAATTCTCAATACCTTCGTTCATTCACATCCCCTCCAATTTTAATTCTGTCTTTTCCAAATCACTTATTATACACACACACTCTTCTAAGAGTAACAGCTATGTTGTTCATGCTCAAAACAATCCCGATAATGATAATGATGATGGATTTTATATGAGAAAAAGTGTTGAGCTTGCTAGAAAAGGTTTGGGGTATACCAGTCCCAATCCATTAGTTGGATGTGTTATTGTCAAACATGGAAATATTGTTGGTCAAGGTTTTCATCCTAAACCCGGCCAACCTCATGCCGAGGTTTCTCTTTTACTCTCACTTTTCCTTTTTATATTCTGTTTGTTTGTTCGTTTCACTTATTCGAGGACCATGCGTTTTTTCAGGTTTTTGCTCTGAGAGATGCTGGTGATTTGGCTGAGAATGCAACAGCTTATGTCAGCTTAGAGCCTTGTAATCATTTTGGGAGGACTCCACCTTGCACTGAAGCTCTCATCAAAGCCAAAATTAAGAAGGTTGTTGTTGGGATGGTAGATCCAAATCCTATTGTGGCTTCCAAAGGGGTGGATAGATTGAGAGATGCCGGAATCGAAGTTGTTGTTGGTGTTGAGGAAGAATTGTGCAAGAGCCTCAATGAGGCATATATTCATCACATGTTGACCGGAAAGCCTCTGCTTACTTTGAGGTAATTCAATTCCACTTGCTTTTCACTAAAGATTCATTTCTGGATGTTTTCGATTTTGTCGAGCACAGATTGCAGAAAATAGCAGTTCATTCAAATTCACCTATGCATCAATGTTATAGCGCCAATACTATTTGCCAATATTTTGTACTAATAGCGTATTGCAAAACACAATAGCCATTTGTTCAAATTCCGCTATAGTATAGTGCTATAGTCACTATTTAACAACAATGACTGCTTCTGTGAGTGCAAATTGGAGTTTAATTTTGGCTTTATGAATCCCCCATCATCTTATACATGTGACTCAAGTTGCTACTGAAAGTTTGTGAATCAACATTTTGGGAAAAAGGCTTCACTGACATTCATAAATTATCATCTTTGTCCTTTCTTGGGTTGCTTCACTTTCGCTTTAATCATGGAAATCGTAGATACCTTTGTATCTTAAACCTGTGCATCTCATTTCACGTGAGACCAAATATCTAAGTGATGATATGTGCTCCAAGCTTAATGCAAAATTTATTTATTTTTAGAAAAAAAGGGAAAGCATGGGCAATTATGAATGTACTTGAAAATTTAAAATTTCCTCCCCAACCATAGGCACTTAGTACGAACAAATTCACTTGCCTTCTTGACTTCTTTCACCATCTTAAAAAATGTCCACGCGAAGTCAGTTGGATGGATTACAGCCATTGCATCCTGGCTCACTATGTCTTAGGGTTGCATGTCTTGTCATGCTACAGAAAAGACAAGACTTAAAATAAGACGGAGTATATTCTGAATATAATTTCTGATTTTAATGTACAAAGACAAGTTTACTTTGTGTATCCACGAGTCTGGGACAAAGGAATGTTTGATTTACGTCAGAATGAGAGTGAAAGGGTAAGAAGTGGTCGCGAAAGAAAAGATGAGTCTGAGGTTTTAGAACCAAAAGCTGCATATCTCTCAAACATATTGAACTGTTATGACTCTGAAGCACAGGTCAAATTACCTCTCTCAAACATAATATATATGTCTTATTTCCCCAATTAAGGAGGAGTTACTTTAGTTGAGTGACACATTACACAGGCCGTGTCCAACTACATCCAGGTATCTTGATAATTTTCTTTCCTTCCACGCCCGTTGTCAACTTCTTGCCACTTGGCATCGTTCCATTGTCCAACAGCAGCATATATGCTAGAAAGAAGAGAATAGTAACTGGATGTATCACTCTCCTGCTTAATGCAATGCTGGGCAGCTATTTCCACAAGCTTCACATTGTTATGTAATCTGCAGGCAAGAAGTAGAGCTCCCTAGACAGCAGCACTTGGTTGCATCAGCATATTCCTTATAAGCTTATATGCTTCATCCAGCCCTCCCAGAAAGATCGTCCACAATTCCATAATGATCAACTGATGGCGCAATGTCATCGTCCTTCATGGAGTTAAAGCACTGGTAACCTTCTTTTTCAACCAATCCAGTATGATTGTAAACAGTTAGAATTCTAGTGTTGGTGGCCAAATGAGAGATGATACACTCTCTAGCCATCTGTTCAAATAGCTCGACTGCATCTGATGCCCTTCCATCTAGTCCACATCCATAGATTATTGCAGAATATGCAACCACATACCTCTTTCTCAGGCCATGGAATAGTTCATATGCCTTGTCAATGCTCTCACACTTTGCATACAAGTCAATTAACGCAGTGGTCAAATGATCATCCAGTATAATTCCAAAGTCATTAACGTGCGGTGCGACTCAATACATCACCAATACTCTAGGTTCCACAATTGTGAACAAGCAGATATAACACTAGCCAAAGTCACCCTTTCTGGATGTAAAGAGACGTCTGGTTTATGCATGCCATTAAATAAGTCAAGGGCTTCTTTAGTCGTGCTATTTTGAACATAACAAGCTATCATAGCAATATACGAGAGCAAATCTTTATAACCCATCTTGTTAAAGAGCTCATACAAAAAAACATCTATGAATCACTATGCATTTTTATTTTTTATTTTTTTAAATTTTCAGACAAACATACATTTCATAGCTTAGCCTTTTTCCTGCATCACAGGTATTCTCTTTCTGTTAACGGTAATTTGTTGGACTCACTTGGGAATGGAGTTACAGACTCTGGTGGATACTATTCTCGGCTATTACAAGAATATGATGCAGTTATATTGTCTTCTTCCTTATTTCGAGAACATTTGTCGGACTCAGTACTCACATCTCAAGAACCTGGAGCCAATCAACCTATTCATATTATAATGCACAAAGATTCTGCTTCTTCAAATCAAATTCCATTAGTCATCAATGAAGTTACCGATAAAGCGATAATCTTTACAAATTGTAGAACAGCAACAACTCCAGAAGAAGCTCAACAAGGAATTGAAATTGTATCTATGGATCAAATAAATCTGGATGTGATCTTGGATTATTGTAATCATCAAGGATTGTGCAGTGTCCTGTTAGATGTGAGAGGGAATTTCAGTGAATATGAAGAGCTTGTTAAGGAAGGTATTAAGAAGAAGTATATCAATAAATTTGTGACAGAAGTTTTGCCAGTTTGGAATGGATGTACTAAGAATGATCCTCTACTGCCATTGAAGAACTTAGATCAAGGAGTAAAAGTGGAAAATTTACGTCCCATGGCCTCAGCTCAAAGTGTTGTAATTGAGGGATATTTAAATTTTGAATAATTGGATTCATTTGTCTTTCAAGGGCTTTATGTGCTCATTGTAGACTAAAACTTAAAGGCATTTTTTTTCTTTCTTTTTTTTCATTTTGCCTGGTGGAAAAACTGGGTATTATTCTATAAACAAGTATCTTTTTCTTACATTTTATTTGGTACCACATTTTTCTGAGTTGGAAGTTGAAGTTGTTTGTGTGCCACAGTTCATGTGGATTCTAAACTGTGGATATGAGCAATATGATTTGATCAAGATTCTGCAATCTGGATAGTTTGTGTGACAGATTTACATACAACAGAGAAATATGGGAGTTTGCAATATTTTTTATTGCAAAATTGTTTCTTGTAGGATATGTATTCGTTATCAATTTGGTTTGTATAGGGAGTTTGTAAATTATTGCTATCTAGTGTTTGTTGCAGCATTTATCTTAGTTTCTAGTCAAGATCAAGGTTCTAGTGTTGTGGCAGAGACAATTGTCCATGAAGGGTGAACATCGGTAGCTTTTGGAGAGGTTGTTTTGCTTCTGCATTGTTGTACTATAACAATTTAATATTGAACTTCTGGCATTTTGTGCTGATTGAACTTATAGCGTATCGTTTTGCCGGAAGCTTTTGCGGCCTGTCTTCTGCTGTGTCTTTTTTCTGGTGTAAAGGGGCAGAGTAAGTATTGTCATGGGCCTGGTGGTGCTAGTTTGTTGTTTAGATGAAGATTTATGTGTTTCTAGCTTGCAGTTTTAAATTGGTGCAGTGTTTTGTTTCTAGGTTGTACTGGGCTAGTTCTGTTTTGGAAGCATTTTAGTTTAGTTTTTTGGCTTCAATGTCAGTGGTGTAATACGTTGTGTGTATTTTTAGTGACTTGGATGCTCCCTAGCATGTGACGGATCAGTATCTTTTTACCAATTCCAGATTCGTTATGTTGGAATGTAAACAAAATGAAATTTTGAGATTTTGTGAATCTATACTTCTTACAAAGCATTTAGTTCGATTTTTTCTGTTCCTTCAACTGCTAGTGAAATCTGCTTTTGTCTGCGTTTGGCGGTATTTTTGTTTCAATCTCATAGGTTCTGACGGTATCTAGGTGCTACTTCTGCTTATTTTGTTGTTGTTTTGTGGTAGATTTTTCATTTAGAGAGTTTCGGGCCGTTTGCTAGATTTTGTTGTCAGATTATTTGTAATCTCTGCAAAAATTTATTCATTTTTGTCAGAAACATGGAAAATCTTGGCAATGTGTCAGTGGTGCAGGTTTTTGCAGGCTGTTCTTTTAATTTATTCTGACTTGGCGTGTTACCTTTGTGGGCTGAGAATCCGGCAGTAGGTTATTTTATTCATCTCAGCCGTCATTAGGCGTGAAGACTGTATTGGAAAGAAAAAGTCAGAATGATCACTCCCAGCAAAGAAGCTGATTTCTCTCTCTGTTTCACCTTTCCTTTCCCTTTCTCCCTGCTGGTAGTGATCATTCTTCTTTTCCTCATTTCTCATTCTTCTCTTCCTTTCGTCAAAATTATATGTTTATTTTTTTCATCTTCAAGCTCAAACAAAATTAAGTGCGCAAGCTTCTAGTTCGGTTAACGAGCAGCAGGTTCAAAGAGTTGAGGTCCTAACTGAATGAGAAAAGGTTCTCCTCAAGTTTCTACTACGGGCTTCATCTTCACGGCTTTTGTTAGAAGGTTCTTCAACTTTCTTTAAATACCACATTATTTTTCACTGCTTTATTCTTCATCAGAGAAAGTGGGTTTGGGGATTTGGTCTATTCAATTTATTATCATTTTTTTGTGCTTGATATTATGCCCATAACATGTTTGTGAAATTGTTTCACGATACAAAACCGATGTTGAATCTTTACAAATAATTTTTGCACATTTGTCATTTCTCTAGATTATCATGTAAGTGCAAACTGCATTGCTTCTTAATCCTTTGTTTTTGTTTAGTTAGTATTTTTAAGCTTCACAAACTTAACATACGACAGGTGGAGAAATTCCTAAAAGCATTCAAAGTGGAAGAATTTTTATTTTGGTGTGGTTTTCTCAACTTATGAATTTATTGCTGCATATGAAAAATTGAGGTGAATTTATGCAATCTGAGAAGGCAGGTTTGAGCTGTTATGTCAATGTCATAGAGCCTTTTATTATTTGTTTAAGTAATTGTTTTATAGTTAAGAAGTTGTCTCAATGTTTTATTGTTTTTAGCCAATGACAATTTTGAGTGACACAATCAAATATGTAAATGACATAAATGAAACTTGAAAGCTTGCTTTTACAATTGTTGATCTTAATAGTAGAACTTGCTTAAGTTCACCTGCATTTATTTTTTCTTCTTCTTTTACGTATAAGTAGCTTCTCACAAAAATAAACTCTTCAAAAGCATTTGTGAGATATGTAGTATGCAGCGGGAACTGGGAGCTGGTGTGAGATAAATGTACATGACTGCTGCAGTTATATGCATATTTTATTGTTTTTATTCATCTCATCTAGCCATCAGGTGTTGAAATTCTGGATTATCTCAAGTGTAGTCTATATAGAGAGCAATTTTTTATTGGTTACTTATCTGCTTTTTTGTTTTTAGAATTGTGTCTAGAGAATTTTTGGTCTGTTTTAATTTAAGGGTTTCTGTTCTTCTATTCCTTTTTTTCCCTATCTTCTCCAACAATACCTCTTTTTTCTCACTTCTCTTCTTAAAACGCAAACCTCTCCATTTAATTACAATTTGTTTTTAATGATTTATTGTTCTTATTTTTTTTTCACTTCTTTTGTTATGATCTGATTAGATCTTCTTCTGCTTGCAGTTGCAGATGTTGTATTTGGTTTCCTATTTGCAGATCAACAAATTTGAAGGTAACCTACGAATTTGACACATTCTATTATTTAATAGCTGGATGTAATATGTCGATTTTTCAACTGATGGTGTGTGTTATGTAGTTGTGGGTTGTCCTCTTAGTTTTTAATGTTGCTGCTGTGTTTTTTTAATGCTTCTGCTTTTTGATTGCTTCAAATTCATATCAGAAGTTATACTATCTTATGTTGGGGATTATATATATATATATATATTTGATAGTATGTTGGGGATTATATTTGATTTGCATGCTTTGTTGGTTTTTATGAGGTGTTTATACCGTTCAGATTCTATAATCCAAACTATATAGGACAGACAAGAAATCAAATAGGATGAGAATCTATAAAGTAAAATGGGGGATATCGACCTTTGATACAAATCAAATGTGGTTCAAATATCAAACACTTTCACAAGATCAGAAAGTGAACAAATTCAAGTGAACCATTCATCTCAGAAAAAGAAACTAGAACTTTCACAATATCACCTTCACTTTATGCCAAATGCTAACCATTGCTATTACTACTACCACTTCATAGTGAAAGTGAAACTTCTTTACCAAACAAACTCATCTGTGATGAAATCTCAATTAATATTTGTTATAATTGACTCAATTTGGTATTCTGGTAGAGTTGAAACCGCGACACGATTTTTAGGCAAAATGCAAGTGAGCTATTGGAAGCAATATCGTAGAGCGATTTTTGGATAAGGGTGTAACACTGTGTACGAGCTTCATCGTGACACGATTTTGACAGTATCAAAGTACTATTTAAGCCTTCATTGTTCTTTTTTTGAGTAGAGTTTCAAGAGAGAGAAACTTAGGAAATCAAAGGATGTATCTTTAGGGTTGAGTGTCTTATGTGTGAGACTCTCTTGGGTTTGGAAACATTTGTAAACACCTTAGGGTAGTGAGATTTCATTATAGGAAGGATCAAAAAGCTTTATATAGTGTTTTATCTTATGATTCATTGCGAGTGTGGGTGACTTGAAAAATAGATAGAAATTAAAGTTTGTTCTTTGTGAGCTTTTAAGCTAATTTCTCATAACCTCTTTGTATCATTCTCATCATAGTGAATCGAAGAGTTGTTCTCTCTCCTGTAGTAGGTCATTTTGGACCGAACTGGATAAACAATATTGGTGTGTTGTTTTTCTTCTCTTCTTTTTTATCCAAATAACTCGATAATAGTCTAGTAGGATTAGTGTTATAAAATCACTTATTTATCATTAATAGTCTTGTGTTGAGATATTTTTTTTTTAATAAGTGTGATGGCTCTAGGTTCGTGGGTTAGAAATTTCAAATGTACTATCCAAATCAAACATCTTTGAGTTTAAACAAGTTGATTTAGGTTGGTTCCAAAATTGAATGAATTGGATTGAAATGCATGTCGGATTGGTTTATGTGACTGAGTTACGGATTAACACGTTTTTTTTTTTTTGTGAACACCTGTAGTATTCATACTTTGTTGCTTTTGGGGTGTCCTATAAGAGTTTAGATGAGACTTTTCCATTGATGATGTGGGTGTGTGTCTCTGATGATTTTCAACTTGAGAATCTGCTTGTTAAAATCCTCAATTCAGATAGTGTTAGTGGTTCTATTGCTCCTAATCTAATTCACCAAGAGACCTTTAGAGACCTTGATTTGGAGCAGCTACAAAATCAGTTGAGGAACATGTTTGCTGGTAAAAAATTCTTGCTCTGTCTTGGACAATGCATGGAACGAGGATCTTGTCAAATGGGTTGAGTTGAAGAATTTAGTACAAGTAGGTGCTGAAGGAAGTAAAGTCTTGATGACTACATGTAGCCACTCAATTGCCAAAATGATGGGCACCAACACATCATACATTTTGAAAGGTCTTTCTCCAAAGGATTCCTTGTCTGTATTTGTCAAATGGGCTTTTAAAGTTGGAGAAGAGAAAAACTATCCAAAATTGATAGAAATCGGGAAAGAAATTGTAAAAAAATGTGGAGGGCTTCCTTTGGCCCTAAGAACATTGGGGAGTTCTCTATTCTTAAAATTTGATAGCGAAGAGTGGATGTTTATCAAGGACAGTGAAATTTGGGATTTACCTAAAAAAGAAGATGACATTTTGCCTGCTCTCAAATTAAGTTATGATCAGTTACCTTCTTATTTAAAGAGATGTTTTGCTTACTTCTCCCTCTTTCAAAAGGACTTTCAATTTTTTACTCTTAATGTCAGTATGATATGGGTGGCACTTGGATTTCTTCCGCCACCAAACAGGGGTAAAACCTTGGAAGATATTAGCATTCAGTTTCTGCATGAGCTTCGGTCAAGATCGTTTCTTCAAGATTTTCACGAGTTTGGTTGTGGTATTTTTAAATTGCATGATTTAGTGCATGATCTTGCATTGTATGTTGCAAGAGATGAGTTTCAATTGTTGAAATTTCCTAATGAAAATATATCCGAGAATGTCCTTCATCTGTCATTTATTAAAAAGGATTTGCTTGGCCTAACACCAATTCCCACTGGCCTGAGAACCATGCTATTTCCTAAGGAGCCAACAATGAAGCTTTCTTGAATAATTTAGCGTCAAGGTGCGTGATTTACGGGTAGTTAATTCTACATATGAGAGTTTGCCAAGCTCTATTGGCAAATTGAAACATTTAAGATGTCTATTTCTTGAGAATAATAAGGAATTGAAGAGACTCCCTGATTCAGTTTGCAAGCTCCAGAATCTTCTCATTTTGAAACTCAATGTATGCAAAAAGCTTAAAACTTTACCCAATGGAATAGGGAATTTGATCAGCCTAAGGCAGCTATTTATAACTACAAAGCAATTTAATTTCCCAGACAAAGAGATTGCTAAATTGACTTCTTTAGAAGGTTTAAGTGTGGATTCTTGTGGCAATCTAGAGATGTTGCTTGAAGGAATACAACTTTCTAATCTCAAGTGGTTGAATATTTCTTGTGGGAATCTAAAGTTTGTGCCATTTCATGTTTTTTCCAACTTAGAGTGTTTGGGGATTAATAATTGCCATAAGTTGAAACTGTCATTAGGCAATGACGACCAAATCCCAAAGTTAAAGCTGAAGTTACTAACTCTTGATTCTTTGCCACAACTTGTGAGTGTTCCTAAATGGTTGCAAGGATGTGCTGACACATTACACATCTTGGTGATTGCTGACTGTGAAAATTTTGATAAGCTTCCTGAATGGTTATCAACTCTGATATGTCTGGATAAACTTGAAATTGAAAATTGCCCGAAATTGCTTTCGCTCCCCGAAGACGCACATTGCCTTTCAAACCTTGAAAATTTATCAATTAAAGGTTGTCCTGAATTATGTAGAAGAGTTCGACGTGATTGGCACAAGATATCACACATCAAAAAAGTGTATCTTGAATCACATTATTCGAGAATAAAAGGAATTTACAGATATCACGTTCAAGATTTAAAGGTATTAAGTTTTTTTTTTTTAATAATAAATTGTACATAAGACTCATTTTTACTATAGCTACTCTTTTTTACAAAGTGTTTCTAAACTTATTGCAATCAAAATTTTTGTTTTATATGTTAGTTATTTTGAATTAAAGTGGTGAAATGTTAGTGTTTAGGGTTGAATAAATTATTGATTTTTTGGTTAGTTTTTTTATCATACATTTGAAATTTGAATGTTTTGACTGCCAATGTTGTTTAGAGTAGGTTTAAGTTCAAGGGAAATGCTAACCGGTACCCTGGACATTGGTCAAGGATATTAAAAAAGGAAATTATATAGTAGTTATTGTATTGAAAATTGTGTAATCATTCCATAAAAAGTCAAAAAAGTTTCATTTTTTAGTAATAACTTCCTTTTTTTGTGCCCGGAGGCACCTGTTAGCACGACCCTAAGTTCAATGTGGTTGTTTAAAATTTGAATACCTCAGTCAATCAATGTTGTATATTGTGTACTCCAAGTGTCTGATAAAATGTCTAAATGAGTTTTTTATTGATTTTTTTTATTTTTTGTTTTGTTTAGATATGTGTAGGAACCCACGTAGAAGCCGACTCGGCAAGGACCATGACCAGTAGCGCTCGACAGCAGAGGATGGTTGCCCACCCTAGGCCTAAGAGGGGAAGGGGGCGTAGGAACCCCGATGGGGCACAGACCTCACAACTTGATATGTCGCAGGTTGTTGATCCTACACCAGATCAATACCATGTGACTTGTATGCCACATTTAATGTGGTTTCTAAACTGTGGTTGTGAGCAATTTGGTTTAATCAGGATTATGCAAGCTGGATACTGTGTGACAGATTCACACATAGTTTGTGATGCTAAATTTCCTTTTGCATTGGGAGTACAGTTTTAGAGCAGACTTTTTTGGTTCTTGTAGGATATATAGTATATAGTGGATTGTGATTAACTTGAAAAATTGTCTCATGTGGAGTTATTCTAAATTCTAATTGCAGGTATTGGGAGTTTGTAATATTGTTTATTGCAAAATTGTTTTTGTAGGATATGGTATTCGTTATCAATTTAGCTTGTATTGGGAGTTTCTAAATTATTGCTATCTAGTCTTTGTTGGAGTATGTATCTTAGTTTCTAATCAAGATCAAGGTTCTAGTGTTGTGGCAGAGCCAATTGTCCATGAAGGGTGAACTTTGGTAGCCTTTGGGATATCTTTTGGAGAGGTTGTTTTGCTGCTGCATTGTTGTACTATAACAATTTAGTATTTAACTTATGGCAGTTTGTGCTTATTGAACTTATGGTTTTGTCAGCATTTTTTGCGGCTTGTCTTCTGCTGCGTCTTTTGTGTTTCTGGCTTGCAGTTTTAAATGCCAGTGGCGTGATACATTCCATTGTGTGTATTTTTAGTCACTTGGATGCTCCCTAGCAGGTGACGGATCAGTATCTTTTTACCAAATCCGGATTCGCCTTGTGTCGAATTGGAACTAATGAAATTTTATCAGCCGTTCAACAAAAAAAACTTTGAATATGTTTGTATTATAACTTTAAACATTTTATTAGGACAGACATGTGGTACAAAGACAAAAGTTGAAGAACTGAGAATTGCATTTTTTTTCCTTCAATGATGACTGTATCTGATGCTGCTGGAATTAAAATTATGCACATTGTAAACAAAATGATAATTTAAGATTTTGTGAATGTTTTTACCCAACAGGCTAACACCTACTTAATGTAACAACTAACACCAACAATATTTGAAATCATAAATAATTTACCATTTGTCATAAGATAAAATCATCATTTTGAGATTATTTTGGCCAGTTTTTTTAATGACATATCAATTTTTCAATGCTATACAATATCAATCAAAGACCAGTTTAGGATTCCCTTGGTATGAAACTACAATTCTTGAGATCCATCTCAAATAAAGTAAAATGAGGGATATCGACCTTTGATACAAATCAAATGTGGTTCAAATATCAATCACTTTCACAAGATCAGAAGGTGAACAAATTGAAGTGCAAGTGAACTACTCAACTCAGAAAAGAAACTTGAAAACTTTCACAAGATCATTTTCACTTTATGCCAAATGCAAATCATTGCTATTACTACTACTATAACACTTCATAGTAAAAGGGCAACTTTTGTTATCAGGGATGGAAGCTCAATTGATATTGATGATGCAACTAACATCACACAAGAAAATATCATCCTTCTTATCCAAATAACTCGATAATAGCCTAGTAGGATTGGTTTTATAAATTGATTCACTTATTTATCATTATAAAAGGGGAATTCAGTTTTAACTTAGGAGATAAATTGGAGAAATTTGTGGATTGAAACTGACTCTACTTTGGTGGTTTTATCCTTCAACTCTTCTAATTTGGTTCCTTGGCCTTTAAGAAATAGATGGAACAGTTGTATGAGGCAATCAATATTAAGACACTTTAACTAATGTCGGTCTTAATTTAACTTCTTTTGTTTTTTTTGAAATTATTTAGTATTTACCCTCGGTTATTAGAGAAGCTTTCATAAGGAATAAATCAGGAATTCCTAACTTTAGATTTATTACCAATTTAGAAAGTTTTGGTTTGGTCCCCTTTCTCTTTGTATCTTATTTTCTTTTTTATCAATATATTTAGAGTTGTAGTATCTTAATTTCTCTTTGCTATGCATTGTCGGTCCCAAAACTATGTGAAATGAGAGGGTTGTGATAGGCCTCTACAACCAACGTAAAACATTGTCGAATCTCTATGAAGTTGATCCCACTTAGTGGAAAAATGCTTCGTTGTTAATGTATTATTAAAAAGATAAAATGATAAACATAATAGTTTAAATGAATGATATATTGTTAGAAATTTTTATTATTTATTTTTACTATCATTTTTATATTTTTTCGGTAGAATGACAAAAATCCTTTTTGTATATTGTTAGAAATTATTATTATTTTTACAATTGTATTCAAAATTCTTATAATTAAACCATATCTCGTTGATCCTATTTATTTATTTATTTATTTTCAACAAAAGCAAAATCTCGCAGACATATTTTCTGACAAAATCCTTTTTATTATTTCATTCAAAATTGATCTTTTTAGATTTATTTTTTGGCATAATCTTTTTGGATATTTGAAAGTAAGTTAACAACATCACTATATATTTATGTGCCTACCAAATATTTTTTTTTTCAAGTTATAAGTACAACAC
>Ga0315914_1002926_pt1 | contig 26135 bp, 11 predicted proteins | sample MpolenodulesMG_FD_203920 | JGI IMG/M metagenome (GOLD analysis project Ga0315914, IMG submission 203920) | Medicago polymorpha root nodule microbial communities from Los Angeles, California, United States - elongated nodules | ecosystem: Host-associated > Plants > Roots > Nodule | place: USA... | reverse complement strand
TTATAAACAATGAAATGATGTTTTTTCTTATGAAATGATGTTCTATAAAATATAAATATTGACAAATAGCTATTTATTACATAAAAAATGATCATTATTTATAAAATTAGGAAGGAAGAGTACCGGTGTACCTCACTCTGTGAGTGTACCGTAGAAGTTCCATCAAGACGTTTTAACCCATAATTTTTTTTTACCATTCTCCAATCCTGTTTTAGAAAAGACAGACAATATTTATATCTAAAATTTTGCATGATTTTGACATATGAAAGTGAAGGAGTAGAAGAATATGCTATCTGTAAATTATAAAGCACAAAATATCGCACAATGACCAATGTGGATTCTCCTCATATATAAGTATACCCTTTCTATTTTTCTTTTGGAATTTATGATTTTTTTAATCTGGTTCGTTACAAACACACTGTACAGCAGCAGACAGGCTTTCTAATTTGAGGCAAACAAACAACGAAACAAACTGTACAGTACAGTTTTAACCGAGGATAACAGTGTAACCAAAATCACACAGTTATGCTTTTTGTCACACACGTTATATATGATACCCGCACGTGGGAGCAGACAACTGCCACGTCACTTATCCAACAACCGTGTGCCGTCCCCTCCAACCTCAACCCTTTCGTCGTTTCTTCCTTTTTTTTCTCTTCATTTCACTTTCTTCTTTTTTCTCTTATTATTATTTTTCTCACTACTACGAATACTTCGGGTGAACAAAAACCAAGTCTTCTCCTCTTTCTTCCTTCTTCTTCTTCTTCCTTTCAATTTCTCAATTTCAATTTTATAATATTAATAATGCCCACTTGGTGGGGTAAAAAATCCAGCAAACCTAAGGAGCACGAAGAGCCACGTGGCGGCAGCAGCACCAGCAACGGCAGCAGTGGCGGCGGTGGCGTTCTTCACTTCAATTTTAACAAGTCTCCGATCAGAAACTCTAATAAAAACGCTTATAAACCCGATAACCCTAGGAGTTTCGACGATGCTTCTTCTAATTTTAGAAACACTCCCAGATCCAGTAGAGATTTCTCTCCTTCAGTCAATTCTGCCGGCGGTGGTTCTTCCGGTTGTTGGGATTCTGATGCCGGTGATAAGATAGGGGTTCCTTTGCCTCTTCCTTCTGTTTATTCTACTCAAAGCTTTAGCAATGATCAAGGAATTACTTTTGGATTTGGATCTGCTTCTGTTTCTGGCTCTAGTGTTAGCTCCAATGGTTCTTATGATGATCCTTCAACTTCTAACTCTCAGATTAATACCGCTAGGTTGGTTCATTAATAGTTATATTCATTTAATTTTCCCTTTTCAATTTTGGGCTTTGTAAATTAGTCAACTTTGTTTAATTGATTTGCGATATGATTGATTAATCAGATAAAGTAGATTTTTAGATTTTTTGTAAATTTGTTATGTTATAGCTTGTTTCATTCCGCAATAGATTGCTAAACTAATCAATGTAATTCCTCTATGCTAGAGGACAATGTGAAGCGAAGTTCAATGTGAGGCCCAAAAGCCCGGGTCCTGGGTCAAGAGGGCCTACAAGCCCAACATCACCTCTTCATCCAAGGTTGAATGTTTTGAGTCTTGACTCACCTACAGGAAGGCAAGAAGATGGAAGGAGTGAGTGTCATCCATTGCCTCTTCCGCCAGGCTCACCGACTAGTTCTTCTTCTCTTCCCAACAACACAAGACCAAATGGACAGATAGAAATCAGTACCACTAACCGTGGCAGGTGGAAGAGAGGAAAGCTTCTAGGTCGGGGAACATTTGGACATGTTTACTTGGGATTCAATAGGTATTGGCAACGCATATTTTCTTTCAATTCTATTTCGGGTCAGCACCCAACAAATTTTATCGTGTATAGTTATTTCCTGAATATTTAAGGAAAAAAATTGTGTTTTCTCCAGTCTAGTGGTTGTAATGTTTAGGCTAATAAATTAATATTACAATGCCGATTGTTGTTAGCAAAAACAAAACTCTGACTTTAAAGCAACAGCTGTTTTTACAGATTGTGTATTCTGTCTGATTTTGTCCATATTACAGACAGATTACTGAAACTATATGTATTCTGCTTCCTATGTTTGTTCTACCTCTAAAATGCTTGTATTGCAATTTGCAACTTTGGTAGTGAAAGTGGACAATTGTGTGCAATAAAAGAAGTCAGGGCTGTCTGTGATGATCAAACCTCAAAAGAGTGCCTCAAACAACTTAATCAGGTAATTCTGTCGTTTTTCTTAAGAGATATGCTTGATGATCTAAGCTTCACCACACACCGTCACTATAGTAGTTTTGTAGTTCTTCTTTTCACAGTTGCAACAGATTTTCTTTAAATAAACCTAATCATCATTTGACGGTCTAATAAATCTATACCATGTTTTCAATCTGCTGCAGGAGATAATTTTGCTGAGTAAACTTTCACATCCAAACATTGTTCAATACTATGGAAGTGATTTGGTATGCTAAAATATTCCTGATGTTTAGTCCTTTATATGTTAAATACAACATATAGAAAGAGAAACTAGAAAATTTATGAATGTGATCCATTTTATTTTATATATGTACATTTTCCATGTTTGCAGGGAGAAGAAACACTTTCCGTTTATTTGGAATATGTCTCTGGAGGTTCTATTCATAAATTACTTCAGGAATATGGGGCCTTCAAAGAGCCTGTTATCCAAAATTATACTAGGCAGATTGTCTCTGGACTTTCCTATCTACATGCAAGAAATACAGTGCATAGGTAATTTTATTATATTGTATTTATTGCTTAAAATTGGTGCTTCTTGACTCTCTTTCAAATTATTTATATGTTTTTATCTTCACAGGGATATTAAAGGGGCTAACATACTAGTTGATCCTAATGGTGAAATCAAGCTGGCGGACTTTGGAATGGCTAAACATGTAAGTTTATCATGCATGTTTGTTTCTGGTTAAAATTGGCCATTCTACTCTTCTAAATGCCTAGTGGTGGAGTCCTTCCTCTCCCTTGAATGCTCATGCTCTCTCTCAATTGTGCATACATACCCAACCCACATAGAGAATGAGAGAAGAGCTTGAACATATTTGATTCTTATACAAGCATTGCACATTTTAATCTCTGGTCCATCTTTTTATCATTTGAAACTATATTGCATTGTCATAAGCATGTGGTAGATATCAAAACTAATTTAGAGGGCTTCAATAAGTATAATTTTCTGTTTTGGTTGTTTCTGATTTATGAATAGAGATCATCTCTGAATTATGATTTGTTCTGGACCAGATAAATTCTTCATCCTCAATGCTTTCTTTCAAAGGAAGTCCACACTGGATGGCACCAGAGGTAAAGTTCTTTCCCTTCGTTTCAGATCTTAAATTTTTTTCTTATGCAAGCACATCCTTCCCTCCTCCTTTCTTTTCCACCGTAAGTAGTAATTGATGCTTATGTTTACTTTCTTAGGTTGTAATGAATACAAATGGCTATAGTCTTCCTGTTGATATTTGGAGCTTGGGATGCACAATTCTTGAAATGGCAACATCAAAGCCTCCTTGGAGTCAGTATGAAGGGGTGCGATATTGGCTTATTTTGAGCTAGCATTCATTTACATATTTGTTGTGATTCTGTTTGTAAAATATGAAAGGTCAATGCTATTTGCTAATGTTGAATTCAACAGGTGGCTGCAATATTTAAAATCGGGAACAGCAAAGACATGCCTGATATTCCTGATCATCTCTCAAATGATGCAAAGAATTTCATTAAGCTATGCTTGCATAGAGATCCTTCAACCCGCCCTACAGCCCAAATGTTATTAAATCACCCCTTCATTCGAGATCAGTCAGCAACAAAAGCTGCTAATGTCAGAATAACCAGGGATGCTTTTCCATACATGTGTGATGGAAGCCGGACACCGGTATAGTCTTTGATGCTTATTTATTTTCTTAGTGGAGTTTTGTTTCATTGGCATCTTACAAGCTAGTTCCATGCACATTGTTAAGGTTGCAACGTAATCATTATAAAAGGATTCCATTCTATTATGTGGCAGTTTGGAAGAGAGGGAGGAGATGGTTTTGAGGATAAAAGAATGAATAAAGTGAAAGGGAAGGGTGAGTAGTCCCGCCAACTTGCATGAGAAGTTAGTTACCCTCCAATATGGGGTAGCTAAAAATATGAATCTGGGCAGGGCTTCGAGTGTAACTGAAAAAATAATAACGTTTACACGAATAGGGTTCTTTGATATCTGTTCTCCTATTAGGGTTCTTTGATACCTGTTTATCCTTGTGTATCTGTAGAGTTAGGCATTAATCACAGATACTGCATTATTAGAATCAGGAAAGATAAAAAAGGAAAACGTTATAGGTTGCTTGTCTGTCATGTGTATGTTAGAGGTTGATTTTGTTTGTTATTATGCATTAATGTGCTAGTTACATTCCCTTTGGAATTTGAACTTCTTGCTTTACCATAGATCATTGTTGCAATGCATATACCTGTACAGATGAAGTTTATAGGGCATACATAGCTTGGGGTGATAACTGATATATGAATGGAATATATAAATATATAGAGCATATAGCTTTGTTGTTTTGGTAAAAGCAGAGTATACAGATTTATATAGAGGACTTCATGCTACCACACAATTCTACATTGGAGCAGAACTTGAATTTAACCCAAAATGTCATTTCATTTGAAGTCACGATTCCAATGCACATATTCCCATAAATAAATTTTAAACTTGCATATTTTTAGGAAATCAATTTTATCGTCAGTGTTGTACTGGACCTAACATTCTCTTTACTTGTTTGGCTTTGCAGCCAGCTTCCGATCTTCATTCCAGTAGAACTTGTATTGCTTCTAAGGATTCAGATTATGCAACAAAGCCGGTTCTTGCAGCTCCACGAGCAGTAAGGAGCCCAAGGTTAGATATCCGACCTTATGTGATTATTTAAGATTGAAGCATGGTTTTTTATACCTCAATATATATGTTTCATAATTTATGCTATTTGGACTAACTTGGTATGTGTAATTTCCTTGTTCAGAGACAACACAAGAATGATTACATCTTTGCCTGTATCTCCGTGTTCAAGTCCATTGAGACAGTCTGGTCCAGCTCACAAGAGCTGTTTTCTTTCTCCACCTCATCCAACTTATGCAATGATGGGACAAAATACCCTCACTTCATATGAATCATATCCAATGAGATCAAATTCCAAGTTTACTCTTGATCCTTGGCATGAAACACCTATGTACAAAGTCCACACACCTGGTGCATCCCCAAGAACGAGACTTATTTGAGTTGCTGAATGTAAATACCCTAAAATCTTTTCTTGGTGGTTTTCCCTGTCATGCCTTGTGCTCTATAGTTGAACTTCATTCAATTGTAACCCTGAAAGTTCAAACTATATCTAAAAAACTCTGGTCCATTCTTTCTTTATACATGAGAAATAGACGACGGTAGAAGTGAGAAGTGTAGGAGCCCTCTCGGTGCAGGCATTGGACTGGGGAGACCTTGTAGCTTGTAACAGTTTTTATTGATTACTGTAAACAGAAGGTGTTTGCCATGTTTGTACTTTGTACTAGCCTTTTTGTTGTATATTATTATTATTAGTCCATGGCAGAAGAAAAGAAGAGAAAATTTTCATACATATATCTTTTTTCTTTTTATATTGTTGTTTAGCTGAGAATGGCACCATCATTTTTTTGGTCTAATACCAATCCTTAACAGCCTAAACAAGTATGATGGGTCCAGATTCTCTGTTCATTTCATCATGGATTTACCTGAAGTTAGACAAAAAGGCGTTAAGAGAAGCCGTGTGTGTCATATTTGTTTGAAAAGTTATGTCAAGTGTGATTTTGGAGTCAAATTTGTTGGGTTTGATAAAGACTAGATTCTATAATGACCATTCTCTAGATTCTATTTATATATAACTTCATATTTCTTTATGTCACATGTTAGTTGATCTTTTTTTTTAAGGAAGAATTTAGTTAAGGATGAATTTAGCTAACCACAAATTTTTATTATATGTGGTTCACATATATAATATATTCTTATTGTATGTAGTAAAAGTGAAAAATGAAAAGAAAAAAAAAATTAAGTTGTAGAACCTAATTACTTTTGTTAGTGAGATGATTAACACAATTCACTCGTGTTGGAAACAAACATGAATGAATTCAAATCGGCGACTTTTTACCTATGACAAACTATTATTAGTGTGTAACAAAGTCTCATGAACCCAACCTTTTTTTTTTTTACTTTTTAATGCAATAATTTTAAATTCTTTCATTTTTTTTATATTTTAATTTTAATTTAACCATGATATCACCCACTATTTGAAGTTAAAATCACCTCATAGTCTACCAAAAACAAATATCACCTCACAATAATTCTACATATTTAAAAAAAAATAAAAAATTTGATTGAGTAAAAGTGATAAAATCACAAATAAATTAGTTTAAATAAATGATAAAATTAATAACAAAATCACACAAACTTTTTTTATCCCTTCATATCATATCAATTATCTTTTTTTTTTTTTTTAGGAAATATATGATATGATATCATATATAAGCAAGGAATGTTTGTTATCGTGAAACTTCCGCGGGAAGCCACGGCATTTGAACGAGGCCAGATCTGAAACCCAAAGGATAAAATGTTAAACATGGTTAGAAGAAGTTGTTGGTGAGAGAGAATAACTGGAAGATGCCGATCGAAATGCCTCAAGGATTACCATTCTCTGTAGACACATGGACTCCATCGTCCAAAAGCAGTAAGAGGCATCATTTCATCACACATGCTCACAAAGACCATTCTTCAAACATCACTTCCCACTCCTCTTTCCCTATTTACTCAACTTCTCTCACCAAAACCCTCCTCCTTCGACATTACCCTCAGGTTATTCCTTATTTACATTTTCACCCCTCTTTTTCTTCGTCTAATTAAGTTGCTTAACTCAATTATCTTGTTTTTGTTGTTGTTGTTGCAGCTTGATGCTTCTTTGTTTCTCGAAATTGAAGTAGGTCAATCCTTGATTGTCGATGATCCTGATGGAAACTTCACTGTTACCGCTTTTGATGCCAATCACTGTCCTGGTAATTTTTCCTCTTCTAATTCATACAACCAATTTGTACACTTGTATTTTGATTCAACTATGGGTGATTTTGAGTGTGTTTGGTTCCGTGGTGACACGAATTGATTTTGTCAAATCTCAAATGAATGTAAAGTGATTTTCTACCCACTTTTACCTGAATCAATTTTACATTCAACTCACTTTGTAGCTTTTGGGTTGAAAAATAGATTCAAGGCTAAAAATCAATTGTAGAAGCCAAAAACTGCAAATTCTAGTTTCGAGTTAGATTCAATTCTGTAGACAAAATCAATTCTACTCAAGAACATTCAAACACGTCAAGATCAATTTCGGCTCTTCAAAAGGTGGAAGGAAAGATGCACTTCTTGTGGTTAGAATTCTGTCAGGGAGGAGGAAATAAGTTATTGTATATTTATCATTATAATTGCTTGGTTTGATTATGAAAATGAATCCTGAAAACATTTTTCTGAAAATTGTGCTTATCTTTATGTTTTGTGTTTAATTCGGTTTGTTTCTTTATTTATTTAGCTATAAAATGATTCATTCATCTTGTTTTGTTCAGGGGCGGTGATGTTCTTGTTTGAAGGAAAATTTGGCAATATTTTACACACAGGAGATTGCAGGCTCACCCTTGAATGTCTGTTCAATTTACCTGGCAAGTATATAGGGACGAAAGGAAAAAAGCCGCGTTGTCCTCTTGATTGTGTTTTCTTAGACTGTACTTTTGGCGATTTTAATCGTGCCATGCCTACCAAGCACTCCTCTATTCAACAGGTCCGATAACTTTTTATTGCTTACTAAAAGCACATCATCAACCTCTATAATGTTTTGCTATTTCTATTAAGGCTTAATAGTAGTTTTGGCCCCCTAAGTATTAGGAAGTTGCGATTTTGGCCCCCTAACAAAATAAAATACAAAATCGCCCCCTAAGTATTGCCCCTTTTGTCCTCCCAGGTCAATTTTGACCAAATCAAAGTTGACGTGGACGCCAAGTGTGTAATTTTTTTAATTATTAAAAAAATAAAAAAAATTATTTTTTTAATTAAAAAAATTATTTTTTAATTTTTTTAATTAAAAAATAATAATAATTACACACGTGGCGGCGTTCATGTGTGCATTGACTTGGTCAAAATTGGTCAGGGGGCCAAAACTGCAAAAGGGGCAATACTTAGAGGGCGGTTTTGTATTTTATTTTGTTAGGGGGCCAAAATCGCAACTTCTTGAAACATAAGGGGGCCAAAACTACTATTAAGCCTTTTATTAATCATTAGCACTGGAAGTAAATTTACAGTTTAAGTAGTCAAATTGGTTTTTGTTAATTATTTTACATTATCTAGGGGTAAGCTTCTTAAATGCATATGAAAGTCCCCCTCCTCAACTTAGAAATAGTAATAAGCTCTTGGTATGTGATTGGCTGATTGCATATATTCATTTGGCATTGTTTCTAGAAGCAAGTTATTGGAGGAAGAACTTGTTGGGTAATGCAGTATGATTTGTATTCTTTTGTGAGCTTAATATTGTAATTTGAAAACATGATTTTTTTTATCATTGAGTATTTTAAACATTCATTGTATAGTGCATGGGTATTTTGTACATGAAGCAGTTTGGTAAAAATATACAAATTCGCAGCTTCATATTAAAAGCCTTCAACCTTAGTCTTTATAGTTGCCAAAACTTATCATTTCTGTGTGTTGAAGATTGAATATGTTATAGCAGGTAGATTCTTAAGCCCCAACATGCTTAATCTATCTTTTTTCTTTTTCTTTTAGCAGTTGCAATTTTTGAAACTTTCAATGTATTACTAGATGCACATTACTGAGTTATTTTTAATTATATTGAATCCATCATTCTGCATATTGTTAACTCAATATGAGTAACAATAGTTCTATCTGACAGTTCAGCTTATGGAACTACAAAGCAGGTTGTTAATTGTATATGGAAGCATCCTGATGCATCAACAGTGTATCTTACTTGTGATGTCCTTGGACAGGAAGACATTCTTGTTCAAGTGTCCCAAACATTTGGAGCGAAGATATATGTTGATAAAGCCCAAAATCCAGAATGTTTCAAGAATCTCATGGTTACGGTGCCTGAAATTGTTTGTGAAGATCCATGTTCTCGTTTCCATTTATTTGATGGATCTCCAGGACTATATGAAAGAGCACAAGCGAAACTGGTTGACGCCAAGGCAACACTCCAGACTGAGCCTCTCATTGTCCGCCCTTCTGCTCAGTGGTATGCATGTGAAGAGTTATCGGATGTTCAAAATACTAGAAAGAAGAGAATGAATGAAGCAGTTAAGGATCAATTTGGTGTTTGGCATGTCTGTTACTCAATGCACTCATCCAAGGAAGAATTGGAGGAGGCACTTCAACTTCTTGCTCCAAGGTGGGTTGTTTCCACAACCCCTCCTTGCAGGGCAATGCAGCTCAATTATGTTAAGAAATACTGTTTTAATTCTAAAGTCAGTCTCAATAACTCGGTGCTAAAGCTTTTGGGTATGACTTTTGAAACTTACGATGATGTTGATGCATTTGTCAAACCTGTAAACTGTTATCCTGTGCTTGAAGGGACCACTCAGCCTTGTGCACACACTAAATCACCCATCAAGCAGTGCACTGATGCAAAAGCACTGGAAAAATTAACTCTTCCTGTTAATCGCTCGCCTATCACATTATTTGGAAGAGCAAGGCTTGGTCTCAAAGATGTCGACTTTTTACGAGGAGGGTGTAATCTTTTACCGGTTAATGTCCCTTTGCAAGCAGTTTCAAGTGGTGCAAAACAAGAATTCCTGGATGATGCTGTTGAAGCGAAAAGGGAGAGGTCGCCAGGAAGAAAGGAAGATTTACATAATGTAAACCAGCAATCTGAGGTTCAGGAAAACTCAAAAGTTCATAAGAGTGCGTCTTATGAAAATATTGGATCCCCAGGCTTGAGTGAACATGTCAGAAAGTATTACAGGTCAATGAATCTTCCTGTGCTTCAGCCTCTTCCCTCATTAGTGAAACTTATGAATTCCAGGAAACGTGCCAAGAAGGGAATCGATCGTTAATCTAACTTTTCAGCGGTTAACTTTGATTTACAATGCTGGGAAGTGGGAAATGCCCATGGATGGAGATTTTAAATGAATTTATTTGCTCTTTCTGAAACCACTGTCTATGTTGCAATTGCAAGAATGCTTGGCAAGAAGTAGCAAGGTGGGAGGGAAGAATTTGAAGCAGCTCTCTAAAATGTTGACCATTTGTTACAACAATAATGCAGTCATTATCTTTTCTCTGAATACGAGATACATCGAAAGGTGCTCACTATTGAGTAATAAGATCACATGGGAGTTCATGTATAATGTCCTATAGTTGCAAGTGAAATCATTTTCTCTCTCAAAAGTATCACATAACATGTAAACGCAAGGTTGAAGCCCCGAGACAAGGAGCAGCAAAAGGCAAGCTGAAAACTTCTGTGGTTGCATATGTAGTTGTATCTTTTATGTGTGATTGCATTTTTAATAGAAAAGAGAAATACAAAAACTATTTAATTTTAAATAAACACAAAATAGCAAAATTCTCTTAAAAATTTGTTAAAAATACTATCTAAATTATTTATATCAATCAAAATGTTTTTATAAAAAGGTTATACAAAGTTACAAACATCATTTTATTTTATTTTGAAAATTTTAAACAAACGGCCAAATTAACTTGAGTTCTGTTTTTTTAATCTTAGAGACAAAATTAAGCATTTAGTAAAAAAAGAATGTAAACCCAATGTTTTTAAAATCGATTCGATCGTCGACCCAGTTTGAGTATTGGGTGAGGGTCATTCAGTGAACCGAAAGACTTGGTATTGATCCGTAAATGATGAAGTTATAGTTGAAATTGAAGATTTTAATTGATTCTCTTGTATCTTTTAAAAAGTTTAATTGATATAGTTGAAGATTTGAAGATAAAAGTTTAAAAACACCAAGTCAAATCATCAACATAAAAGCTATAACTTCATCATTCTCTTGTACCTTTTAAAAAGTTTAATTGAAGATTTTAATTGATTCTCTTGTGCCATTGTTTCTCTTGATTTGGAGACGGAGTCTTATCGAAAGCTTTCATGGCCTGATTTCGGGATGGATTATCGGATCTTGACCTTGCGGGTGTTTAAGGATTGCCTGTGTATCTTGACTTGTAGTCATATGTTTTTGGATGTTTGGATTATGAAGGAATATGGAAATATAGAGTCTTGGACCAAATTGTATAGTGTTCCTTTCTTACGAAATTGGGGTATTTATCCATATCCCATGGCATTCTATATTTCTGAGGATGATCAAGTGTTAATTGATTTTTATGAATTGACAAGTTCCAAATTGACGTTGGCTGTTTACGATTCCAAAAATGGTACTGTGAAGATTCCTGAGATTCAAAACACCAATGGTTGGATGGACCCTGAAGTTTACGTTGAGAGTTTGATATCACCTTGTTCTTAATGTTTATGTAATTCGAGCATCACCTTGGTTCCAAATGTTTATGTCACTTAAGCATGAGTTTCAACTGCAACACACACATATATATATATATATATATATATATATGGGTTAATTTCTAATTATGTTATTTATTTTCTATTTGTTTTGATTAATAGTCACTTCGCCAATCATTGTTAAATTAGTGGTTGATGGAATACAGATTACCAAATTGCTGTTGTTTTCACTTCTTTTTTAGTTTGAACTGTTGGTTCTCTCATTGTGTATAAGTACATTTTAGTTTAAATAGTTCACAATCATGCACTGCTTTAGATGGTTTGAGGTTTGATTTTCTAAATTTGAAGTTACAATTTAGATACTTTAGTGTCAGCTGAGTTCTGTCCAAATTTTTTAATGTTTGCTTTATGAACTGAACTAAATATGTTATAGTATAATAATACTATTATGTCGTTTATTTTTTAGAATATTCAATTTTAGCAAATATGGCCTTTTGAAAACTGGCTTTAAAGCTGAATTTCTAGTAATTTTTCCCACTGATGGTCGGAGCTATTTTTTAAGAGTTAGTATAACAAATACATATAACCATTGAATTGAAGAAAACAATGTATGAAACTATATCATTGTCTTTGATGATTTATCATTGTAGTTATGTATTAGAAGTAGTTATTCTCATTTCAATTACTTACTCTCTGAGGGAAAAATGGTACTATTTTGACATGTTCAGACTTTGCACATATGCCTACCTTCAGCTATACAAGTCATACCATCTAAAGAACAATGACTTTTTCCCCCTTTCATTTTACTTCCTTATGATTTGTTTTGTACAGAATGTGAAATTAGGGGTCGTTGGTCTGGGAGTGACACCTTTCCACAGAATAATTTATGTAGCAATGTGTGGTACGTGTATAACCTATCATGTTATCTTAACATTATGAGGGTGTAGTTATGTCCTAGATCTGTAAACAATCTGTGTGGTGCTCCTTTATTAACATGGCCGTATATCTGCATTTTTATTTTGATATTTGTATATGTGAATGAATTTCAATGAAAACAGAACCTGTAATTGTTCTCTAAATTTTTATTGAGGCCAGCGATATGTGATGATGCTGCATAGTTTGAACCTGAACTCTTTATGCATTCTCCTGTCTTAAAAACCTATTCCACATATGGGGATAGAGTCTAAAGTTTGAAAGGCATAGCTTTCTGAGATTTAAACATATATATTAGATCATGGCATAGTTAATATCTACTTTGTAAACTGCTTTAGAATGAGTAGAAGCTCACTTTTCAATTTGTTCCAATTCTGATTTATTTGATCAACTATATATCAGTTAAAGAAAATTCATTATTCTAGGACATCATTAACTACGTATAAGTAACAGTAGTTATATCTGACAGTTCAGCTCATGGATCTACAAAACAGGTTGTTAATTGTATATGGAAGCATCCTGATGCATCGACAGTGTATCTATGATGGTGCTAATTTGCGGCAGAATTTGTGGCAGCACAGTATTGCCAATTTGCTCCATTATAGTTGTTATTTTTTCCTTGAATAGGAGATGATGCACCAAAACATGCTTAATACAGAGGATCTAGATTGAGTTCATGTATGATGTCCTGTAGTGGCAACTGAAATAATTTTTTCATTCGAAATTATCACACGTAAAGCTGAAAGCTTCTGTGGCATTTCTGCCTTGAATCTTGGTTAAATGTTGCACGGCTCAGGTACCACCATACTGTAAGGCCTTAAAAGATAAGAGGTCGTCACAAAATCAAATCCCTGTGTCCTTAATAAAAGTTCCAGTGTCCCACCTACAACATCTACATTCAGCTTGTAATATGGATTCATGGGAATACTCCACCTAGATGTCGAGTTGGACAATTCTGGAGAGCTAGTGGGGCAAACACTGTTCATCATTGCATTGTTTTCCTCAATTCTGGAGAGCTTGTAATATGGATTCATGCCCTAAGCCGTTTTTACAGTAGAAATTACCTCAATATTTTTGTTTACAAAAGCGAGCAAGCCAAAAACTAAAACACAAGGATGAAACATAAGAGACAACCTCTAATGGAGAATGAGGTATAACATATACCCAGCTTAGAGATAAAGTGAGTAGATACATTTTCAAAGCTAACACCAAGAGGTCAGTGGAACCAAATCTATTTTGCCCTTAGACAATCTTTGAAGACACGACCAATATCTTCTTCAGCATCAACATCACCACTTCGCAGGTAAGAGAGGTCAATAATCATACCTTTGTGAACAAACTTCTTTGATGGGAGGTTGTCGTGAAGAATTTTCCAAGCCAAGTAGTGTACATGCTTAAGGATAGTTCATATTCCAAAACTTTGTCCAAACTTTTGAGGTGTAGACGAAAAGAAAAAAAATGCATACTGCAACATTCTTTTGTAAGACTTTTGAAGTTAACTATTTTTTTTTTTTTTTAGAAAGATTATGGAGTATATTTTTATTCTAACACACATCCCAACACACTCTTTTCTATTTGCTCAAATTCATATGACCCTATCAAACCATGTGGTTTCCTTATAAAGTTGGTGGAACTCATGAATTATTTTGAGAAATTTGCTCTTTAGATCCCTAGCAACTTCTCACAAGCATCTTAAATTTTTAAAAATAACTCAAACGATAGTCAACTACTGTTCACAAGTGAACAGTTGTTAACTATCGTTGGGGACTCAACTCAACCATACAGAAGCGGTAGTTAACTACGGTTCAACTCAACACAAGACATATTTAGACTTAACTAACAACTATTTCAACGAAATCATAGAAGTACTCACCATCACCAACAATACATCAATTAAGTATCAAGCTAGAGAAAATATATACCATTATGAAACTCCCAAATAATTCAAACAGAGTGCCCCCATCAAACTGGCAACCCCAATGTTCTGGAAAAATCCATGCAAATCCAAACAACCATGTGAAAAAGAATATCAGGAATTCCGTTATGCAATCATAACATAATGAGATGTATCACCACTTGAGAAATCCTCGACTAAGTGAAGAAGAATGACTTTTCTACTATTAGCCTTTAGGTAAATGATACCTTAAAACACATCAACATCGAATAATTTGTTCATTTGGATCACACACCCATAAAGATACATGCTAAGAGAAATCATTTGATGATTTGGTAGTTCCGAATAATCCTTGCCTCTTAATTTAAGCAAAAATGAATTAAACGATTAAATTAGTTTTTGCTTATCATCTTTGTTTGAACTCTGATTTAATTTTCCAGCTACATATTTCTGGATTTACTAGTGGCATTTGCATGTCCAACTCTCAGATCGATTTATTCTTCCCTTTCCTAAGGTTACTTTTAGTAAATTTATTGTGTATTATCAGTGAAGCTATATCATTAAAACTTCAAAAAATTGCTTTTGCGAGAGGAATTGATGGTTTTGTCCTGTTATTGAGAACAATTAACACAAACAGTTATTGAGAACAATGAACGGTAGTTAACTACGGTTCCTATTACGATTGAGTCTCCAATAGTAGTTAACTACTAAGTAGTTGGCGGTATTTTCGCAAGTTTGTGATGATTGTGAGCAATTGTTAGTTAGGTGCCTAAAGAGCAATTTTGTAATTTTGAAGGGTGTCAATATACTACGTTAGAGAGTGTGTGTTTAGCCTCCATCTATTCTATTAACTTATATAATATTATATAATATGCAATGCCAAAGCCCGTTACAATAAACCCTGGTTTTTATAACAAACTTCAAATATATTGTGCCCTATAACAAACTACAATATATTTGAAGTTTGGTTTTTATTGTAGTCGGATGGCGCCAGACAGCTAGGGAGACGATCGGAACCACGTCGTTCCTTCCTTCTTTTCCGCTTACGGAGGAACCAACAGCCACTAAGAGGTAGCAATCAACTACCTCCACCAGAACCTTATCAACACCATCGCTACCCACTCTTCCGTCTGAACTTGTGGAAGAAATCCTGTGTAGATTACCGGTGAAGATACTCCTGCAACTCCATTGCATCTGCAAGTCCTGGAAATCTCTAATTTCAAATGATTGTAAATTCGCAAAGAAGCACCTTCGCATGTCAAAGAAGCACCTCATAAGCAGTGTGGACGACGACTCAGGTGAATTACTTCTTTGGGATTCCTCAATTTCCTCTATTTTTAGGAATATATCGACCTTTACTGTCGCACAAACTCAACTCAATTGCCCAATCCCCTTGAATAGACTTATTGGTTCATACGGCAATAATTTGGAAATTTGCTCTTGCAACGGTATCCTCTGTTTCACCTTTGCTGGATGTTCTTCTTTTCTGTGGAAACCTTCCCTTAGAAGATACAATATATTGCCTCCTTCTTCTCCCTCTTCATATAGCATTGGATATGATAATTTTAATGATGTTTATAAGGTTGTTGCTGTTTCTTTCTTTATGGACAAAAAGAAAGAAGTTAATGTTCATACTTTAGGTACTAATTATTTGAAGAGGATCCAGGACTTCCCGTATTCTCTCTCCATACCTGGACCGGGAGTATTTGTGAGTGGTACTATTAATTGGTCGATATATGATGTTTCTGATGCCATTGTTTCTCTTTTGGAAAAGGAGTCGTATAAAAAAATTTCGCTGCTTCATTTGAAGAAGGATTATTGGACTTGGACCTTAGGGGTGTTTAGGGATTGCTTGTGCATCTTTGCGAGGAGTAATATGTTTTTGGATATTTGGATTATGAAGGAATATGGAAATATAGTCTTGGACCATATTGTACAGCGTTCCTGTTCCTATCATGGGTCGGTGTGTCCCTATCTCAAGGCTGTATATATTTCTAAGAATGATCAAGTGTTAGTTCAATTTCCAAATTGCAGCTGGCTGTTTATGATTCCAGAAAAGCTATTTTCAAGATTTCTAAGATTCAATACACCAATGGTTGGAAGGGCCCAGAAGTCTGCGTTGAGAGTTTGATATCACCTTGTTTATAATATCACGTGATGAGATTCAACTGCAACATTTATGAGTTTTGTTTACGTTAGGTAGTTTCTATTTGTTTTGATTACTAGTGACTTTGCAAATAATTGTTAAATTAATGGAATACAAGTTGACAAATTGGTCGTTTTTTAGGTAGAGTTGCTGGCACTCTCATTTTGTATTACATTTTAAATAGTTCACCATCATACATTGCTATAGATGTGGCTTGTCATTTGATTTCCGAAGATTGAAGTTGCAATTTATATGTTAATGTTAGCTAAGTGCTACTCAAATATCGCAATATTTGCTTCAAATCTTGCACATTACATTATGAACTGAACTAAATACGTTAAGGTATAATAATACTCCCTTTGGGCTCAAATATAAATAAAAGTTGGTCAAATAAAGTTCCCGTGTTTGGTCCAAATTTTCGTAAACTTTTGCTTATATTTGAGATCGGAGTAATATGGTTTTTATGTTGTTTTTTAGAATATTCAATTTTAGGAAATATAAAGCCTTTTGAAAACTGGATTTCCTGTGTTTTTCCCATCGATGGTTGGAACTATTTGTTAAGAATTTTTATAATGATAGATAGATAGATACATATAGGCACTGAATTGCAGAAAACAATTTACGGAATTGTCGCATTGTCTGTGATTATATATCTTTGTAGTTATGTATCAGAAGGACCTGCTCCCATTGTAATTATTCACTCTTCGACGGAAAAATGGTACTATGTATGATATGTTTCAAATTTTGCACCTATTTTCACCTTCAGCAATAAGTCATACCATATAAAGGACAATGATTTTTTATTTCTTTCCTTTAATATGCTTTTGATTTATTTTGAATAGAATGTGAAATTGATGGTAGTTTCTCTTGGAGTGATATCAACCCCCTAAATAGTTTTTACCTTAAAATAGTATCAGATTGTAGAGAATGCTAATTAAGGTTTTCACTTCCTCTATTTTATGCATATGGTTATTTATGCAACAATGCTTCATACCCGTATAACCTATCATCCTGTCCTACCTACATGAGTATTGATTTCTTTAATATTCAATCTGTTTTTTCCCAAGGTTCTGTAGAAGGGACTGTGTGTTGTAAAGTACTTGTTAAGAAACAGCAAGGTGGGAGGGCAGAATTTGCGGCAGCACTGTAAAATGTTGCCAATTTGTTCCAATATAGTTGTTATTTTTTTCTTTGAATAAAAGATGCTTAATATGGAGGATCTAGATTGAGGGTGAGTTCATGTATGATGTCCTATAAAGGCAATTGAAATAATTTTTTCATTCAAAAGTATCACATGTAAATGCAGGTTTGTGAAGACAAGGAGCAGCAAAAGTCAAGCTTAAAGCTTCTGTGACATTTCTGCCTTCAATTTTGGTTAAATGTTGGATGGCTCAGGTTCCACAATTATGTAATTTCTGACTTTGAAAGTAATTTGAATTGTTGTAAACAACACTAACAAAAACATGTGTTTTAGTAATCTATTTTGTTTACATGAGCAAATGAAGTGGATTTGAGTATTGATTTATGTATCTCCTTATTTTCTTGATGATTGCTCTTGCTATGTATCAGAGGTTTAACTTTATATTTTATTAAAAGTTAAAAATATAGAAGCATAAATACAATGAGAGTCATTCCCAAAAGCTTCATCATTTCCTTTTATAACACTCACAGTGACCATTCTTCCAACATCACTTCTCACTCCTCTTGCCCCATCTACGCTCACAATGACATTCATTTAGTGTTTGGCCAGTTTGTGATAAAACAGTTTGGTAATGGTGTATTTAATTCCAAGCTTCTTATTTAGCACTTTCAACCTTAATCTCATTAGTTGTCAAAACACATTATTTCTCGGTGTTTAAAATTGAATATGTCATAACAGGTAGATTCTTAAGCCCGAGCCTGCATTATTTATCCTTATTTTTCAATGTATAAGTGGATGCATATTACTGAGTTATTTTTTGTTAAATTTAATCCATCATTCTAAACCACCGTTGACTCGGTATGAGTAACAATAGTTCTATCTGTCAGTTTCGCTTATGGAACTACAAAGCAGGTTGTTAATTGTAATGGAGCATCCTCATGCATCGACGGTGTTTCTTACCTGTGATGTCCTCGGTCTAGAAGACATCTGATAGAAACTGATATCCTTGTTCAAGTCTCCCAAACATTTGGCGCAAGTATATTTGTTGATAAAGCCAAAAATCCAGAATGTTTTAAGAATCTAGTTGTTATACAGTGCCTGAAATCCTTTGTGAAGATCCATGTTCTCGTTTCGATTTATTTGATGGATCTCCAGGACTATATGAAGGAGAACAAGCAAAGTTGGTCGAGGCCAAGGCAACTCTCCATTCTGAGCCTCTCATTGTCCGCCCTTCTGCTCATTGGCATGCTTATGAAGAGTTTTCAAATGTTCAAAATACTAGAGGTTGAATGAAGCAGTTAAGAATCGATTTGGTGTTTGGCATGTTTGTTACTCAACGCACTCATCCAAGCAAAAATGGGAAGAGGCACTTCAATTTCTTGTTCCAAGTTTGGTTGTTTCCACAACCCCTCCCTGCAGGGCAATGCAGCTCAATCATGTTAAGAAATACTGTTTTATTTCTAGTCGGTCTCAAATCTCAATAGCTCTGCTAAAGTTTTTTGGGTAATGACTGTGGAATGCAGGCGCCCTCTAGGGTGCGCAAGTCTTTCATATTGTGCAGGGTGCACAATGAATTTTACCATTAGATTAAAATGTTCCACACGATAACACAGTAGACATGCTACATTATATATTTTCTTTTTGTTTTTCCCACTAGCGGACTCTCTGGTCACAAACAGTCTCCACCGATGACCTCTCACATGGCCGTTTCCATTGCTTTTTGTCAACAAATGTTTTTAGAAGCAACAACAAAATAAAAGAATCATAATCCAAAACTTAATACACTGTTCAAGAACAATCACCAGTAAAGCAATAAAAGTTTTAGATCTGGATCTTCGTTCCCTTTTTTTTTTCTTTCCCCATGCAGTTTAAATTTTAAATATCATGGTTAATGTCACCTTCATCTTTGAGTTTTCTAAATTATGAAGAGAAGAAGAAATGACTATGTGGCGATGCAGAAAAAAATGATTTAAAAGAAAAACAGAAGAAAGATTGATGGTGCGAAAACGTGAGGTAGAATTAAATAAATTTCGCTGAGATTTCCTCTTTTCCATTATGCTTTGATCGGTGTAGCCACTGAGATTTGCTAAGGTTGATTTTTTTTTTTTTGAAAAACAAAATAAAAAAACAATGGTCAGTGTGTAACAATGGCCTGAGTGTGCAACTGAAAGTTTTACATTCATTTTAGTTATATGTATTTTTGTGTAGCTTTCTATGTAGATAATTGGCAAGGAATAATTTTCGGTGCCACTTCATTCACAGATTAGCTTGATGGTTTTTCAATTCATTCACAAATAACATAGCCCGTAAAATATCACTTTTTCTTTTTCTAAACTAGTCCACAAATTATATCTTTACTGCACAAGGATTGCTGAGTTTATTGAAGTAGTTTTGATTCCAGTTCTAAGCGGAAGAGGAAGAAGAACAGAAGACAAAGAAAGTGGCGAAAGTAGAATATGGTACAGGCAAGTGTAGCATAGGCTCTACCAAAATGTTGTTAATGTACCATAGGCGATATGTTTTACTCACGCACGCTAGCCTTCCTCTTTGATGCATTTGTCAAACTTGTAAACTGTTATCATGTGCTTTAAGGGGCCCATGGGTAATTCATTTCATCTATGTTGCAACAGTTGGCGAGAAGCAGCAAGGTGAGAGAGCAGAATTTGCAGCAACACTTGTAAAATGTTGCCAATTTGTTACTCATTTCAAAGCGTTTAAGGTTTTTACTCAAAAATTAAGAAATGTAACAATGGTGTCAAAAACATGACAATTTAACTAAACTAATTCTATTTACCATTGGTGTAATGTTTTGGAAGTGGTGTACACTCAATTAATTAGAGGGTACAACTGGAACTGGAAGTAAATAATAATTTTACATTGAAAAGTGCAAGTGATTTTCATTGTAAAACAATTTTTTTTAGTAAATCGACACTCATTTTAAAACAGAGCGAGTACAATATAATTTGAGGCACAAGAAATTTTTTTTTTCCTTCTCTTTTTCAGCTTATGCAATTTTAGTAAAGATTTTCATTCCTCTTTCCTGACTTGGAAAATCAGTTGCATTGCTGTATGCAATACTAACAAAAAGATTTTGTTTTAGTGCTTATTTGGCTATTTGCATATTGATTTCCACATCTCATTTATTTGCTTCTATATGACCATGGCCTTAAATGTGCATTTTTGTTTTGATATTTGTATATGTGAATGAATTTTTATGAAAACTTGAACCTGTAACTGTTCTCTAAATTTTGATTGAGGCCAACCATGTGGTAATATATAGTTTGAACCTGAACTCTACACATATTACATTCTCCTGTCTTAAACCCATTCCACATTTGGGGAAAGAGTTTAAAGTTTGAAAGGCATAGACAGATTTAGGAAATTTTACCTCATACCCCTACAATTATTCCTCTACCCCTACAAACCACATAGAATACCAATTTTAAACTTTTTTTTTTAAGAATCACACCCACTAGTGGAAAACTTGCCCCAACAAAATATTTCGGTGCTAATATAAAATTGGCATGTTCAGGTGAAAATCACCCCTCAAAATTGCCAATTGTTTCTTAATCTTCTCTAAAAAATCAACTACTCCTTTCGGTCACTATTATAATCAAAAATTCACTTTTTAGATTCATTTAATAAATGATGTACATTTTTTGCTTATAATAGTGACCGGAAGGAGTGCCTTTTTTACTTTGATGAGTTCTAAGTTATCGAGTTCACATTTTTTCTCAAGACATAATCAATTTAGAATTAAGGGTAAAACGAAAACCTTAAAATTGATTGATTGAACGGATCTAAAAAATTATTTGGGAACTGAATTTGTTGATTTCTTTATGGAAATGAAAAGAAAACAATCAAACACCAACTAACCAATTCATCAATGGTGGATGTTATTTTGTTGTTGTTAAAGTGGTATTGTTCATAACACCAACTAACCAATTACTCATAGGGAGCATCACATGGGTGGTTTCAAGGCCCAGCGAGTCTGGGCATACGCCTGGGCTCTGACCCAATTTTTTTGCAATTTTTTTTGTAAATTCCTTTGAACTTTTTATATAAACCCCTATAAATTGGGCAATTTCTTTAGATTTTTTTTTATTTGCTTGCAATTTTTTATGTAAATCCCTATAAATATGTTGCAATTTTTTTTCCCCAGGCTTTATAATTCTCTTGGCTCTGCCACTGGAGCATCATCAACATGTTTCATAAAGAGAAACCAAAATGTTATGAAGAAAAATGAATGGGTGAGTGTCGAAACGTGGAAAATAAAATGGGAATGAAGATTGGTAGTAATTCTGGAAATCTTTATGAACCGGAACAAATATGAGGGGTGACTGGGTGTGATTTTAAAAAAAAGGATAAAATTGGTATTTTTTTTATGGTTTATAGGGGTAGAGGGATGGTGGGAGGGGTATGAGGTAAAATGTTCACATTTTTTTTTTTTAAGGAAAATGTTCACAGATTAGTTATCAAAATTGTGAGTTTAAGTCAAAATAATCCAATTTTTTTGCAAAGTGATAAGGGAGACCATGACAAATTTTATTTTTTTTTAGGAAAGGGAGACCATGACATGACATGACAATGACCATGATAATTTCACATCAATGTTAGCTCTCTAAGAACTATTCCCTCCGGTCCTATATATAAGAAAATATTCTTTTTTAGATACATTTAATAATTAATGTATCTAGTCTTCGTTGTAAACGAAATACATTAATTATTCAATGTACCTAAAAAAAGAATATTTTTTTTATATATAGAACTGAATGGAGTAATTTGCTTAAATTTTAAATAATTTAAGGACAAAATTATATATAATTTTTTTAGGGATCAATTATATATAATTATAATTATGTCGAGACTAATTACTAATAAATTAGCCCACATGAGACCTAAATTTTATAAGCAGATTATATCTAGTATAGTGACATTGTTGTAAGATTAGCATCAAGGGGCCGCACATTTAGTTTAGCATTAGTGCTAGGTCACGATATCTATTCACTCCAATTTAAGACTTAGGCCCCGTTTGGTTTGAGCTTATGAAAAATAGCTTATGTAAATAAATAAGCTTTTATTTTAATTTATAAACTCCCACTAACGAAAATTGTATCTTGTTTTTCATAAACTACCTTAAAAACTTATAAATAGTACATAAAAACTTATTTATTTGCATAAGTTGTTTTATATAAGCTCTAAAATAAGCTAATCCAAACGGGCCCTTATTTTGACTAATGGTTACGATTTCAAGGACAATTTTTCCTATTCATCCTATTTAGGCTTTATTTGAGAGTTTAGAGAGGAATAGAAGGTTTTAGAGTGTTGAAAATATAGGAGAAAATGGTAAAATCTTTCACATTTTTTAAAAGAGTAATTTTTTCAGAGAATGATTAATATATTTAAAATTTTAAGAATATTATAACTATTTAGATTAAATTTGAATAATTCATGTAAACCCTCCTCCAATATAATTTTTTAGTTCCCCCAACCGAGGAGGGTTTTGTATTATGAAAAAATGAAACCCCAAAGCTTTCCCCTCTCAATGTCATATATTCTTCCATTTGCTCCTTCTTTTCTTTCCAAACCCCTCTCCTCCCTTCTCCTCAAAACTCGCAAACAAAACCTATCCCTCCCAACATTTTTTATTTTCATACGCATTAATTATGATTGAGACTTTGAACCAAATAGTTAAAGAGTCGACACTAGTTCTGATGGTGTGCAAAGAGATCAATAGCACATGACCTCGTAATTTTGAAGCACCCTTACATAAATGAAAAGTAAAATGCAAAAGATGTATTACCATAAAGAGCAACGATCCAAACCATACGTTGAAAGTAAATTACACGAAATTTTGACGCACCCTTACAGAAATGAAAAGTAAAATGCAAAAATGTATTACCATAACGATCCAAACCATATGTTGAACGTAATAAAACAGTTGATTTGAAGCACTCCACCCTCTAAGACTTCATGCCAAAACTATAACAGGAAGAAATCACTGAAGGCCTTACGTGGGAAGTCATTAGTGTTTTTACTCTTACATGTCTCTTGTCTCATATGTTTGAGAGGTTGTGATACGCCATAAGAATAAATTAAAGGACTAAAGACATTAACTAAAGCATTTCTTAGTTGCAGGCTTTACGCTTGGGGATGTGGACCGTCATGATTTACACATCTACTCAGTACCTAACACATGAGATTCATTATCCCATCACTGAATAGCATGATATGCGGTCTGAACATAAGTGCACTCATTTGAAAGAATCATGTACGAGTTTACTCGATCAAGGCATTGATTATCCGAGTCATGTGGCCATGATCTGGGCCAAGACGAGGATGATCGCTAATTGAAGTAAAAATAGTGTTCATAACACATGCAATGGAATAAAGTTTGGATCTATTTTATGCTTAAATTATAAAATTATAAATTAGATACTAAAAGTGTACATTTGTATCAATTCTTAAAGCATGAAAAATTCTTTAAAGATGTGAAGACTCTACGTGTATTCACACCAAGACTAATTCTTACCCTCAACCTTTGAGTAGTGGAACAAGAAAAATTAGAGCATATTTATGTTTTCTATTGTTGTGTGTTGTGTATTTTGATCAAATCAGTTAAGGTCTATTTATAAGTCACACACACTCTCATCAAATAGGAGATATTGACTAATCTTAATGACCTTTTAATTTCATATGGTCAATCATTGTAAAAAGCAATTAACATATGTTAATGACAATTTACTTGAAAAAACGGTTTCTTGTCATATGATGTTTGACCACTATGATTTCATATAATCATCTAATTATATGTAATTATACTAGTGTGTTAACCCGTGCAATGCACGGGTGATATACTATTATTTTTCAATCTCAAATTGTTTTATTTTTTTAATTTATCGATGAAAATTATTTATCCCGTGAATTTTTAAATATGTCCACATCATTTTTGCCGCAATGATGACAAATATGTGTCTCATATTTTTTATGTTTATTAGTGATAAACATATGTATCGTGTTTTTATGCATAAAAGAAAAATATATTTATGGGTATTTAGATCATCGTCGGTGAAGTGCCGCCCCGACTGTCCACTCGCAGTCTTGGTGTGAGTTGATTCTGTTGTGGTCACTGGTATCGTTCAACACCACCGTTTTCTTGTACTGCTTTGACATCGACGCGATTATAAGTTAGTTTTTATGGTGGATTATGTCAGATCGTGAGTTTTCGATCTGGTTTTTGCTATGTTTTTTCCGTTTATGTTTTTAGACGTTTTGTTTTCTAGAGATGAAGATGGGTGGTGACTTTGTTCCGTCTCTGTGATTTGGTATGAAAATCTTGTATTTGGTTTTTTGGATTCAAGACATGGGTTCTTTAGTTTTGGGGTTGTTCTGTTGGATGCATATCTCGATTCAACATGACTGGTTTTATCTTAAATGTTGCTCGAAAGAGCTAGGTGTGTAGATGCTCCATGTTGACGGTAGTAGTCGTTCATCGTACCTAAATGATTTTATCCTTCATGGTTCCTTCTTCCGTCGTTGGTGGGATGTGATAGACTTCTACTGTTTGTTCATCCCTCGATCTAGACTTCAGCTGAAGTTTCAAGACCACTGTGAATATGTGGATTAGGTTCGTAATTGGTTGCTTTGCCTCGAAAGGGCGTTTATAGATTGCTGATACTTTGAAGGAAGATGTTGAAACTTGAGTCGTTTCTGTGTTGGTAGACGATTCATATGTCTATTTAAATGCTTAGAGAATTCACATTGCGTTTATTTGTAATTCGTTTTCGCACCCCTACATTGGTTCGTTGGATTGTCTGTGGTAGTGGTTGTTTAGGGTTGTTCTCTTTTATAGGCAGTTTTGTACTTAATTGTTGGGTTTTGCTTTTGTAGTTTACTGGGTCAGGTCCTTGCTCCTCAATCTTGTACTTGCTTCTTTTTTTAATTTAATTTTTACTTTGATTATAAAAACGAAAAATATATTTCTACAATTTTTTTTCATATTTATCAATGATTTTTTTATTTTTTTTATTTTTATGTATCAATTACAAATTTGTCCCTTTTTTTTCTTTCTAGATTTACCTATGATAAATATATCTCCCATATTTTTATTATTAATGACTAATATTTTAACAATGATTTTTTTTTATCGCTGAAAAATATTTGACTCATAATTTTTTATACATCAATAATAAATATTTGTCCTGTGTTTTTATTTTGATAAAACCTTCATAAAAAATTGTGATAAATACTTGTCTCATACTTTTTTATGTATGAGTTATAAATTTTTTCCCGTATTTTTAATATTTATCTAGTGTTTTCTTAATATTTATCAATTAATTCATATAGAAGGTAACTCATACGCATAAAGGTTTGCTAACATTTTTTTTTTGACAAAGGGTTTGCTAACATTTGTTTAGCCCTTTATTTATTAGTTTGTTCCCTTCTCTTCCTAATAGCATTAACCTATATTACAGTAGAAATAAGCTAGGTTTGCATAACTTTATATT
>Ga0315914_1002924_pt1 | contig 26148 bp, 8 predicted proteins | sample MpolenodulesMG_FD_203920 | JGI IMG/M metagenome (GOLD analysis project Ga0315914, IMG submission 203920) | Medicago polymorpha root nodule microbial communities from Los Angeles, California, United States - elongated nodules | ecosystem: Host-associated > Plants > Roots > Nodule | place: USA... | reverse complement strand
CTATAAAAATTTTCATCAGCATTTTTAGTCCCTATAAAATTTTTCCATCAGCATTTTTAGTCCCTAAAATGCTTAAGGAAAATGTCACAGGGACTAAAAAGTGTGATTTTATTTTGTAGGGACTAAAAACAAAACTGTGAATATTTATAGGGACTAAAAACTTAATTAACCCTTGTATTTTTAATGTGGGCATCATTTAGTTACTTCTTTGAATAATTCCACTAAATACCTATCATTAGGACCACGTGCACTTAGTTTGAGAGAAACATGCCTAATTGATTTTTCCTCTCTTTTCTTATAACTCGGTTATGTGGGAAAAATTGTTCACGATTTCTTTTGAACCAAAACAAGTGCTTGATCTCTCTATGACTCTATCTCTTCATCTTTCACGGTGATACTACTACTCCCCTATTTAGTGGGCTCTTGATGAATACATTTGAGCACAATAAAAATCCTTCTGACCGCTCAGGTCATTTCCACATAAGATCAAGGGACATTAATTTTCTAGCCTGCACAATAGAAACTGTCACGCCACTTTCTCTTCATAACTTAACTCTTGCCCATTCAACAACTTCGTCTGTGCATAAAATTTTAAGGTAAAGTCATGGTGTTGTCCCTTCTCCGTTCTCTGTTCATATTTTATTATTAAGTCCTTTTCTCATTTGAAGATTTGGCCTTGTCTGAAAGTATTGTTACCAACCACTTCAATTGTATTTCTATATTCGTGTAGCACTTCAAAAACTTGTTCGTGCGTTTAGTCAGGATCAATCTTAGGGCGTGCTTGTGCGTTTGGTTCAGAATCAATCTTAGGGATGTCTTTCAGCGGAAAAGCACCTTTTTTCCCATACGTCCATACTAAGTGTTAGGGCTTTGTTATTAAATAGTGGTAGCAATTCTTGTTTTTTAAAATTTAATCCTTTCTAAAAGTGATTATTCTTAATTATGTTTTATATGAAAGTTGTGTATGATAATGTGGTGTGAATTGATATATTTTATATTATTATGCTTTATATGTTTTTGTGGTCTTGGAAAAGAATGTGTTACTTTTGATGAATTAAAGAAAAGAGAAAGATGAAAATGTGAGTTTGTGAAATGAATGACTTTTGGTTGTGTGTTTGATGATGCGTTAATATTTGATGGCGGGTTAATATTATATATTTGTGTGGTGCCTTAGTGGCGGGTCTTAGTCTTCATTTTCATGATCATGCATTAGCATATGCATCTGTGTGGATGCCTCAGTGGCGGGATTACAATTATATTCTGTGTGGATGCCTTAGCGGCGGGAATTATATCCGGATCATATAGTATTTAAGAGCATGCATTTTACACATAATTGCATTGCATTGGGTTTGTTATACATTTGTGTGTTGATAAGTGATTAAACTATTATAATGTAGAAGAAATGTGTATGAACTTTACTTACAAGCATATGATTTGAATGTATTTTTCTTATTTCTTTTTGATTGAGAAGTTTTGATACTATCTATTTTACGGCATTGTTCTTGTGCTTTGAGTATGAACCAATTTGGATAAGAAAATTGACCCTTACAATAACATTTTAGGTATCAAAGAAGACATGGTGTATGCTTTGGTGTTTTGTTTGAAGCGCGTACGGGGATGAAATTGGGTTTTTATTGAAGTGTAATTTTAAAAGTAATTTGAAGGATATTTATGTTAAGAATTTTTGTATATGTTTTTTTTATTATGAATTTATTACCGATCAATTGAAGAGAAAAATAGCCTTATTTTCTTAAAGAAACAAAAATAGTAGTGATTTTCTAAAAGTGAGAATGAATTAGGCGTAATGTCTTGTGATAAGTGCCAGAAAGTAGTTAATTTCATGTTTCATTTAATGCACTTCTGTTACTTGTTTCACAAGTTATCTAGGGAAAAGCCGAGAGAAAAGTGATAGTTGCTCTATTACGCTTTATTTATCTTACTCTACCCTTTTGTGCAGGAATTGACCTCAAGACACTAAACAAAGAAGAAAAACAGAAAAAAGTACAAAGAGACAGAAAGATGAAGTCACTCGCCTCCAACTCACAAAGGCGAGCTAGCAGAGGCAGAAGCATCAATTAGCACGCCCTCAACTCGCTAAGGCGAATGGAAGGCGAGTAATTCGTCATAGCGAGAGCATTTACTCACGAGGCGAGTTAGGGCGGTTAAACTCCTCAAAGATGACATGACACAAACCCACTGGTGAAGGAACCACTACTCGCCATGGCGAGCGTTTCTACTCGCGAGGCGAGTTGAGACAGAACAGACCATATAAAAGCCCATTTGTTCATTTCAAGGGGAGAGGATTTTAATAGATCATATATCATATCATACCATATTATTAGAGGCCACTTTAGGAGAGAAACAGGGGAAAGACCTGAGAGATTCTAAAGAGTAAGGAGCACAAGGATTGAAGGAAGACACAAGATCAGTGAGACATCGTGGTTTGGCTCCATTCCATCTCTTCTTTTCTCCCATTAATCAACTCTATTAGTATGTATTCCCTTTGATTATGGTGTTGTGTGATTTTAATTATTTCAAAATATTGATGTTATTCTTGCATTGTAATGCTTATGTTTGATTTATTAGTGATTGAAAAATACTTTTGAATCTAAATGAGAATAATCATCTATCAAAACATAGATTCTAGACATGGAATGAATGTTTTGATAATCACCGTTTGTATCCACACTTAATGCTTTCTTATCATTTAATAGAGCGAGAAATCGTTGATTGAATGATAGGAACGACTCTTGGATCGTTTAATAGTGTGAGACATCGACAATTGAACGATACAATTGAAATCACAACTTCATTTGGACACGAATGATGTTGTCGAGGGATACGTGATAATATCGATTGATAATTGGAATCCGCAACTCTAATCCGTGAATACGTATAAGTGGGTTGATGAAGTTTAATCCCAGCATAATCATTTTCCTGTTAACTCTCATACCTTTTACAATTTCGTAGTTTATTAGTTTATGAAACAAAACCATCGAAAAACCTTAGCTCAAAACAACACCGATTGTTGAACGGCTTAGAATATCGCACCAGTCCCTGTGGAGATGATATATATAAATACTTACTTTTGATACTACATCATCTTGGACCAAAATCTGGGGCGTTACAACTTGAATCATGTTATTTCCCCTCATCACCTTGCAATTTAAAGGTAACATATGATATTCCCTCAAACCTATCTTAGGGTGTGCTTCTAATCTTGTAAATTCATGTTACTGATCATACCGTGTCTTGCTTGGATGTTTAATGATTGGTGAGCTTAGTAGATTTCACATGCACTCTAGGCATTTGATGATTTGATCCTATGCATTCATGATGCTTGGATGATTTATACTTGTTGATGCAAAATCCGTAATTAATTTTAAAGATAATAAACCATTATGATTAAAGAATTAATGGACTTTGATTAATTCATTGGTATTTAACTTGTGCTCTTGAGTGTTTTACTAAGACAGGAACAAGGTTTAAATCATACCAAGATTCAAGAAATCAAATGACATTTGAATTCATGATCTAACACTGAGGTCAGAAAGTTAGATCAAAATGTTGCTCAGAGATCAGAATGTTCAAGCAGAGATCATAAGGTTGTTCTTACACAAGCCAAGAATCTCAAGAACATTGATCAAGGTCATGCAAGGCACGTGTGACATGGTTAAATGTCCAGGAAAGTACATTGCATGGATCAATCAAGCAATAAAGGCATATACAATGATTATGTCAAAAATGATACTCAATGTTCATTTAAGACTATGAACATTGAAGTACTAGGAATATTCCAAAAGGGAATATCATCCTAGATGTTAAAATCACTTATCTTCATTGTTGTTTCACTATTAGGATTTGATTACATCAAATGGTAGTCTTACAAATCATCCTAAGTGAAACAAAAGGAACATTCTGATCTGCACATGCTTACTTTATGAACAGTACAGTAGGTGAAAAACAAAATGGCAAAAACAAAGCAAATTTGTTATGCTCAACCAGAGATAGACACACATGAGAGTTGGTACAGTACATGGACCACACAATCCCTCAAAGCATGGGCATGAAGATGCAGACTCCAGTTTATCTCTCCTGCACCAGTCCCTAGGCAAATCTGGGAAACTAATTTTCTGATGTATGTGGAAAAGCCCATACTTTGGTTATTGCCCAGAAATTCATGACACGCCCAGAAATTCATGTGTTCATTCATACATGATGAACCTAGATGAATATCATGATGAACCTAGATGAAGATCATCAAGAACACAACAACATTCTGAAGTTCATCTTTGATCAGAATGTTCACCCAGAATTTCAAGTGAAAGCTTGTGGGACCCAGGACACATGGCATAACACCATTGGATATCCTACAACGGCTATATGAGCCCAAAGACTCTATAAATAGAGATCAAAGACTCAACATTACTTGCACCATTGCAAAGCATACAAGAAAACAACTGAAATTGTTTGAAACTCTTGCAATTAACTTGATCATCACTGAAGGCTCTTTTTACCTTCTTTATAGTGTAAATCAATTCTCTTTGTTATCTCTTTTATAGATAACTTCTTCTTCCTCTTCTTCTATTTGATTCTCAAACATTCAACCTCCATACAAATTGTAGACAAAATCTCATCTAGCTTTAGGGGTACTAAAGTGTTAGTTTGAGTAAAGGTTGTAAAAGTCTAAGTGGTTAACTTAGCAAGAATGTGCAAGCCTGCTGAGGCTTAGAGAATACAGAGTTGTAATAGTTCAGATGAACAAAGATTGTAAGGTGCAGGATTTGAGAGGTTATCTCAAGCATTATAGTGGAAACTCTCACAAGATTGTGAGGAGTGGACTAGCCCACCTTGGGTGAACCACTATACTCTTCTCTATACTCTTTAATTACAGTATACACAACACACACTTACACATTTACTTTATTAAACAGTTTTGGTGTATGAACTTCAGAACGTTCTGAAGTCAAAATATTAACTTAACTATTCCAAGTAAACAACTTGAGAATTACTTTTAAGTTTTAAGATAATTTTTAAAGGGTCATAATTCAAATCCCTCCTCTTTGTGACTATTTTATCTACTTCAATACTTAGATAGAATGTATATGTTTTAATGTGATTAGGATGACTATGTTGAGTTTCCATATCTTGCCTTTCAATTGTATCTTTTGGACGATGATGATTGTGATATTATGAATTTTTGTGTTAGAAGAAAGTATGATTAATCATAATGATAATGTTATTTGAGAAATTGATTTAGGTTATACTATTTAGGTTAATCATAATGAACCAAATGGTTTTGAAATATGATTTATAGTATTATAATACTGGAAAGTCTTGTAATTTTGAATTACAAGTATACTTTTTTGTGACATTATGAAGTTGAATGTTCTATTTTATAAGCTACTCTTCACCAATCAGCTTAGAATACTTATATCTTGAGCTAGAAATCTTGTTTTTGGGTGGAACCAGTTTAGACTGAAAGAAGACATTTAATAGTTCCTTCGTATTATATCTCATAATTTTATCATATACCTACATGTCTCATTAACTTCTTAAACACATATGCTCTGTCACAAAATTTTACGGTAACATTGATAACTTTAGAAAATTATAACTTGATTCAGTTTGGTGTGAAATTAATTTGGTTGGAGAGCTAAATTATAATATTGTTTATTAGAATATTAAGTTCTAGTATATGATATATAATATTTATAGTTATACTTATAAATAGGAATAGGTATGAATGTATATTGGTAAGTGATAATATTAGGATTTATCGTGAGTTCTCCGTCTATATATGACGGAACGTGTATGCGAGGATAAGCAAGACATTGTTTACATGAGTTAATTAATCTTTAAATCTTACCAAAGAGGATAGCCTTATGAAATGTATCTTAAATATATTATATTAGTTTGTTTAAGTGAGTAAGTTACTCACACTTTGAGACTTAAACAAAGAGGATAAATTTAAGAATATATAAATATCTTTGATTTTTTGAGATATAATGAGAATAAACGATGGTTCTTGGTGAAAGTCAAACTTGATAGTGAGGAATTTTCCATGCCTAACATAGTTTTATACTCACTATGTTTGGGAAGATGTTTTCAGGTATTAATGCACATTGAGAGACTGATGAGTACAAAAGTAACTCGAGACCGGATCAGTCTGAGTCTAAAATTTTAAGAAATTATGGTTTTATGTCCGTAAATTTAAAGTTCTCTTTAGTTGTAGTTATTTGCTAAAGTTCATTTCAAAATTGTAAAACAACATTCTTTTAAAGTTTTAGTTAAGATTTCAAGTTATTTTCATTTGTTCTGCACTCTTTAAAGTTATATATTTTTTTAAAATTTAATAGCATAAGTTTGGACGTTACAATTTGATCATATTCATTCATCTTAGGTTTGCATTGATTCTTACGACTTTTTACATCAATTTTTTTTTTCAATCTGATTTTGTGTCCGCGTTGGGTTCGTTGTGTTGTATGATGTGTATTAGTTCATTAAAATTAAATGAACTAATCTAATTATAAGCAAACACTCTTTGGAGAAATTGTAAACAAAAACTCAAGAAACCAAATTGAAATAAAAATAAATTTTAATGTACTAAAAGATAATTTTTTTTTTTTCTAATCTCTTAAAAAAATATTTTTTGAGAGGATTTAAAAATTATATATTCCAAACGTAAAACTATAACATACTTTTTTTAGGGGGACTATAGCATAAAATTTATTCAATTGCCTTAAAATTTAAAATATTCAATTCAAGTTATTGGACTCGAGCGACCTCCTTCTAAAACAAATCGTTCGCAAAACTTGAGTTTGATTTTTGATAGAATTTATTCTTTTTTTACCTTGCATTTATTATGTATTATCCATACCAACTGAGCTAAGCTCACAAGGACGATAGAATTTATTCTTGATCATAGTTTACTTACATCCGATTTAAACTTTAAATTATTGGAGTCTTTTTCCCTTACGAATCAGATGGTTAACAAAATAATTAAAAGATTTATTAGAAAAGTAATTAAAAAATTCAAATAAAATTACAGATTTCCTTAAATAAATCATATATTCCAAACGTAAAACTATAGCATAAATTTTATTCAATTCCCTTAAAAATTAAAATATTCCAATAAAATTAATAATCACCTTAATATGGATTGAAAAAATTGGTCTAAAGTTGACCCCCCAATATTAAATAAAATACCACATCCATTTTTTTTCTTATTTTGATAAAACTCTTTACTATTTTACTAAAATAGTTGGGTACCCTTTTGGAGAAAAAAAAAATAATGTCCATTTATATCACCCTAAAATATTTTTTTGAGGGATATTACCCTAAAATATGAAAATTACTATTATATCTCATCTAATATTCTTAATAAACAAAAGGGCAAAACTTAGGTACAATTTCTTAGGTGTTTTTCGTATGGTTCATAACTAAAAATACAATTTTTTTAGAAATAACAAACTTTGAGAGAATTATGAATTTAAGGAAATCATGATAAATTTAGTTGAGAATCATACGAAATGCAGCCAAGCAATTCTAAGTAAGTTTTTTCCTATATAATTTGATTCTCGAGAAAAAAAAACAAACATAATTTGGTTCCTTCCCATTGGTCAGATTAAGGAGAGTGTCGTGCAACACAACACTGCGACTCTTCATATTTTCTTCTCTCTCTGACTCTCTCTCTCCAGCAACACAGTGACCGAGAGCTAGAGAGAGAAAACAAAAATGGGGTTCTTCTCCTTCATGGGTCGTGTTCTCTTTGCTTCCCTCTTCATCCTCTCCGCATGGCAGATGTCAGTTCTCTCTCACTTTCTCTCTCTTCAGATCCATTATTTTCAAAATTGCTCCTTTTATCTTTTTTCCGTTATATTTTCGTTTTCCTGCATCTGGGTTTTCACCAGATTTGGGTTTTGGATCCCACAAATCTTACTTGTAACTGTGCATCTTTATTAGTGATGAGTTAGGAAAAGAAGAGTTCTTGTTTATGCTGTGGTTTTTATGTGAATTATTGATTCATTATGTTTTGAATTATGCTTTACTTGTTGGAATTGTAATGTTGTGTTATCTTTAACATAGATATTGTTATGCAATAGCAATTAAATCTTGAAATTTTAAGTTGCTTGTTAATTCATAATGGGTTTTATTGTTGTTCCTTTTAAGTTGCTTTCTTCAATTCACTGAGGATTTTCAAGTTTGCATTTAATAGAAGTTTAGCTGTGTTTTGAAATCTGGCGGAATAGAAGATGGTCGAGTCTGTTTTCCAATGGTATTTGTTACATAGATTTGTTAGGGTTAACGTAGTATCCTGGAGAGTTTATGGAAATAAGCTGAATACAACTTATGAACATGTTATAAGTTTTTTCCATAAGCTTTCCCGAACAGTCTCATTAGTGCTTACGCCGGTAGGTAAGTTCAAGTAAGTCAATCTAAATAGATCCGTATGATTTTGTGCAGAGACTGTGGGTCTAGTACTAAATTTTATTGCTACGATACAATGTCTTGGAGACTTGTTACTTGGAATGTGTTTTTGTAGTAAGGTGTAGCTTTTTCTGTAGTTAAAGTTATCACTTTACTTTACTTTGTATTTTTGCTTTGAAGTAGATCACTGAATTGATGTTTTTGAATGTGCTTTGCCTATGTAGCATATACCTTTGTTTGACAAGATTTTAGTCAATGAATTGTTGTGTTGCTAAAGTAATTTTTAATTTGCTAATTATATAGAATTTATGTTGTTGCTAGGTTTAATGAATTTGATGCTACTGGTGGACCCTTTTCAAAGGAATTGATTCCCAAGCTCACGGTTGTAAGGAAAAATTTATCCTCCAAATTGGGGGTAGCGATACCAGATTTTAACGCAACTTATGTAAGATTATCGTTTCTTCTCCTATATGTTATGGTTATTTTGGAATGAACTCCATTTTTACTTGATTGTCTTTCTGATTGAAATGTTTCATACAGGTTCGTCAATTCGTTGCCACTATCATATTTCTCAAGGGAGTTGGAGGAATTCTGTTTGTGTTTGGCAGCACATTTGGATCCTTTCTCTTGGTAAATGCTTCCTCTGTTAGCTTAAGAATGAATAGACATAGATATTGGCATTTTTCAAATATACTTTTCATATTTTGATATTCTTCTGCTCCTAAAATGTTATATTAATATTATAAACTGAGTTTTTCCTCTTTACTTTTGTAGCTTTCACATCTGGCGCTTACTACCCCTATTCTGTATGATTTCTACAACTATAGACCTACTAAGCCGGAATACGGTTTGTTGCTAAATGAGTTCATTCAGGTATGCAAACTCTTGCTATTTCCTGTGTTACTGGCTGATGGTTTATCTCAGACAATCTAATAATGTGTTAACTTTTGGTTGCAGAACGCAGCACTTTTTGGTGCATTGCTATTTTTCATAGGGATGAAGAACTCAATTCCCAGAAAACAGTTGAGGAAGAAGACCCCAAAAGCAAAAGCAGTCTAGAAATTAGAAAGATATGTGTCTGTTTACTAAGAACAGGTTATCAAATTGTTGTGTTGCTATGTTTTGGAATAGTTGTTTTTGTTAATCGGCACAATTTGATTATGGATTGGTTGTGCTTGAGCTTTCGTTTACGATTCTGTTGTACTTGCGGCTAAGAATAGTTATCAACAAAAGATTTGATTAGATTTGCTTGTTAACCTTGCAATGTTCTATTCAGTTCAATTTGTTTTATTTTAGCTATTCCAGTTAAATCAAATATTATATGATGTCCGGGGTATTATATAATAAATCGGTAGAAATATATGCTTCTGATGTCTTACCGGACCAAAACTTTTGGTGAGTTTGGAGACCTTACTTTCTCAAGACACCACCTTTTGAGTCTCAAATATTATCACGCCGTGCAAGCTTCGGTAAGGTCAATATATACGTGAGCATTCAGTAATGAACCTGATGCTACCGCAGCTTCAATTATGAAAGGTTAAGTGTGTTTGGGAAAATGGATATTCATGGTACAGATTTGTCTTGATTTTTTGAAAGAATTCAAGGCTTTTGGTGTCTAAACGTCCATATTTCTAGTAATGGTGAAGTATTGTGTATAATTAGACTTTTATACGTTCAACATTAGTAATAGAGTTTTCATTTTTTTACAGAATTTGAGAGGTTCTCTATCTGTCAATTTCCTCTTCATAACATTTCATTCAATTTGTAACTTTGCGATTTTAAAGTAAAACTTGCATTGTGGAGTGAGATTAGTAAAGAGTGATGCGAAATGAGACACACTTTTTCCCCTTTGTCCGAGTTTGAACTTAAAACCTCCAACTCCTTATTCCTTAACTCAAACCAATTAAGCTATCCAACCTCCAAGTATTGAAAAAACGATAGTTATGAAGTTTTGCTGCAAATGATTTAACTAATTCCCATGGATGTTAATATAAAAGCTCTTCTAAGTTCTCATGGATGTTGATATAAGCTCTTCCATCAAGTTCTATATTCCTCCCAGATATTTATAAGAATTTCACGAGAGTCAGCATGGGTCCATCGGAGTTAGTTCAACCAATTTCTCTTATGATTTCCAAGCAAAATAATAAATAAAATAAAAAAAAAGTCATTTCTTCTCTATGAATGAGAAGGGGGACTTGTTATTGAAAATTGTTGATCTAGAATAATGTATATGATTAATTGAAGACTTGAAGTCACGTATAATAATAATATCAATTTGCATCTAACTCTTTGACTTTATCGTTATTTTACATTTGATCATGAAATTAAACCAATTTTTGAGAGGACTTCTATAAACAATTTTGGTACACTAGCCTCCTGTGGATTGCTTTTGAAACATTGTAATTGAGCCTCTTCAACTACTCAACTCAAGCTTACTCATTAATGACGTAAGCCTCAATATATATTTCTTACCAATTTTTCATTATATCTCTAGCAAAATATATAGATTAGTTTAAGTTACCGACATTAGCTGCTATTTGTAATTTCTTATAGCCAATTGACAGCTAATAATACATAATATTTTATAAATGGCTTTCACGTAGGTTAAACAGTAGAAGAGTGAAAACAAATTTCACTAAAAACTATGGGGAGAAAATTACAAAAGAAAAGAGATTGTAGATAAAAATATGTCTAGTTCAGGAAGAACCAAATACTCGACTGAGATACCATTATTGACCTGATCAACCACTAGAGCATTAAATTATTCCAATATTGAAAACAAGATAAAAAATTGCTTCCTCTAAGTAGATTCTTCCTCCACCCTATTTAAATTTCACACTTCAAATAACTTGTTCATGTAGCAACTAAACTGCCTTAATCGGTGCTTATGGACTCGGCGCCAGAAAACATTTCTTTGCCAATGCCATCTGTTTCCAATTCCTTATCCTCGGTTTCAGCGAGTCCCCCATCATAGTTTGGTTTTTTGGTGTCAGCTACTTCAGTATTAGCTAGAGTACCTAATACCCTATTGCTACCACAGTCATTGTCATCAGAGAGATCTTCATCTGACAAACATCTACAAGAATCAAACTCATCTACCTCGTTAACTTGGTTCATTAACCCTTCCCTCCATGATATCCTTATTTGAGATTGTGATCCATCCTCTATTGTAGAACTAGATAACCAAGGAGGATCCTGAGCATCCAATTTTTTTGGAAGTTGGCTAAGATCAATTGATTCATAAGGCATAGTTAAACAATCAAATTGGAAACTTGAATTAACTGAATCCTCCAGTGGCAAAGAACTATTGAGAAGGATGTTTTCTGATTGAAGAAGATCACTGAATGAATTAAAGTCAGGGATAAAATCGTCTTCCTTTTGATTGTCTGAGTGCGCCAGTGATAGTCCAACATGTAAATCTGAACTGCAATCTGACTGTGGAGTTTGAATCACATTTCCACTGCTAATTGAATTCAGTGAGAACGGAGAGTTCTCATCGATGAAATTTTCTGATCTGTCTGCCCTACAATTGGGTGAGGATTTCGGAGAAAACAATATGGAATCAAAAGGTACTTGAAATTCAGAAAGACTACCTGGAGAAATTGAAGAACTTGTTTTTCTCCTCATACCGTTAACAGTACCAGACAAATCACTGCTATCACTTACATTCCAAACAGTTTTAGAACTATCACATAAATTCCAGAACTTTTTTGAACTGGATGTTGGTGAAGTACTGGAACCAAGAGTTATGGACTCTACGAGTCCAATTTCAGACTTGCGATTCAGAATTTTCTCTCCCTTTCTAGTTGGAGAACTAAGCCAATGCACTAAAGCTTCAGTTGGCAAAGGCAACAATGAAGGGCTATTTTCCTTAATGACATCCATTGTTTTCTTCTCATCATCATCATCTTCGTCTCCATCATCAATACTATTGGCAACCGACTTAGCAGGGCATGAATAGTTCTCTTCTACAGTGAGAATCCCTCTAGGCCTACATTTCCTTTTGTCAGTGACACCAGAAACAATATAACCTGCAGCATAACAACCAGGTGTTGTTGTTGAGTCCAAAGAAGAACCAACTTGTATCTCTGGGGAAAGAGAGTTATGAATTGGGGGAGTTTTACTAATGCTTCTGTTAAGGTTATCCTCCGCCTCCTCGTAATCCAACTCAGAAACTTTTTTACTTGAAGGAGTCAAATTTCCATCTCTGTTAGATGATTTGAGATGGGTAGACTCAACATCATTATCACTTATCCCTCCAACGATATCATCCTTTTGCTTTAACTCCTTGGATCTAGATGGAAATGCAGGTGAAATTTTTCCATGTTCATTCAAAGTTGAACTAAGCTTTGACTTTTGGCCAGTCCTTGAACTAGATTTCTTACCGGACTGCCACTGGTAGAGGCATGGAGGGTTCTTCTTAGCTGTATTAGGTACACGAGTTTTAGTTTGCAGCCCAACATTATTACCCTTTGGAAGATTCTCCTTTGAGGAATTAGAATTGGACTTAGATTGTTTTAATACAAGTCCACGAGGTGCTGAATTTGGTGTTTTGGAGATACTTTTGGGTCTACTGACAGGGGTTTTGAAATGAGAGGAGGCCAAGAACCTGAGGCAACCCTTTGGGACTTCCGTGGAGACAGATGAAGAAGCATCACTACCGTTGCTACTACTGGAAATTCGGTTGAGATCCTGTAAAGGGCTTCGAGGACTTTGCTTCTTGTTTGAATTGGACTTTACAATTGCGGTTGTTGGTGTTGGTGGCGGAGGCAAATATGAAGCTTTCTTTGATGAAAATGCTCTACTCATAGTGAGGCCCTACATACACCTACAATGCAGAATCTACATCTGTTAAAACAACACAGTATTGAGCAATGAAAAGAATCATGATTCCAAAGAAAAAGAATAGAATTCTTTATTTAACAGCGAAATCGGAAGAAAAAGAAGCACAAAAGAATCTCAAAGGAGCACTCTCCTTTCACATTGGATTAACCTGTCATAAAACTCAATTACTAAGATCTATCTCCCCTCCCCCTGTTGAGGGCTATTTAAAGACTTTCTAACAATAACAAAATTTCAAACAGAAATAGCACACTACTATTAACAAACTGAACTGCCACCCTGTAGTAGTAATTCCACACAGTAAACGATCTCGTCCGTTAATATAAGATCAAACGGTTTAGATTACTTAATAACATTAACTTCAAATTATCTCAACTGTTAACTTGATATCGGACTGTTGAGATCGAATACAGCGTGGCGTAATTACTACACCAAATCCAAATCAGGTAAACAACTATTTTGGTACTCGAATGTTAAGACACTGTCGTTATAGTCCCTGAATGTATCAAAATTGTAAATTCATCTCTAAATGTCTCTTTTGTTTGTAATTTTAGGAACTAAATTGGCTAACAAATAACACATTTGAGGACCAAAATGACTAACTAAAGAGACAGTTGAGGATGTGTTTGCAGTTGCGATACATTCAGAGACCAAAATGATTGTTTACCGAGTACAAATCCCATAAAAAACAAACCAATTACCTAACTAACTGCTCTAACAGCTCTTAACTACTCTAACACCCTTTTATTCTATATCCTACCAAAAATCTATCACATTGAACTGAACTCAAAAAACCACATTCTTCATAAACACAAGACAAAGAAAAAAACACACAAGGTATGATAATAAAAACAAACACCCAGCAAGCAACTTGTGTATTTCTGCTCAAAAAAGTAACATTTTTAGTTCAATTGAAGAAAATATGTATCATAATGTGTGAAATTTTCAAAAAAAAATCCCAATTTTAGAAAGTCAAAGTAAAATAGAAACGAGCATAGAAGAATGTTACCAGTGAAATGAGATTGAGTAGATGAGGTGGGTGTTATCGTTGATTACTGCAATGGATCTGAAAGCAGAGAAGAGAACAACGTTATTGAACAAGAACATTTGAACCTTGGTGTGCGTTTTTCTTTTTGGTTACTTTCGTTACATTACATTTGAACTTTTTTTAATTAAAGTCAGAATGTTACCGTATACTCTCTCCACTATTAATTAATTCATTTCATTTTGCCCAACGGGTTTCGGATGAGCACAACTTACATCACCCGACCCGACTCCACCTATTTGAAATGAAATATCTTTCACAATGGTGAGAGATTTTAGTTCACTAAAGACCGTCGTCAAATGATCACTTAGAAACACTCCGACTGGATGGAAATAAGATCTATCGAGTTAGACTTTGTAAGATCTAACTTTTACATGTCGTAAAATTTAGGTCAAATGTCTTTCATGGTCATTTAAGTTAGATGAATGTTAATAGATGTAAGAATATGATAGGTCGAACTTTAAACCAACAAAATTGTTTGGAGTAGGTAAATAATATATTAATGGAGTAACTACATTCAAAACTGTACTAATTATGCAAGATTTATTTTTCTTTTGGGTAGCCAATGTTACTCTGTTGATGTGAAGGAATTTTCCCCTGATTGAGACATATAACTAAAGGAATAGATTATAATGTGAAAGAAAGTTGAGTCTCCTCAATTTGGTAGAAAAAATGTGAGAAGGGAGAAAAAAAAAAGGTGGGGTCTATTGTTTTATCTCTCTTAATGAAAAGAAGAAAGAAGAAAAAATAAGAGTGGAGAGATAAAAGATAAAAGAAAATGATATTATCCCTTAGAGAAAAAAATGAAAAGATAGAAAAAAATTGTGGGCTCTATGATTTTTTTTCTCTCTAATAAAAATAAATGATAGTATAAATTAGCGTTAAAATATATAATTTTAATTGTAGGTTTTGTTTAATTTTTGTGCCCTAATCTACATGAGGTTATTATCTTTCCTCTTCATTCATCCTTTGTTAATTCTTTCTCCATGGATTATGTCCTAATCTTCTTTCTTCTTCTCTATTGATAAATTTCTTCTCGAAAATCGATTTTCTCATGCCATGACTTCTTTTAAGTGGGTAGTGAAAATCTAAACCACCAAAACTCTCCCCCCTTTTATATTTTAAACTATGACCTCTCATTTTTAATAATTAATGTTTGAACTCTCGGTTTGAAGAAACTCGATACGGATAAATCTCCTTCCTCTTCGTATCTCTTTTATCATATGTTTTTGGTAAGTACTTTTAATACAATCAACCAATGTACTATTTTTTATATGTACACAATCAATTTGCTAACCTAATTGTTATCCCCCCCATTTGTCTCTTATGCTAGCTGTTCACAGTAAGTTCTTTCATTATGATCAACCATTGCCCTATTTATATTTTTTTTTTATGTATATGTTCCATTTGCTAATGTAATGGTTATTCCTTGTTTTTTTTTTAACATGATAACTGCTTGTAATTAGTTGATAGAAATGATAGTAGGTAAATGAAATGTGCAATCTCTCATCTCTTCAATCCTATAATGTTCCTTGTGAAAATAACCTTGTGACTTATTCTTTACCGATTAAAATGAGGAAGAATTTTCATATATTACATTTATCATTGAATTAATGTTATGTTTTGCTCGTTGATATTCATTATTAGTCATTGGTTGACACACACTTGTTAGTGTACACTAGAATGTATCATAGATTGTTAATTGAATTAAAAATATGATGCTCCTTGGTGGTAATTTGATGAACGAAGGGATAACACCCTTGGCCTTTGAGATGTTAACATCCACACACGATTGTTGTATTTGTATCAAGGTAAATACTCTTCAACACACATTTTAGACCATATTATTCTATCGGTTGGAATTTAATTTAGACAAACTAAATTTTGTCTGTTCCACATAAATTTATGAAATATAAATGTTGTACATGTTCCATATTTTTAATTTTTAATCCGATTGATATTTTATTTTTGCTTTTACTCTGTTTTTAGGGAAAATGGCTTCTAAAGTTCCGAGGACGTTCAAGTTAATTAAAGTTTGATGGTTAACTTTAAACTTTGGTACTCTTAAATCCTAATTGATTTGCTTTTGATTAAAGCTCATTAACGACTGAATACACGGATAGAGTTGAAATTAGATGCTAAATTAACCTATAAAATACCAATAATAAATTATATATATCATTACATAAAAAAACTTTAGAGTTAACCTTTTGTAAAAAAAACCATCAGTTAACTAACTTTTTTGTCGAACTTTTCTCTGGACAAAATTACTTTTGACAATCCAATTTTGTTTTCCCCTAAAAAAAATTAGTTTTATTTTAAATTTAACTTTAAATCTACATCCATAGCAAAACTATAGAAAATTTGCAAACCAACTATTTAGTATTAAATTAGTTGAATGTTTTATTTTACAAATGTTCTCATAACAATTTTTTTAAATGTAAATTTAAAAACAAATAAAATATAAAGAGGAACCTCTTTCGAACTCACACTTCTATTGTATGAAATTAATATATGTCTCACCACTTTGTGAGTTTAATTTTCAACGTGTAGACTCACAATTATTTAAACCAATAAAAGTGTGAGTCTTAAAGATTGTGTTCAAAAAAGAGTGTTACTAGCGTTATTCAAATATAAATACAACGAAATAATATCAATAAGTCTTAGCACAACTGACAAAATGTCAAAATTGTTGGGTCAGATGCCATGATCGGGGTTTGAACCCCGGTACCTCCACTTGTGTGTGTGAGTTTATAATGACTTTGTCGTTTCATTTATCTATAAAATAAAATAAAAATACAACCAAATATAACAGAAAAATATGAAACAGGATTTCCTGCTGTTACAATCGAGATTGTTTTAACAAAAATGACACAGATAGACGACTAAGATCGAAAACTCTGTGAAACTGCATGCTTTTGCTACAGCATCAAAATATAGAGAAAGAGTAGAATGAGTAGAAGAAATTAGTGCCTTTGTAGTTTAAAAACGAACTTGAGAAAGTTTTCTCCTTTCTCAGTTCAAAACCTTTGCTAAGAACAATAACAAGAGCAAAAATCATCAAATTCTGCAAACTCTAATTTCCAATGGTACTTTCTCTCTCTTTCTGTTTAACCCTTTGAATTTAACAATTTTGTTCTCATGTATTCTATGTCACAGGATTACCTTAAATCTGCGCTTCCTTCACAAATTATGTCAGAACGTGGTTCCAATCTCGTTGTTATCAACCCAGGTATGTAAAAAAATCCAATTTTGCGCATTACCTTTTTTTTATCTTGTGCTGGTTTAATCATTTTAACTCTAAGTTTAAATAAAAGCAACATTATGCACTTAAAAATTGTGACTTTATGTTATTTTCTCAGGTTCTGCAAATATTAGAATTGGATTGGCTTCACAGGATACCCCTTATAATATCCCTCATTGCATTGCTCATTATACCAAACAAGTTCCCAAGAAGAATGTTCAAGATCAGGTTTTTGAATTATTTTATTTCGTTAATTTATGGTTTTAATACGATTTTAGTTCCTGCAATTATAGTGTTTTTGGTTTTAGTCCCTGCAAGTTTTTTTGTTCGGGTTCAGTCCCTGCAAATTCAAAAACTATTGATTTTAGTCTCGGACGTCAGCTTATTGGGCCATGTGGCAGTGATTTTATTGGACCATGTATGGCATGAGGGACTAAAAGAACAATTTTTGAATTTGTATGAACTGATTTAAGCAAAAAAAACTTACGGGGACTACAACTAAAAAGCGCTATAATTGCTGAGACTAAAATCATATTTAAATCTTCATTATTTTATCGTACTATATTTTTATTCAGTTGTTTTCGCTTCCTTTAGAGGTATATATGTTTTACTTCAGTTGTTTGTTTGTGTGTGTTTAGATGCTCAATAGTCAAGTTACAACTGCACAGCATATGGAAAGGGAAAAGGCTTATGATGTTGTAAGTTATGATACATCGTAGAACTGTTACCTGTATGCTACATTTTGCTAATATTGGTTTTTTTCCGTTTTTTCTTGTGTGTAAAAAAGATTGCTTCACTGTTGAAGATACCATTTCTGGATGAAGAACCTTCCGGTAACTCTTTCCCTCGTAAGGTATATGATTTCTTTTCTGTTACACATTAAGTGAATTCCTCAGTTTTGGTTGATTTCATGTTTGTTATGATACTTTATAATCGTAGGACCTTCTTCGTTCTTTGGAACTGTTTAAGCTTGGGAATGCATTTCAAATAGTGTGACATTTGTTGTACTTGCCATGTTGAATATTTTGATCTTAACGAAATTAATTAACTACCTAAGACAAACGTGCTGACAGACACATATCATTCGTGGAGGATATGCCGTTGTAATTTGTTTGACCCTTTTTTGGAAATCTAAGCTATGTTGTTTATCTCGGATAGTAAGATAGAGTGCCCAAACCTGAAACCGCTAAAGTGGTATAGCACATAGCGGGATGACCACTAAACATAAATCCCAACAGTATAGAAAAATATATAAGTTGACCATTCAATGATAGTAAATCTAATAGCAGTTTAACAAGTATGAATACTAAGATTTCTGAAAAACCACTTTCACTCTCAAGAGCAACACCCTTCAATGAATACTATGATTCCGTATATTTGGGAAATACTGTCAAATACTTAGGTTGTGTTTTTGGTAAGATTAGTATAATATCATAAAACTGATCATTAGTCATTGTTAATACTATGAATTCCATTGTACTAAATGCACAGATGGGGCGCGTTGATGGACACAATCCACACAGGAAAGATTCACCCTTCACTTGGACTAATGTTTGCGAGGAGGTCATTAGTTCATCTTCAGTTTCAGCATTAGGTAAGAGTAAATGGTATTTTTTTTTGCATACTACCCAGTACTTTTCTGTGTTCTTCAGTTCCATCTGTGGCTTTAGGTATGTTTATGTCAACTAGTTTAGCATTTGGTTTATCTCAAGTCTGTTTTACCAAGTACCTAATATTAGACGGTAATCAGGAATTAAAAAAAATTCTCACATGGAAGTTTGCATGTAGGTATCTCAGGTTTTAACATTCTATGATGATTTTATTTTTAGTATTCCTGTCTTGAAGTTAGAACATGGTCTGACAAGTTGCTGAAGGCTTGCATGAGCTCAGTAGTCGTTACACTTTAAGTTGTTAGTCGGATTAATTTTTTTTAAATTTGATGTTAACTGTCTCGAATATTTGAAATTACTTCGTGCTTCGATTTGAAATGCCGTTACTTTTATATGAATTAGGACATCTTACATATATAAATTGACATTTGTAGATACTGCGAGTAAAGATGAGACTAGTGAGACTTTGGACCCAAAAGAAGGTACGGATTTGAAGGAAATTGGTGCGAGCAATCAAAAGTTCAGAAAGTTCATTTGTGGCGAGGAAGCATTAAGAATATCCCCCACTGAACCGTATTGTTTATGTCGTCCAATCCGCAGAGGACATTTGAATATTTCACAACACTATCCCATGCAGCAGGTACATGTCACTTCCTAACCCAAATGTAATCAATTCAAGTTAATTGATGAGCAGAAAATATAGATAAGTGTATCTTGAGAATTCTGTATTGTGCCTTATAAGTTAGCTGTTGCATTGCATCATAATGTAATGTCAATTGTCAAAGCATAGTCATCCTATAACTAATTATTATTACTACTTAAGTATGCTGCATAACAATAATTCATTTTAATATAAAAGATATGCTAGGGTTGAAGTCGAGAATTGGGAAAGTTTGAGAGAAAAGGGAAATTCTGATAAACAAAAACTTAATTTCAAAAACAAATTCTTGGTGATTTAGGGATTTGTTGTCATTAATTTGGGAGTTTATGGTTTAGTTGCTCGAGCCAATGGATATTGGTTCCCAAATTGAATTGTGACTTTAGTTTTATTATCTAGAATTGGGCTTTCTCTAGTGAAAAGTTTGCGTCACATTTCCCAGTAATCTAGAGTCTGTTGTGTTGTTTAATAAGCTACGTCTCAGACATGAAAATTGAGTGCCTCTGATTATTTCTTGCTTTCATTCTACATCACTATTGCTTGGCTATTTTGCAGGTGTTTGAGGATCTACGTGCTATTTGGGACTGGATTTTAATAGAGAAACTACATATTCCTCGCAATGAAAGAAACATGTACTCAGCTATTCTTGTGTTTCCAGAAACATTTGATAATCGTGGTATTTTGAACTTTATTCCTTCAAAGCCAATGTTACACATTTAGTTTTTCCTGTTGGAGTTCCTTTTGAATTTGTATTTCACACTTCTGGTATAGTTAATTTATGTTTTAGTCCATGCCACAAACAGAAATAAAGGAAATTCTATCTTTAGTACTGGAAGAACTCTGCTTTGGCTCAGCGGTGGTGCACCAGGTATGGCCTTCTATTTGCTGCTAAAAGTTAATTTAATGAATCTAGGATTTCTTTTTAGGTAGGCATGAACACCACTGTATGCTTGACAGTCCATATTGAATTGTTTGATCAGGAAGGACTTGCTGCGGTTTTTGGAAATGGATTATCAACAGCATGTGTAGTGAATATTGGTGCTCAGGTGACATCAATTATATGCATAGAGGTAAATGAAACTTCTGTGTCCTTTAACATTTATTATCATCATCATCTTTTGTGAAACATCTTGTATTGTTCATTTCTGTTTTAAAGATGCAAAGCCATGCATGTGCTTTCACCTAATAGCTTAAACCTTTGAAATAGTTGCTACTGACATGGTGGGTAGGAGAGGCTTTAGCCAAGTTGTTACGAGTCTCGATTCTTGATAGTGATTGGGTTTACTTTGCCACTTCAGGAAAACAACTTTTATGGTGAAATGGTTTCTATTTACTATGGCTTTGACCAAGTTGTTATGAGTCTCGATTCTTGATAGTGATTGGGTTTACTTTGCCACTAAAGGGAAAACAACTTTTATGGTGAAACGGTTTCTATTTACTATGGCATTGACACTAGTGTTATTATTCTGAATATTGTTTTTCCATCTTAGTTTCTATGAAAATTTACGTTTACTGGCTACATACATCCACCATCTTCGAATATATTAGCTTGTTCCTCGAATTATCAATCAGATTTGATTCTCTCAATGCTCGATGATAGTTCAGATAGATTGAAAAATAAAAGCTGGCCAAGTATTTGGTAGTTAACTGCTTCTTTTGCTGTTTAGGAAGGAGCTACTCTGCCTTCAACTGCAAAAACTCTAACTTTTGGCGGTGAGGTACAAAATATATTTTCATATTGGACAAGTTACTGGTGTTTTGAGATAGTTATGAACTTGTAAGATGTATATGATTGATTACTAACATGTTTGATACATTATTTGTTATTTTATTTGACCAATCTTTTCTTTACATTCATTTAGAAACTTCATCATTTTGTTTTCACTTATGTGACGTATGTAAACCAAAAACCAATGAAATTGTCTCTTCTCTTTATAAACGAAGTTTATTGAGATAAAGTGGGAAAAAAAAATCAACGATCAAATTTCACTTAAAAAAAATCCAAAATTTCTCCCTTAAAACTCGTATCTCCCATCCTACATAATCTTTTAAAGTTTATCAAACACAAACATTTGTATTGGGTATTATGAATATCTGTTAGGTATTAGGAATATCCTCTGTATTCATTTGTATATACTGTGTGTTTGGGCCCTGAGCCATCTATTCAGCCCATCTAAGGGGCGCAGACTAGCCGCCTCTCTAATAATAGAATTCTGTTACTGATAGCTGTAACTTCTCAGTTAACATTTTCACACTTCAGATTCTTTCAATTTCTCTTGGTTTCTCTCTATTATGAGTTCTAAAGAAACCTCCTTAAAGATGAATGTTATGTTCTAACTAAATGCATCCCTTACTGATGAATGTCATGTTCTAACTAAATGCATCATATAATAACCTAGATTGCACTTTGCCATAAAAGTTTAGCCTCTTTTCTTTTACGAAATCCATCATAAGGAAATAACATTATAAGTTTAAAACAACAAACTATTCTGACCAACCACCACATGTAGCACACATAAAGCATTTTGATGTCTATGAGTCTATAACAAATCATTTGTATTAATTTTACGAAGGATAACAGTCAAAACGAAACTCTTGTAGCCCTAGAGTTCTGAAAAAACCTAAATACTGAAAACAACTTGAACAATTGGATTAAGAGGCTAAACTTAAAGAAAATATTCCTCAATCCCGTGCTTATTTAATTAAAAAAAAAGTGTGTTTGTCAACTATGAAATATGTTGCCATTTTGTATCTAATGTGCTGATTTTTTACATGTTGTACGTGTATTTATGCAATGGTCTTATCTTCTGCATTCCAAATTTTGTGTTTGTGGTAGTAATAATTTCCAAATAATAACTTGATATTTTCAGGATATATCAAGGAGCCTTCTCTATACACAAAGACATCACCAAACCTGGCCACAAATTCGAACAGATATGTTGACCAAGCCAATCGATCTGTTAATGTTAAATCAACTCAAAGAGTCATATTGTGAAATCAGAGTGAGTTCTACAACTTTATCTCATTTCCCAAATTACCACTTTATTAACTCGTAAGAGAAGCCATTTTGTAATTCATAGTTGAGAGAAAACAGAATTGGGAGAAAACAATAGTGAGAGAATACTGCTAATATCGGTTCAGAGTTGAAAAAATACCAGGGAAGCTATTTATAGCATAGCATGAGTGTACATCACAAGGGTTGTTTACTGCCTAAAGCTGTTATCTCTTTTTTTTCGCACTCATTTCTCTCTCAGCTTCGTTATCTGTTAATTGGAGTCGTGCATGCATTTGCGGTAATGCCAATGGCTGAAGGCCGAAAATCCTCTATATAAACATGCCAGTGGCCAATGGTTCTGCCATGGTGGGCATCCCTTCACAAATTGGCCATAGCCGTTGTCGAAAAATTTGTCACGCCATTTTGCCATTGTGCATTTGCCACATTGTAGTCTTTAGAAAATAAAGTATATTTTGATTAAAAATAACCCATAACATTGAAATTGAACGTGTCTGATGAATTTTTTGCTAAAAAAAGGCATCAAATCATGTACGACTAGTGATGCTCTAAATTTAACTTGATTCCAAACGTGAGTTCAATTTAAATTACCTAGTATCTTATCTATAGGAGGGGCAACTTGATGCTGTTGCAGTAGTTCATTCCTATGAAGACAAAGTGCTGCCAGGATTTCACAAGACAAGACTTACTGCTCTTAATGTACGTGCTCTCTGTAGAATTCTTTCTTCATTTGCCCTCAAATTTTGCCAGTAGATAATGCTGTTTAGATAATGACAAATACTATTGCATAGGTTCCTCCTATGGGATTGTTCTATCCAATGTTTTTTGTTCCTGATGTGTATCCTCCTCCACCACGGACTTGGTTAGTGCATTCATGAATTTTTCTCTCTGTGCTATCAGCCTGTGACCATGTTTGTGAACAATTTTGCGTTTACACAATCCTGGTTGTTTCCCTTGCTAGGTTTAATGACCATGAGGATATGCTAGAAGATACATGGCAAATTGATTTTTCCCGAAGGTCAGACATGTCCGACACTTTCTATCCCAATGTTAATGGAGGATTGCCCATGTGGGAAAGTTATCCACCTTTTTCAACTAAGCCGAAAAAAGAAGAAAATCTTGGCCTTGCAGAGGCTATTACAAACTGCATTCTCTCAACTGGTAAGTTTTTTTCTTATATTATATTCCTCCATTTTATACATAGAGTTCAAGGCTTGTTTTGATCTATGGTGCTTATTTTCACAGGTCGCATAGACATGCAAAGAAAATTATTTTGTAGCATACAATTGGTGAGTTTTACACTTTGAGCTCAGCATTTTTAAGTTCATTATATTGCATGTTGATCGAAAGAAAGTGACACATTTTATCTGGAATAGACTGGTGGTGTGGCTTTGACAAATGGTTTAGTTCCTGCTGTTGAAGAAAGGTTTGTTTCAATTTCCTTTGACCTTGGTAGATTTACCTAGCATTATCAATGATTTTGTTGATTACTTTTTCAAGTTTAACTGGTGGATGAATCTTTTTTATCTTTTTACACCACAGAGTTTTACATGCTATTCCTCCAAATGAAGCAATTGATACAGTGGAGGTTAGTCCAAATGAAGCAACTGCTCTAGTATTTTAATTTTTTACTGTTCTTATTTTTTGTACTGTGCTTTGTTTATTATGTCTTGTCTCTTATTTTGATGTAATATGTTCTTTTCTTTGCTCTTAGGTTATACAATCAAGGGCAAATCCGACATTTGTGTCATGGAAAGGCGGGGCGGTATGTTGAGTACATATGATCATCATGCTTCACTTCTTCATTAACTTCTTCTCCTTGGTTATTAAATAGTTTTATGAATAACTTTTAAATTCTCAACATCTTAAAGTACCTATAATGTGTTTGCAGATTCTTGGAGTAATTGATGTAGGCAGGGATGCATGGATAAATCGGGAAGACTGGATTCAAAATGGGATTCACGTTGGAAGTAACAGAAAATACAAGGATTCTTATTATCTTCAAGCCCAAGCTATGTGTTACATGAATTCTTGAAGGTTTGTCATACATCTTAAAGTTTCAAATTTATGGATTGAAGTTTTGGTGTGTCTCATGATAAAGTAAATTCAAACGAGTTTACAGTTTTTTTTTTATATTGTTGATTATATTTTATGTGCATCAAAATCACCTGGGAACCGGAAAGATTGATTGTGGAAATATTCAATTTTTGAAAATTCACATGTTGGCTCATGTATTTTAAAATATAAATTAATACCCCCACTCCGGTCCTTATTATAAGAAATTTCAGACTTTTTAGGTTCATCTGGTCTATACTATTTTCTTATAATTGGAATCATAGTAACTTTCTTAAGTTACATTAATTCATTTGTGTTCCATAAACTTTATTACTATTCTACTAAAAATATTTGATATTTAGGGAGTTGTTGGAACTTGGATCGTTTCTGTGCTGGTAGACGATTCATACGCCTATCTAGATGCTCTAAACACTAGCTCTATTTGTTTTTTGCAATTCGGTTTTGCATCCACACGTGGGTGCGTCGAACTGTCCGTGGTAGTTGGTATTTGGAGTTTTGCTTTATACCCTTTATGGTTGTTTCTTTGTGATTTACTGGGTCAGGTCCATGCCCCACCAGTCCTGTACTTCCTCTTTATTTTAATCTTATTTTTATTTTGCCTAAAAAAAATTTTTTGTTGATATTTTAACTTTTGTGAGAATAATCAGCCATATGTCTTGATAGCCATATAGCACTCACCAACGAGGATGAGCGTGGCATAATTAGCCAACTGACCCTATCTAATTATTCAAAATTCTTACCCAATATATTTATAAGAAATACTTGGCACTCTTTCTACTTTACCTATTTGATGTGGGACTTCTTAATTCATAACCTCTTGAAGACATTGTGTTTGCAGATTCTTGAAGTACTTGATTTAGGTAGGGATGCATGAATAAATCGGTAGGACTCAATTCAAACTGGTGTTCACATTGGAAATAACCGAAAATACAAGGATTTTTATCATCTTCAAGCTCAAGCTATGTATTACATGAATTCTGGAAGGTCTGAGTCTCTGAGATACATTATCAAGTTTGAAATACCTACAAATTAATGGATTAAAGTTGCATAGTCCTTTGTTACTTGTCTTTTTTTGGTGTGTCACATGATAAAGTCAATTCAAATGAGTTTAGACAGTTTTTTTTTTTTAGTTATAATTATAGTTTCTGTACACCAAAATCACCTGGAAACTAGAAAGATTAATTGTTGAAATATTCAATTTGTGAAAATTCACATGTTGGCTCATTAGAT
>Ga0315914_1002921_pt1 | contig 26158 bp, 18 predicted proteins | sample MpolenodulesMG_FD_203920 | JGI IMG/M metagenome (GOLD analysis project Ga0315914, IMG submission 203920) | Medicago polymorpha root nodule microbial communities from Los Angeles, California, United States - elongated nodules | ecosystem: Host-associated > Plants > Roots > Nodule | place: USA... | reverse complement strand
CTCGGTGCAGAAATTCACCATTCACTTTGTGATGGAATGGGTGGGACACTTTTTTTCAACGCGGTGGCTGAGTCGGCTCGCGGCGGGGAACATATCATGGTGGAGCCGGCGTGGGAGAGAGAAGTTGTTGAGTCCAAGGGATGTACCACGAGTGGATTCAGATTTAGTAAGAAAGTTTTTGGTGTATGAAGATGGCGTTGGTGTTAGGAGTTCCTGCAATCACATGAGTGGTGCTTATGCTGAAATAGGTTTTATTTAATCTCATTTTTTTTATTTTAAAAGTGCAACACGTTGAAAAGAAACTGTTAGAGGCTTCTGTGAAATTTCGTTTGCCAACTATCCGTACTATTAAGCATTTCTCTTTCAAATATATAAATCAAATTCGTTTGTATATACTCAATAAATCAAGTGAATTAAAATAAATTGATACGAAAAGTAAATAATTTTATTGAGGTGAAAAAATATAAGTAATCGACTGCTTTGTCAAAAAATTAAAAAATAAATGATTGATTGCCAAAATTTCACGTCAAAATTACTTACTAATGAAATTTATGATGATTTTTTTTTTTAAAGAAAAATTTATAATAGCGAAAAAATGCTTAATAGTGTATTTATACTAGCCAAAAAATGGCAATCACGTATCTGTCTTTCCGCTATTTTTATTGCGTTAACGCGTACAAATTATGAACGATATATTACATAAAAATAGTGTATTTATCCGGCGTTGGTCCGGTTAGATATATAATTAAAGATAACCAATATTTTGTATGCATGATACCCGGCTTGGTTCTTAGCAGCATCACCAATCAACCTTTGATCTTTTGTGAAAGCAAGACAAGAAGGTGTTATTTTGTTTCCTTGATCGTTGTGAATGATTTCAACTCGAGTGTTGTTCTTGCCTTACTGCAACACAAGAGTATGTTGTGCCCAGGTCTATTCCCACAACAAGTCCTTCATATTTCCTCGCCATGAATACGTGGTTGGAAGGTTTTCTTCTTGATTGACCCTTTTTAATATCGTGGAAACCCTAACTTGGAAACCCTTTTTACTTTAAAAAGGAAAAATACTCCGAAACGGAATATATGCGGTTTTTGAAATACAATTACTTTTCAAATATGATACAGATTTTTTTTCTCGATATTGTTTGATTTGCTTACAAATACAATACAATACAATATTATCCTTAAAAAAAATACAATACAATATTATTTCATTAGATTCCCTAAAAAAATAATATTATGTCATTAGATAAATTTTTTTATGTAAATTAGATATTCTTTGTGCACAACATCAGACATTATTCTTTGAAGTGAGTAAGGTTATAATGAATAATGAATAACAAAACTTTTTTTCCTCGTGAGCTTAACTCAGTTGACAAAGGACAATGCATAATATATAGGTCCGGGGTTCAAAATAACATAAAGGACTTACGTGTGACCAAAATAACTTAAATGACCAATATTTTAAAAACCTTAAACATAAAAGACTTATGTGTGACCAAAATAACTTAAAAACAAATTTGTTACATACCTGAAATTTAAAGGACTCCTGATGTAATTTAGCCAAACAATTAATTAGACTTTGAACTAGTGTGATGTGAATTAAGAAAAATAGGGAGTGGGAGTCTCACATAAAATAAAATACACACATTAGTAGTGTTTAAATTACGGTATTTAATTTTTAATACTTGATAATGATAAAAATATTAGTAATTATTATTTTTTTTCTTCGTGGATATTACTTCCCATAAATTTAACTTATGTTGGTTGTGATAAGAATAAGAATTCAACTTAATTTCCTATCTTTCCTTCATTCATATTTAATGAGTTTGTTTCCTCCACTTTTGTGGGTTTGTTTCTTATTGATCTTATCCAGAGGCTAGTATGTCGTATCGGACTTTCAGAAAAGTCAGGTTCAGACCTAAAAAGTAGGCATATGACAGACGTAGTCCAGACTTGGTCTTTAAAAAAATTGACAGGCCAGACTTAGGCCTTGCAAAGTCTATCTTGGCCCAGCCTATTCCCACCCCTACGTATGGCCATTGAAAACATGAATAAGTAATAATCATTGTAAAGAAGAAAAGTGGCAAAACTTGGATTGAATTTGACGTTCCCAGATTGTAATCACAAGAAAATCATTAAATTTAGGAATTCTTAAGTTTTACGAGTGAAATATGATGCAAAAACAAGTATGCCCCGTGCTCTTACAACATATGGCCATCCAATTTACAATAGAAAAACTGACAAAAAGGAGGAAATGAAAGGATTACGGCTTATACCGTGGCGTTAAATGTACTAGTTTTTATCCTTTTATTCATTCTCACACTTTTGCACCATTCTTGATCACCATCTCAACATGATATATCTTGTAAGTTGTAATGCTTGAATTCGTCACTTTTAGCTAAATATCTTCACTTGGCTCCACAATCATTCCTATAGATGAAAAACAAACAAAATTAGTAACTTTCTTTATTCTAAAATAACGAATAAAACAAACCCTAAAATGAGATTAAAATCTAAGCTTCATAACTCTCCCTGCTTGAATCTTTGCTTATCCTCGAGCAATTGCTTTGGATGAGAAATATTTGACAAACATTCGTCATGATTATGGAACATAATTGGGAAGCTCAAGCACTTGTGTAGAAATTGGGACAAGGAGAATGAGCTAAATATTTCCAATTCAAGTCAAAGTTGCTTAGGCTCCTTAAAAACACAAAACTCCCATCAATCGGGCACTCAACTCACAAATTCTCTCAATAATGTTTAAGGAGGTTTGGATTCACAACAATTTTTTCATCAAAGACTAAACCCTACTATAAACTTGACTATAAACCTACATTCGCAATTCCTCTTCTGAAAGAAAACATGAATAAATGATACCTAATTCAAAGCAAGCAAAATAAAAGAGTAAATGGTCACTTTAGTTTCTAACTTTAAACTTGTTGTCACAAAGGTCACTGACTTAAGTTTAAATATAAAGTAGTCTTTGAATAAACACTTCCGTTATTTGTTTAGTCTTTGACGTTAAAAACTTCTATTAACTAATGATTTGACAAATGTTTTGTGCTGACAATGTGCATGAGATGTCACAGAGACTAAAATGAAAGTAGAAAATGGTCATTTTGATCTTTGAAACCGAAAATCAATATCTCCAAATTAAATATCAAATCTCTAAATTCCTAAATCCCGAATTTAATCCCCAAATCACTAAATCCCTAAATCTCATCTAATTTCCTCTTTTTTTCAAAATCAAATCTTTCATTAAACATCAAAATCGAATTACATTATGATCATTTTCTATTTTCATTTTCGTTCTTCTGACACCCCATGCACCTTGTTAGTACAAAACATTTGTCACATTAGTTAACTGAAGTTTTCAACGCCGAGGACTAAGCTCATAACAGAAGTGCATATTCAGAAACTATTTTGTATTTAATCTTGAGCCATAAACTTAGTGATAATTTATCAAAACAAAATGAGGCCTTAAAGAGAGAAATCATTTTCAATAAATATGTATACCAATTAAAGTAAAGACTTAATGACCTATTAGATTTAATTGAGCGTTTACATTTTGATTTTAACCATAAATGGAGATTAACCACCTATAAAAGAAGTTCTGCGTAAAGAAAGGAAAGAAGGAAGAAACGGAAAAACCCTAAACCCTACAATGGCGAGTGATGTTCTTCCTGCCGAAATGCTCTCCGAAATCTTCTCCCGCTTACCTCCACAATCACTTCTCAGATTCCGCTCAACTTCAAAATCGCTTAAATCCATAATCGATTCTCACAACTTCACCAATCTTCACCTCAAAAACTCTCACAACTTCAACCTCATCCTCCACCACAACACCAATCTCTATCAACTCCATTTCCCTAACCTAACCACCGTCATCCCGCTCAACCACCCTCTGTCTCACACCAACCACATCAAACTCTTCGGTTCATGTAACGGCCTCTTCTGCATTTCCTCCAAAGCCGAAATCGCTTTCTGGAACCCTAACATCCGTAAACATCGGATTATCCGTCACCTCCCTATCTCTGTTCCTCAATCTGATATCAACATCCACTTCGCCTTTTCCATTCACGGATTTGGTTTTGATCCTTTTTCATCCGATTACAAACTCCTCAGAATCTCTTGGTTTGTTGATGTACAAAACCTTACTTTTGATTCATGTGTGAGACTCTTCACCTCGAAGACAAACTCGTGGAAAGTACTTCCTAGTATTGACTATGTTCTTTGTTATGCTCAAACCATGGGGGTTTTTGTTGAGAATTCTCTTCACTGGATAATGGTGAAGAAACCTGATGGGTTACATCCGCGTATAATTCTCGCGTTTAACCTAACACTTGAGGTTTTCAATGAGGTTCCTTTTCCTGATGAAATAGGAGGTGAAGAGGTTATTTGTAATAGGAGTTTTGAAATTTCTGTTGCTGATTTGGGAGGGTTTCTTTGTATGATTGTGAATTATCAAACTACTAAGATTGATGTTTGGGTGATGAAAGAATATGGATGTAAAGATAGTTGCTGTAAACTTTTTACTTTGGTGGAATCGTGTTTCGTTTTACCTGTGATATCTTTGAGCCCTTTAGGTTATTCGAGTGATGGGAAAAAAGTTTTGTTGAAGGTAAATCATAAGAAGCTGGTTTGGTATGATTTGAAGAGTGAAAAAGTTAGTTATGTTGAGGGAATTCCTAATTTCGATGAAGCCGTGATTTGTGTTGGAAGTCTTGTACCACCTTCCTTCCCTGTTGATAATTCTAGGAAGAAGGAGAATCAAACAAGAAAGAGCAAGAGGTACTTCTTATCGATTATGTATAAGTTAATATCAATTCAACGGACCCATCATATGATATATGTAGTTAAACTTTATGTTAAAGGTCAAATTGAATTCTTATTATAGGACAAGGATTCTCTAATTACTTTGAAGTCTCTACCTTAGTTTATGTATATGTATTTGACAATGTGTGTATTCTTGGTTTCTATGTATTTGACAATGTGTGTATGCTTGATTTTAATGTATTTGACAGTGTGTGTATTCTTGGTTTCTATGTATTTAACAATGTGTGTATGCTTGGTTTCTATGTATTTGACAATGTGTGTATGGTTGATTTCAATGTATTTGACAATGTGTGTATGCTTGGTTTCTATGTATTTAACAATGTATGTACGCTTGGTTTCTATGTATTTGACAATGTGTGGATGCTTGATTTCAATGTATTTGACAATGTATGCATGCTTGGTTTCTATGTATTTGACAATGTGTGTATGCTTGATTTCAATGTATTTGACAATGTGTGTATGCTTGAGTCATGAGTTGTTTCATTTTACCTTTTTGTATAGGGATAGCATTGGTTTATCTTTCTCTAGAATTTTGTATAGGGACAGCATTGATTTATCTTTCTCTAGTATTTCCATGAAATGATTGTGTATGTGGTTCAGGCAGCTCCTGACATTTATATCATTTTTAGCTTGATCAAAAAAAAAAAAACAATGTGTGTATGCTTGGTTTCTATGTATTTGACAATGTGTGTATTCTGAATTTCAATGTATTTGAAAATGTGTGTATGCTGGCTTTCGAAAGACAACAATGTATGCTATGTATCAGGATTTGCAGGATTCCTGTACTTTAGAAGTAAGGTGAAGAAATAATATTGATATCAGTTGGTCTTTTTTTTCATTCATTAGTTGAGATCCTCAGTCTGAAATAACTATTATTATGTCAAACTTATTTCAAAATGTTGAGACTATGTATATTGTTGTGCTATCTGTGTATTTAAGGATAAGAATATTGTTGTGTAGAAATTTACCTGCAATGAAATTACTCCAAATCTATGTATAATTCCTTTCAAAATATTTATATTATTTATCACTATTCTTTTGTGATATTGTTGAGCTTACTTCTCTGAGATGCATGTATTTTTTATTTTTTTTACAGAGATGACTTCTTGTCCAAAGGATTTAAATTGACGTTGTAAGGGAGTGAAGGAAGAACCTTTGATGTGCAGCTGAAGCAAGTTGTTTCTAGTGATGGAATTAGTCATGTTCGCTAGTGGTAAGCGTTAAAATTGATTAGGGATGGAGCATTACCTAGTTTTAACTTTCTTCTTTAATGGTGTGAGATCATACTTCTATATCTCATGTAAAATCTCACATGAGGAGATTCATTCTCGGCAGAACCGTGAAAGGATTGCCTGCAGTGAAAGAAAGGCCCATGGAAGTGACTTCTTTTCCTTTTCCTTTTCAAAGTTCAGATATGTACATGACTTCTTTCTTTTCCTTTTCTTTGGTTTATTATCACTAGGTATGTAATTGCTACTTGCTAGGTTCCTGCTATAAGTAAGGCAGAGAAAAATGACATATATGTCTGTTTAGGTGTAAAAAAGTGTTGAAAATGGCTTATATGTCGTTATGGTGATAGAAAAGTATTGATTTTGTATATATGCATGGTAATATGATTTTACCATCAACTGTAATGCAACTTTTACATTTGGCAACCTTACACAAATTGTATTTTTGCTTTGTTTGGTTGTGAAAAACTATTGGCAAGTAACCTACTTGACTACCAATTATGTGACCCATCTACATTCTCTTCAACCCTGAAAGTCTATTTGCTTTTGTTTCATCATTGACTTTGTAACTGTCATGGATAACTTAACTTCGCCATCATATCGTGGTATTAGATCTGTCGTGGCTTCAATCATGCTTTTGATAACTTGAGCTTTCTCCATGCTCTTATAATGCATTATATTATAATGTTGTTTCAAGGACAATCTTTTATTCATACTATGTTCTTATAATGCTCTTATAATCTGGAGAAAAGATTTTGAAGTTATCACATGTTGTTTGATAAAATGATAACCCTGTTTCTACTCATACTATAATGTGATTCCTTTACGAGTAGAAACAGGCTTAGCATTTTGATGAAATTAATAATATTGTTTCAATGACAATCATATTATAAGCGATAACTTCAAAATCTTTTCTCCATTGTTCTGTACTTGCAACCAACAATCAACCCATTTTGTTTATAGGTAAAAGCAATAACATTCTGTATAGATTTTAGCAATGCAGATTGAAGTAAAGAACTAACTAGTTAGGTTTCCAAGAAATAAACCATGCATAGAAAATATTTAGAAAAATACAAAGTAAAAAACACAACTGTGATGATGAATAGCATTGGCGTACAAGATAAGATTAGGAATAATATCATTATGAGATAAAAGATAAGGATAGTGAGGATAGCTCTTAGTAGTTGAAACTCCAGGAGAATGGTCACCGCCTCCAGAGAATTTTATAAAGATCAATTTAGATGCAGGCTGTTTCTCTAATGGTAATATAGGATGGTGGAGATTGATTGCTAGAAACCATTCTGGGTCTGTTAAGTTCGCTGAAACAGAATGTGAGGACATGGAAGTCTCCTCGTTAGTAGCTCAAACCATGGGACTGCGTTGATGCTTGTTCTGGGCAAAACATCAACAACTCAAGTCTCCTCCATAGGCTGCATAGAAGTTCTTGCAAGGCTAGAGAATACTAGTGTTATCTTTGTTAAAAGAGATTGTAATGTTGTAGCACATAGTCTTGTCAGCTTAGCACTTTCCGCTGGGTGTAAGCTTTGGGAAGGCAACTGTGAAGCCCCAATACTTCAAAATGGATGACGTATTGTATCCCCTGCGTATCCTGCATCGATACCTACCTGATACTTCCCGATACGTATCAGAAGAGTATATGATAATTATCCTGCACCGATACTTGCCCCAATACTTCCCAATTAATGTTAACTAAAATAACTTAACTCTTAAATATAATGCTTCTTTTTTGGATCGATAGCACTAACAATGTTCCTTTTCGATATAGTATAACACTGATGGTGCTCTTTTTGGGATATATTGTGTATGTAATTGACTAATCATCATTCTCTTAATCGACAATATTATTTATATTTATGTTGATATGCTACGAGCCTATGACTGGTTTATTTTGTTTTGTTAATATATTTGCATATTAAAAAAATGGTTATAATTATATTGTACATTTAATTATATAATTTTTTTATTAACGTATCCCAGCCGTATCGTATCTTGATTTTTTAAATTTTCCCGTATTGGTGTAGTATCGTATCTCGTATCCGTGCTTAACATAAAAACAATGTTCCTGACCAAATTATGGCTGCTGTTTGTAAGGATTTACCATTTATCTAATGAAATTCCTTTCCTGTCACCAAAAAAAAAAGGAGAGCTCTTGATAAGAGAAAATTTGAGTTAACTAGTCTATCTTCAGAAATGATTCATGGCAACACATTATGTCATAATCTAATTCACGTCACTGGCCTCATTTAGTGGGACAAGACTTTAGTTTTACATTGTTCATGTAATATAGACAATATTATCAAACACCAATTAGACATTTGGAGTCTACTTTTCTAGCAATTTAAGGAAATGTCAAGAAAGAGTACACCTAAAATCAATATTGTATCTTACAACATTTGAGTATCTAAGTAAAACCTAGGATTGGCTTCCCTATTGCCATAAATTTCGTCAAGATTTTAGTGTGAGTAGAAACAGGGTTAGGATTTTATCTGTTATAATGCATCATCTGAAATCATGTAAATGTCAATTTCAGAGTATTCATTCTTTATTCTCTTATTCTACTCTTTCTATAACTTGTAACTTCAACGACAAGAACAAATTTTACAATCATAAAAACAACAAATTGGAGGTTTTACAACAACATTGAAAATACCTTAACGTCCGACAGTTGCCTTACAGAATTTCTGCTTAAGGTTTTCTCTGACATCTGTCTCTCCTTAAAGTAAGCAACATGATAAAATAGGTAAAAGGAAAATAATAAACTAATATTAAGCTAAGTGCCAATATTGTCACAACATGAAACACAAAATGAGACGCTACTCTAATAAGTCCATAAATTATATATGACGGTAGCTCTACCTCCCTTAAGACCCTCTTGGCCGTAATAACATAAATCTTTCCAACCTCCATTGAATTTCTAAAATTGAGATATTAATGACGAGAAAAAAAAGTGTTATCAATTTGACCCTAGAGCAAAAGGAGAGGTACATAAATCATAAGAGTTTTTACATATTGCTAGCAACATTCGCTTTTCAACACCCTCTCTAACACTCATTCTTTTATAGGATGAAATCTGTCCCACCACTTTGTGTGGGTTCAATTTTCAAAGTGTAGACTCACAATGATTTAAACCAATAAGAGACTGAGTATTAAGAAGAGTGTTCAAAAGAGAATGTTGCTAACTAGTAATTCTTAGATTCATGATCAAGATTCTAAGACTTTCTGGCATAATGACAATTAAAAACAAAAAGAGGGGGATGCCTCATTTTGAGAAATTGGCAGTTAATATACCTTTCTGAGACTTGAATCCTCTCACCTAACATTTAGTTCCGTTTCAGCTTCTTAATTCTCTCGAGGGCACCAAACCGATTTTCATTATCCTTTTCTTTTGCATTACCAATTACTTCTCCATTATTTTCATACTCAACTCTCTTTCTAATCAAGCTTGCAGGGACACTCCTTTTAATTCGAAGCATTTCTCTAAAGGTACCTTCATTTCCATGTTGAACCTCAAATCACGCCACTTATTCCAAAAGTCTGGATTGGACCGTGGATCAGCAAACTTGGAGGCAAATACATATACTCCACGGGAACGTTCAGTTTCTCCCAAGCTTCTTTCCAGCTCAGCATACTTCATACACATAGTTTTGACATCCTTATATGGAAGACCAGATTCAATTGCCTGCTCATATATCTCTCGTGTTTTTGGTACACCAAATATATCAGCTGCATGAGCAATGTATATTTCATACATGCCTAACTTCTCATTATTGGTAACAGCTTTAGTTGCTTGGTCATAAACTTCCATAGCACGCTTTGCTAGTCTTTAATCCTCCTCCAGCTTAGCATATTGCAGATATAGAGGTTTCACTTGATCAGCTGGGGCCTGTTTTGGAAAGCATTACCGAAAAAAGGATTGGGTTAGCATTATTTTTTTTGAAGAAGGATCAATAAATTCAAGTGTTACAAGACACAAACAAACATTATCAAACAGTTGAACATCCTCATAGACCACAATGAACTAAGGAAAATACTTGTTATGATCTTTGACAAACTAGATGCTTTTTAATAATAACATTAAAAGTTCATTACAGCACAAACACTTGATTAAGTCACTCAAGCTCATTTAAATTTTGCAAATATAGTCATGTTACAATACTTTATTGACAACGAAAAATTAGGTGCAGCACTTATTACTTCGCAGACATAGTAACCTGAAATGTTTTTCTGACATTGATACCTCTAACTTGTGCTAAGAGTGTGGTGATATATTTTATATTACACTTTGGGATTACAATAAGCGAAAGAGGACACTATTGGTCCCACTTTTATAGCCACTGACAGAGACAAGTTATTCCACCGTCAATGTAAGTAATATTCGTTGTTCCGTTTGGAAAAGAAAACGAAACTGAACTGTACCAAACTGTCTTTTGGTTCTCAGTAAACTGGCTTCGAACATTCCTAAATTGACCTGTTTCTTAAATTAAAGAACTGAATCGTTTCTAAAATTATAGAACCTAACTGCTTATATACGCTGAATTGAACCGAACTCTATGGAAACTTCCGAAAAGAACAGAATAGTAAGCAAGCTTCTGAACCTGATTGCAAACTTCAAAAGAACCTTTGCATAGTCATGTATATAATATGCAAGTGGCAAGCTTTGAATATCACTTAACTTAGAAAATAAAATCCCATCAAACTAATCGTCTCTCTTTATCATATGGCAAACACATCAAACAAATCACTTAGTTATTCTATGATGAAACTCATTCAAAAAAATTGACAACAAACATATGCAACACAACAAACATAGTTTACCAAATAACAATAACATCAACATGAAAGAAAAACAGACCAAACAATACGGTTTTGAAAAGGGTCATCTAACAGAGATATAAAATGACCAGAAAATGCATGATGATGAAATCTCATAAGGTCTTCAAAATAAGCTAAAATTCAAGATCGAACATGAGAAATCAGATGTGACATTGAGATCCAAACATAATCCATCAATTAGATTATCAATGTAAAAATTAAAAAAGAAACAATAATTCAAGAACACTTTCACTGTTTGAGATGAGCAGAAATAGAAAAATAAAAAGTACTTAAATATGTAACCCAAATAGCTCTCTTGCTCTCTCCAGTTCTGAACCATTTCAACTGCATTCTCAAACAGCTCTCTTGCTCTCTCCAATTTTGTCTTTTTGTGTCTCTTCACATATTTAGACAGATATGTAACCCAAATATCTTTAACATGTGGGTACTTGAATATCTTCACTCCCCTTTCATAAACCTTAAAAGCATCTTCGAAATATTTGTGTTCCTACATTAATTAAAATCAGTTAATAAGAAGATGTCGATGATCCAAAATCAGCATAAGTAAAATCCAAGAGATAGTGTACTAAAACATGAAATTTGCTCCATACCTCAAGAAAGTATGCATAGTTGATTATGACTTGTGGCGTGCCTATTCTTAAATCCGAAATTCGTTCATAAACTGCTCGAGTAGACTCCAAATTACCTAGTCTTTTCTCCAAATCAACATAAAAGGTCCAGTCTCAAAGATTGTGCAGCATCATCTGAACCGGTTGATTCCCATCAGCAGCCACTAAAAGTAAAGCAGGATATAATTGCAATTATTAGCAACTCTGCCGACAAACACAAAAAACAAAAAAAACTAAAAGAGCATATTGTGAAAAATTAAATGGGATAAAGTCGAACTATGGCAAGATCGTTGTGCTGCATTAACCTGAGCATTGGCAAGATCGTTGAGCTGCTCATAAAGTTTTGCAAAAGCTACCCATAATGTATGAGGTTTTCCCACAGCCTTCATTGGATCAACAGTCCTCACAGCTTCGGTGTAAGTGAGTATCTGCTTAGTGGGATTACCCTCAAAAAGCTTCACCCGTCGGTGCCACTGTTCCACATTATGAGGATTTTGCCGCAAAAGCAGACTGTTAGCCAATTCAGGCTTCCTCTTCATGAGGTAGTCAAACCGAGCCAATCTCAAGTCAATGTCTTTTCTATCGTTCAGCCAAAACCCATGTAAAATATTCTCCTCAAAGTTCTCATAATTGAAACAATTATCTTCAACTTCATCCTCGTTCTCCTTCGCTCCATCTTCATCCATATCTTCCATCTTATATGCGAGCATGCTCTCTTCAAATTGCGAGTATGCATCAAATATGACACTAAAATCCCTAACAGTAAAGACAGTAGACAAACCTTCGTCAAACAAATGCCTAGCCTTCTAATACAAACCCCTCCTAATGTAATACTCAGCAAGCGAAGTCCACAGCCGACCAACCTCATCAGAAAACTTCGTAATCCCACCCCTAATGATAGCATCCACATTCAACCCACCAGACACCTCATTTGCATGCCTAGTTGACAAATCACACAACTCTAACCAAAGCCTATGTTTTGTTTTCCCTTTGACCGAATAAAACTTCTTGTCATTTAAAACCGTTGCCAACCTCTCTGCAGACTCATTCCTTATATGAGAATTAGCTAAAAAGTCAATGAAATCTTCAATATGGTTAGGCTCATATTGCAAGTACCTTCGATGAACCCTAAGCAAAGTTTCAACTGGAATACCCTTTTGACTAACAAAGAAAAGGTAATGCTTCCAAATGTGATCGTGTTGAGACACTGGAAGTGCACACAATGCTTTATCAAAGGTTCTTCTTGTACGTGTGACGAGTTTCTGTTGAGTTAGGATTTTCAGATACATTATCCAAACCCCAGGCATCTTGTGCATGGTAATGAGTGCACGTTCAAAGATGTTGTGAAGCGTTTCAAACTGTGAGTGAGTGACGAGAGAGTTCGAACGACTTCAAGACGTTCATGGGGTAAGCATGCTAGAGGTTTAGCTACCAGGAAGAGCTTTGAGTGCTCTTTCATAGATGATGAAACATTTTCTGAATGGAGAATGTGAACAGCCATGAGGTAACGACACCATAGTTTGAGACTGAAAGGGTTACAAAGCAATTCTTTGAGAATTGTAGTTTAACCACGTGATATACATACATGTACGGTCTTCCTAACTTTGTGCGCAAGTAATAAATTAGGAGAATGTTTTTTTTTCCTCTTCTGAATGGATAAGTTCGTTTGTTACCTATTACGGTCATGGAGGCGTTAGAATCAATCAAAGCTTTGAAATTTGATAATTTGACTTTTACTCGTGTTTCGTGTGTATTGTTGGGTTAGTGAGGGGAGCTCGGGGAACCGTCCACATCGAGGCTAGAACAACCACACAAGCAAGAGAGACGCCACACTCTTACCCAAAACCTTAAGGCAATGGGTTTATGGGTCCTCTTACTTATAAGGTGTTCAACATTTATTCTATCCGATGTGGGGCATATAACTCACACTTGCACACAACACTCCCCCTCAAGTGTGAGTCCATCAATTCATCATGCTCCCCCCTCAAGCGGAAGCTCTTATTTGCTTGTACCGTCGTTGCTGCTTTCTCCGCAACGGACCGACACTGTACCGCCGTTGCTGCTTTCTGCGCAAACGGACTGGCTGCCTCGGTCGTACCCTTTGTCGAACGGGGCTCTGATACCACTGTTGGGTCACGAGGGAGCTTGGGGGGACCGACCACATCGAGGCTTGAACAACTACACAAGCAAGAGAGACGCCACACTCTTACCCAAAACCTTAAGGCTATGGGTTTATGGGTCCTCTTACTTATAAGGCGTTCAACCTTTACTATTCTATCCGATGTAGGACATATAACTCACACTTGCACACAATATGTATATCGTCACCAAAGTAGTTATTAGCTCGCAGACACTCCGAGGAAATAATTCACATGTGAATTGAAGAAATGAGAAAAGTCGTGAAAGTTTGTTTGTTTAATTCTGTTTAAAATATTTACAAGTGCAGTATTTATTGCCAACTTCATTCTACTTTACTTTTCTTTTATGCTTTATTGGCTTAGTAGCTCAAAAACAACCAAAATTTTCTTTTATGCATTTCTTGGTTTAGTAGCTTAAAATCAACCAAAATCCAAACTTAACACTCTTTATCCATAGCTCGGGAACATAATTCATTCCTCATCATAATTTGTAACACCCCGATTATTATATACATATCCCTTAGAACTCTACACGTAATATGTAAGAGCTGCTATTGTTCACACCTACATCCATCTTCACGTTCTTCGATTGAAATAGTGGAATTACCTAGTGTGCACTAGTATATGGCTCTGCGTTTTCGACTATTCTCTTCAAAGCATCAGCTCCCATGTATTTGAGAACCTAAGCACATAAACCACAATTGAATAATTATATATACATTAACTTAACACTCCAAAATGAAAAATACAAACATTGTATATCATTAATTGAGCCACAGACAGTTCATTTTCTAAGAAGCTCAAAAGTAGGCGTGGTAAAATGGGTTGAACTTGATGGGTTAACCTAATTAACCTGTTATTTTAGGTGGTCCAGGTCGAGATTTTAGACCTTACAAGTCTCAAGTTAGACCGCCCCGCTAAACCTGCTGAAAAAACGGGGCAGTGACAGGCCAGGTTGATCCGTCGGGTTAGTTTAAAAATCTTTGCTTTTTCAGTTCATTTTTACTAACTCTCAATTTTTCCGTAACCCATTAGCTGACTTTCTCGCTATAGCCCAATAAACTTCGATTTTTATTGCTTCAGTAATAATTGTTGTATTACATTAAATTTTAGTACACTAAATTTGAAATTTAGTTTTAGGACAGTTCACCTAAAAATTAATATATTTCATTTGTTTTTAACTCTTTTGTTATTGAAGCATCAACTCCTCCCCAAACCATCAAGGGGCGAGGAGGAAGTTTCAACACACCTACCTAAGTTGGCCCGTCCCATCATTCTGTATACGAGTTGATGGCGAGCCGAGCCAAAATGGGGTGGACTGACCTATTTTTCCACCCCTACTCCAAAAGCCATTAGTTACAAAAAGAAGAAAATATGACAAGACAGAAAATCTTGAGGCATACCTCATTTGCATCTTTGAAGAAGCTGGATTCATCTTTCTTTGGCCAGCGTACTTGCCAACACCTGACATTAACAAAAAAAGAAAGAAAATAGGTAAGAAAAATACAAAGTACATTATGCAATTATAAGTAAACCAAAAGTGAGCATTTAATCCACAAGCCTCAAGTCCAATGAACCAAAACTGAAAGCATAACCAATCCTTAGTTGGATATCAACATCTTTGCTCTACATAGCCAGATATTTCAAGAGAATGCAATGCAGCCATGCAATTTAAACCAGATGCATTAATTAGGTATTACTCAGAAGCTACGCATGCAACATACTACGTGCACATCAAAGTCTTGAGTACTATACTTATATTCAGTACTTCCTTACTATAAACAAAAAAAATAAATGAGAATGTACAACCTTTCTCGCCCAAGGCGCCGTGCCAGCTCTTCAGCTAAAGCTTGACCTGGTGGGTCACTATCAGTTGCCAGGATAATGCGAACAGCCTAAAAGAATAGGAGATAGGACACCAAATTACTTAGCTGTCTCTTTGGCTTTAGAAATATCTAATTGAAAGGGAGGGCACCGAATACATGTACCTTATCCAAGTACGCTTTACAGTTCCACAGGTATTGAAATGCTGTGTCCTAACTTCACAAAGACAAGCATGCGCAAATTAATAGATTAAAGAGATAAATCAATTGGTTGAAACAGTAGTATCACTGATGTTTACTAAGGCATCACACTAAATATTTACTCAGCCTCAAAAGCAAAGTGAATCAAATTCTAATAATAACACAACAAATTAAACCTTTTCTATCGGTGGCAAATCTTTTGATGAAACCTTTCCAGGTGCACCAACTGGAACACTAACACAATTTTGATATCCAGCCTCTTCTAGAGAAAGCTTATCAATTTCCCCTTCAACCTATTATCATTATAAGACTGTAAAAATATCTTCAATTCTCTTTTTGAAGTTTTCATTTGGATATTTCCAACAAAAGAAGATAGGAAAGGGAAAATAGGTTAAGGGAATTTACAATGATGATTTCAGTTGCATGAATAATGTCGTCAAGTCCATAAAATACCTTCTTTGTGCCTTTTCCCTGGAAACCAAGTTTAGTATTTCAATGAACATCAGGTTATTAAATATCAATTTTATTTAATATGAAAATGTGCATGCTTAGAGTAAACCCTTTAACTGGTCCTGCAAATATTAGGGTGTAACCACATTGGTCCTCCAAAGATTTTATTTTCTGTTTCTAATATATAATCAACATTTCGTAATACATCTTTTAATGAAGGACAATGTTAACCAGTGCCCCCGGGGCATTGGTTAAGCAGCCAAAAGAAGTAAGATTTTATTGAAAAGTGGTGTAATAATTAGTTGGTCAAAAGTAACAGTTTATGTTTCCAAGACAATTTTTCTACTTTTGGATTCCTTAACCAGTGCCCCCGGGGCACTGGTTAACAAGACCCTTTAATGAATACTCATTGTAATCTTATATTTTAAACTTAATCATCTTTTGTGATCTTGAATCAATTTTTTGTGTGTTAACCCTCCAGTTCCTAGGGGAAGGGGGCCCTAGTAATCCGGAGTTCGGCCATGAGGTAAGAGAAGCCTGACCAGGAATTGTTCCACCCAGGAATCGGACACAGGCCCTCCCGAACAATTCGTCCTTTGGTGGAGCTCATTAATAAGTTGAGCCCAATCAATTATGTTGAGTAGGTAAATTTGTCTATTAATGCTACACAATAAAGAAACTAGCTGCCTAACTGAGTAAGAAATTATACACTAATTACAATCATATACTAAGAGATAACTCAACTTTAACATGCCAACATGGTTCGAACTGGAAACATTACCAGCCAAAATCTTTTCTCCATTGTTCTGTACTTGCAACCAACAATTAACCCATTTTGTGTATAGGTAAAAGCAATAACATTCTGCATAAATTTAGCAATACAATTTGAAGTCAAGAGCTAACTAGTTATGTGTCCAAGAATTAAACCATGCACAAAAAATTCACAAAAATATGAAGTGAGAAACACAACCATAGTGATGAATAGCATTGGCATACAAGATACGATTATGAATGACAGCATTAAGAGAGATTTTCAGTTAACTAGTCTATCTTTAGAAATGATTCATGACAACACATTATGGCATCACTTGATTCATGTCACCGACCCCATTTAGTGTGAAAAGACTTTAGTTTTTGTTGATGTTGTTCGAGAACTATATACAAGACACCAATTAGACATTCGGAGTCTAATTTTCAAGCAATTTAATGAAATGTCAAGTGAGAAAAAATATCCCTAAATATATCTTAGAACTTTAGTGTATCTAACGTTAACACTTAGATTGATTTCCCTATTGCCATAAATTTCAACAAGATTCTAGTATGAGTAAAGAAACAGAGATTAAAATCAATAAAACAAGAACAAGTTTTACAATCATAAAACAAGAAAGGGGAGGTTGGTTTTACAAGACCATTGAAAATACCTTTTCGCCTGACAGTTGCCTTACAGCATTTCTGCTTAAGGTTTTCTCTGATATCAATCTCTCCTTAAAGTAAGCAACAAGCTAAAATAGGGAAAAGAAAGTCATAAGCAAATGGCAATATATTGACACAACATGGACACACAAAAAGAGAAGTGGCTCTGATAAAGCCATACATTTATATTCATTTAACATGGTAGTTTTACATTCCCTGCTACCCACTTAAGCATACCATACTTATTAACAATTGACCACACTGTTAGTCATAACATAAATCTTCCCAAACCTCCATTGTACTTCTACAATTATGATATTACTTTAAAAGAAGAAAAAAAATAGTATAATCAGTAGTATTTATAGATTCATAATCAATATAAGAGACCTACATCAGACTTTCTGGCATAATAACAATTAAAAGCAAAAACAGGGAGCTACCTTGTTCTAGGAAATTGGCAGTTATTCTACCTTGTGAAACTAACTAAAGTAATTTGAATACCTTAGGACCAAGTGGTTCCAATCTTAAGCTCTCCTCATCAGGTTTATTGTCCAATTCCTTGTCATCTGCAAAAACCTATAACCATATAATCATGTATAAGTAATTTGTCACCCTATTAAAAGTTCTATGATCGAGAAGAGGTGCAAATTCATCAAGCATGTTATGTTTACCTGACCGGCCCAATCACATGTAGGTCTGAAACACCTCCACATTGCAAAGTCACTACAACACCCAAATGCAAGAACACATAAACTCCAATACAATATACACATATGAATAGAGTAAATGGTCATTTTGGTTCTTATATGTGTGAGGCAGTGTCATTATAGTTCTTTAGTGTATCAAACTTTAAAAACAACAACAACCAAGCTTTATCCCACTAAGTTGGGTCAGCTACACGAATCAAACGACGTCATAATATTCTATCATATTTCTATCAAACTCATTAATCTCTAGATTTTTCTTAATAGTTTCTCCTATGGTTTCTCTAGGTCTTCATCCGCCTATAGTGATGTGACTACCCTCCATCTGATCTACTCTCCTTAGTACAAAATAGTCTTCTCTCTACATGGTCAAACCACCCAAGTCTAGTTTGCACCATCTTTTTTAGGTGTTACCCCAATTCTTTCTCTTCAACTTTCTGGATAAGTAATTTCATAGACCAAACCAACAATTGGCAAACACACTCGAGGACCAAATTAACTAATAGAAGACACATATGAGGATAAATCCGACAAGCAAAAGATGCAATTGGGGATAGTTTTGTAATTTTGATACATTCACCGACTATAATGACACCATTTGACGTATTCAAGAATCAAAATGCATATGAAGATGCTTACCCATTAGTGATAATGTGAAAAGACAAACTCCTCTCCATTAACTGTCCACCTTTACACTACCATACAAAAAAACAAACAAAACTGAGAAACAAAATAAAACCCACATGAAAACCAAATACATTGAGAAGAAAAGTAGATACCTTTGGACAATAGAGGTTATGGTAAATGCCAGACAAACAAGAGTTGTTGTCTAAGGTAATACCAAGAGGTTCCATTTTCTTCTTCAAAATTTGAACTTTAGGTTCATAATTTTCAGAAAACAATTATGTTAGAGAAACCCAAATAAGAAAAGTAGTAAAAGAAAAGTGCATGACCCATTTGGGTGCCCAGAAAGTTGAAATGAGTTACAGTTGAAAAAATACCTTTGGTGGTGGAAAGTGGTAATGATGATGCTGCTGCTGCTGCATAGGATGTTGTGGTGGAATGAATGGAGAAAACTGATTTGGTGAGAGGACGACGAGATAGCCACTGACTCATCTGACCACAGTGTGACATGTTTTTGAATTTTCATCAATGCTTTGCAATTGCATATCCTCTTGCTTTTATCTATGCTGTCGGGAGTTTGAAAGTGTTTTCGGAGTTAACTTACATCATTTTTTATTTCCAAATTAATATTTATTTATTTTTTTGAATTTTTACAATTTTTTATTTTTGAAAATTAATTTTCAGATTTCTTAAAAACAAAATTATTTTTAATTTAATATAAAAGAATTTATATTATTATTTTTTAAAATAGGAACAAATGCCACATGTACGCTTAAAAAAATAAAAAACAAAATTAATTATACAGTCAGTGCGCCACATAATTATATATGCAAAGTCAACGCATCATTCAGTATGCCACATCAGCAAATATGCACGCTCAGATGGAGAAAGGGGGTCTTAGGATTTTTTTTATGAGGATGAAATCCAAACCAAAAATTTCTTAGGAGGGTAAATCAGAAATGTCATATATTACAGGGGTAAAACACTATTAACCTTTTAAAGTATAATAATTTTACACATGTATCCAATAATGTGTTGTTCTATCAATATGAATATGAAAGCTCGTGTATTTTCATATTCATTAATTGATATAGTAACATATCATTCAATGTGTGTGTAAAATAATTGTCCATTGACGAAGTATATTATTAAACTCTAATATTTATAAAAAATAATATTTTTGAAGAGCTTAATTAGTATATTATGTAAGTCATATGCATCCAATGATGTGTTGTCACGTCAATTGATCAATAAAAGAATTTGCGTGTTTTTATATTTATTAATTAAAGTTGAAACTTATTATTATATGCTTGTATAAAATAATCATACATTGACAAAATATATTAATACAATTCAAATAAAAAAATATATAATAATGTACAATAATTTTACGCATTATATGTTGTCAGATTGATTAATGAATATGAAAACACATGAGTTGTCATATTTATTAATTATTATCGCAAATCATTAGATGCATGTGTGAAATAATTGTACACTGATAATGCATATACTCTTATATTATAAATTTATAATAGAACGACTGATCAGTTTTTTTTCTTGGTTTAAATAGTTAAATCGTCCCAGTAAGTTCGCATGTTTTATGTTTTCGTCCCTGCATCTTTTTTTGCTCTAAAACAAACCATGTAAGATGCAAATGTTTTGATTTTAGTCTCTACCATCATCATCTATTACAAAAATGTATAAGTGACAAACGGGGGATAACATGGTAGTGGCTGACGTGGCTGACGACACTGATTTGACAAAGTAGATGATGAATCGCATAGTAAGAGGGACCAAAAAACAAAATTCGTAGGGACTAAAACGAGAAGACAGATAACTCAAATTTAAAAACCTTGTTTCTTCCATCTTCTTCATGTCTTTCTTCCTTCATTTTCATCTTAGCCGCACACCTTTATTATTTCATATACACATATCCTTCATTTCTGCTAAAAATTTATAAATAGATCATGTAAAATTCATATGATTTCCACAAATGCATGGTTCTTTTGCACAATGATTTTGTTCTTTGGTGATTACACTTCAAGATTATATTCCCATTCAAACTTTAGTCTTTGGTAGCAAACACATTTTCATTCTCTTAAACAAAACTTAACTAGTTTAATTTACTGTTTTAGATCATGATTAACTGCCAAGTCATCTACATTTGATGAGCTTATGTGACTTAAGCCCTCTTAAAGTTTAAGATCTAATTGCATGGTGATGACGTTGGAATGTCCCTTTCCTGTAGTCTAGTACACATGGTAGCTAGATAAAATAATCAAATGTGTTTGATGTATCTTAAAGTGAATATACACATGGTAGCCTGTTGAGGATAACCATGGTGCTTTTTTAAAAGGTGTTATTGAACAAGAAGTTTCCAATTTGTACGAGCAGAACAAGCGTATCTCAGTTTATGACCTTGTCAGTAGATTTGACAAGAACTTGTCTGTAGCTGCTAAGCTGTCTAATGAGATTCCATAATTTATATTTTATTGAGGCCTGTTATTGATTCTTTTTCTTTCATGGATAGAAAAAGTCATTCAAATACGTAATGGTCAAGAAAAAAGGAAAGAAAAGAAAATTCATGTTTAGATTAGATCATTTTTCTATTGTCAAGACAATTTTACAAGAAGAAATAAAGAGGATGTGGCAAATTCTATCTTTACAGTTTGTTATTTTATACTACTTCGTGCAAAAGAATCATGCTTTAGTGGAAATCATGGGAATCTTACAGCTTTATGATCTATCTGTAAATTTTTAGCATAAATGGAGGATATGGGTAGAAAAAATGGTGAATGTGTGCAGTTAAGATGAAAATGGAGGAAGAAAGACATGAGGAAGAAGGAGAAACCAAACTTTTTAAATTTGAATTTTTTGTCTTGTTGTTTTTTAGTCTTGGTCCCTCTGGTTTTGGTCTCTGTAACTTTGTGACTCGGCATCTGAAACGACACATCATCGTCATCTACCACGTCACACATCGCCACATCATCCTCTGTTTGCCACATACAAATTTTTGTAACAGACGATGACAGCAAGGACCAAAATCAAAAACACGCGAACTTACAAATTAATGTAACTCATTGACACAAGCATATAAATATTGGCTGGTCGCAGGTAAATGTAACTCATTGTTTAAGAAACTATTAGAATTCTTGGAGCTTCATGTAATGCTTGTTGTAAAATTGTTGAATATAAACATTCTACGGTAAAAATTAAGCGTACAAACAATCCATTAATTGAAGATCCAACATGTTATATTTTAAGTTTAATTTTAACCACTTTGTTGGACCAACATTTTATTGAATATTGACATCAATCACTTCCACATGAACTTCATTTATTTCTTTAATACAAACATGCTATTCTTTGTAAGCAAAAAATACAAAGATGCTATTGTTTATAAGCAAAAATCTTGAATTTGTGGAGATTTTTGCTAATTTCATGAATTGAAGCAACTACAGCCGCCAATGAAACAAGGAAACATACACAATTCAAACATTGGAGGGCACACCACCTAAGTGACATTGGTCTTATACCCTTCTGAGCAATATGCATTTGTATAGGGAAGAAGACAACTAAAGGACCAAACCCAATTGCCCCAAGCAGAGCAAGAATTTGATTGAAAAATGGCATTGCCATGGCAAGAGTTGTTCCTAGTATCACAAATATCGTCCTCCAAATTAACCTAAACAAGTTCAAGTTGATTGTTACACCGCACAAGCTAATTGGATGTTCCTTGTTTATGAAATTTGATTTAGGCCACATGATATTAGCACCCATTTCGATAAAACGAAAGAATGGTTGACCCATCACTTGATATGCTCCGATCATGTGGATTACAATGCATATATCTCCAATTGCAACCAACCAGTAGGGTTCATGAAACCCAGCAAAAATGTTTCCTGGTGTATCGTCACCAAAAGCAGCATAGCCAAGACAACTACATAGTAAAAATATCATTGTCATTGTTGACACTCCTATCACGTTAGCCTTTTTCATTTGTTTATTTTCCGATGGATGTGACTTTAATGTGTCCTAAACAAAAGCATGGAATAGTTAAATTGAAGGGTAACAACCAAAAAATTTGGATTCCCCGCTATCAAAGATTTTCTGCATTCACACATTCGGGACATTTGTGGACGTTCGACCAAGATCAGACAATTTAAAATGTGTAAATGCGGGAGAATCTGACTGCAGGGAATCTAAACTCATAACTGAAAGTTTTACCATAAGAAGTAAGAAGTAATTGTAATATTTTACCATTATGTCGTAAATAACGGTAGCATAAGTGCAAGCAAGTGCTATGTTTCCCATTGAACTCATAATCCTCCACACTTTAGTTTCAAGAGATAGTTCTGGCCCTACTTTGATTCCAGTAATGCTTGTTGATGCCCCTTTTCCTGTTCTTGGCCAAAATGTCTACTTGGTTAGATACAAAACTTTAAACTCATATTTTCTACAAAACATTAAAGTTTTTGTATACCAATTATTTTGGATAAAGTAATGGTGAAAACTACGTACCTGAGATAATAACGTTAAAACAAAGAGCAATTGCAATGAATACATAACCAAACGAGGTTATAGCAGCAACAGTTGAAATCCATGTCAATTCATGAAAGTTTGGAATTTGAGACAAGAAAATTTGCAATGTCCCAAAACCAATCATGTAGGGATTATAAGAACTACTGCAATCAGCTTCATGTCCTTTTCTATGGACACAAACAATATCCTCTATTGCTGCCAAGCTTATGGATGAAGTTATTGTGTATCCCACTGTGATCCCAGCAAGTTTTCCATACACAATCGATCCACAAATCACTTGCATCGTTCCACCTATTATGAAGTAGAAATATAAAACTAAGTAAATTTGAAATTATAGGTCAAAAATATGTACCCCATGTGTACAATTTGGAACTTTAACTCCACCAAAATTAAAAGAAAAATAAAATCAACTTATTGAGTAATTTGAACTATAAGTATTGATTAAAAATTAGGACAAAATACTTATAATTTCTTAATTCGTTATACATGTAAGCATAGTTTATTGTGATCTAAATCATCAATTCTTGATGAATAATTTTAATTTTACACTACTCCTTTATTATAGTCCATGACAACGATTGCAACCTTAAAAGTTTTTTCTAAACATGTGACCACGGTTGCAGTTGTTATCTACAACTTTTTGTAATACCAAAGGTCACACTTAACTACTATGGAGAGAACAATTTAAAACTTTGTTTATAGCAAATGAGCCATTTTTTTAGCTTGGCAAAGATGCTTGGTTTAGCCAAGAGACGTTGGTCCGATTAATAAGGAATTGGTTCATACTTTAGAAAGGTCTAATATCAACTCCCGCTTAAAAACCTTATCGTAGATAAATTGGTGAGATCTCAGACACAACTCATCTAGATTTCTTTTAAAAAAAATCATGTTTGAAATATTAAGTGTTGTTTGATTTATTGATTAATTATCATATAAAGTATTTTATTGATTATGGGCGCGGTTTTGTACTCCGTCCTCGCAGCTAAACAAAAACTTTCATTTTATCAAAATTGTGAATCTAGACATAACAAAATGTCCAGAAGCACATATCTGGATGGAAATTTTTTGACATATTTCTAGATTATACTTCAAAACTCATGTCGAGGACGGAGAAAGAGTCGAAGAGTGTACCTAAGTAGACCTTGACAGCTTGCATGTAAGAATAATTTCTCTTGCCATTAACTGGATCTGGATACCTATAGCAATCAGCCACAAGACTGTAAGTGAAAACAGAAATACATGAAAAGATCAATATACTTGCAATACCAGCTATCCATCCTAATTGTGCAATGGCATATGCTAGAGCCAACACCCCTGCACCAATTACCACCGTTATTATGTGTGTTGTAGCTGTCCACACATTCCCTGTTCTTTTGATTCTACCATCATCATCGTATTCAAGTTCCATAAGAATTTAATTTGGTGAATTGGTGAGAAAAATTTCACTATCACCCTCCTTTGATATAAGCTCTAATTTACAAGATTTCAAAGAAATTAGGTGGTACACTGTGTTTGTCAATATATGTAATGATTTCCCAATAAGGGATTTGACTTTTGAAGCAAAAAATAATCCACGTCGTTCTTTTTAAGAAGATATAAATATATTTAATAACATTAATTCACATTAATGGTTTGATTCAATTTTCATTATTATCCCAAAATATATTTTTTTAAATGTTTTGAATTATAAGTCGTTTTACAAAACTTCTAATTTTATCTCGAAAGCCATATTTCAACGTCCTGAAAATGCCCATAAAAAGTCATGAAAAGAAATTCAACCTCTATATCACTTTTGTGGATTTGGGAAAAATAAGAGGTCAAAAATAGGAAGAATCTGTGCTAGAATCTTTATTTTTTATTTCAAAGGCTCATTTTTCAGACTACGGGTATATTACATGATCAATTTGAACAATTAACCCAAGAATAATACATGCGTATCGGTTTTGTAAAAGGAAATTGCTACGAATCAAATCCATAAAATATGAACAACATTGATTTATTCTATTTTTTACGGTCATATATTCTATAGACTTTTTGTTTTGTTTGGAAGGATATATTCCATAGATTGATGACTCGTTGATGACACTAGGCCATATAGCACTTTTGTTATAGTTTTTATGTAATTTTGATTGAGTTCAGGTGATTGTGCATTAGTTAGAAGCTGCAAAAAGAATGATTTTTTATGTTGAAACAAAGGAGAAATCGTGCTCCGATTTACAGCATCGGGCTACGATTTTGCTGCATTTTTGAGACACTTTGTCTCGTAAAAAATCGTGCTCTGATGGAGCAAAATCGGGCTACGATTTGGCAGACGCTCCAGTTGAGTTTTGAGTTTAATGAAGCCATCGTGCTCCGATTTACAGCATCGGAGTACGATTTTAGCGTTTCTGGGAATTTTCCTATAAAAGGGAAGTTGTTTTCTGAAGGAAAGGTTCAGAATTTTGGAAAAAGAAACTGACTTTTGGGGATGGAGATCTGTAGAGAAGGTGGGAGACCATCAAAACTCATATCTGGTTACCAATTTCATGTAATGAATCCTTCTTTCATATTAGTTATTTGTGCTTTAGCCATGAGTAGCTAGATCCTTTGTGATTAGGTCAAGAAATGATTATGTTCTAGCTCATGTTTATGTAACCTGTAACTCTTAATCTTTATGAATGTCATTCTAGTTTATTCAGTATAAATCGTTCTTAATGCTTTTATGATTCTGACCCAATATAATTGATTCAAG
>Ga0315914_1002919_pt1 | contig 26167 bp, 12 predicted proteins | sample MpolenodulesMG_FD_203920 | JGI IMG/M metagenome (GOLD analysis project Ga0315914, IMG submission 203920) | Medicago polymorpha root nodule microbial communities from Los Angeles, California, United States - elongated nodules | ecosystem: Host-associated > Plants > Roots > Nodule | place: USA... | reverse complement strand
TCTCGATTTGAGGGAGCTTTTTCTTCTGTTTTCATGGCTCCTCGCAACAACAATGGAGTCACATTTTCTTCTATCACCGTTCTTGATCCAAATTTGGATCAATCTTCTCTTTTCTTTGTTCATTCCAATGATGGACCTTCTTCCGTATCTTTTAGTGTGAACTTCCTTTTATACTTCGAGGTTGTCCGAATCATGTAATCCGGACAAGATTTCGAATTCTTCGGATTACGTTTTCCGAAATGGCTTTTTTGTAATTTTTACATGGCGCGTGAGAAGGGCTAGGGTGAGAAAAGTAATAGTCATAAATTTTTCTTCTCATTTTTCTCCTTTTCTCTCATTCTTCAATTTTCTTCATATGGTATCATGAACCTCTCGATTTGAGGGAGCTTTTTCTTCTGTTTTCATGGCTCCTCGCAACAACAATGGAGTCACATTTTCTTCTATCACCGTTCTTGATCCAAATTTGGATCAATCTTCTCTTTTCTTTGTTCATTCCAGTGATGGACCTTCTTTCGTATCTTTTACACCAGTTTTGAATGGTTCCAACTATTACTCTTGGGCGTGTTCCATGCGTAGAGCGCTTAGTGGAAAAATGAAGTTTGAGTTTGTTGATGGCACGATTCCCATGGTTACAGATCCGTTTGATCATTTATTTCGTGCGTGGAATCGCTGCAATATGTTGGTTCATTCATGGATTATGAATTCATTATCTAAATCAATTGCGCAATCGATCGTTTTCATGGAGAATGCGAGTGATGTTTGGCTTGATCTCAAAGAACAGTTTGCTCAAGGTGATTTGGTACGTATTTTTGAATTGATGCAAGAAATCTATGCACTAAAACAAGATTCTCGTTGTTTTACTATTGAAGATTCTAGTTTTTTCGATAGATATATAATATATTTAATTGCAATTCTATGAGTATGCTTTTATATTATATTAATTTATATTTAAAAATACTCGGTATACATCACATAAACATAATTTATTTTGATAGAGTATTTAAAAATACTCTACCAAAATAGAATCGATATACATTATTATGCAGCAACTAATTGCTTAATATTAAGGGGAACGCATAATTGTGAACTCAGTTGTATCTAATATGCTAGTGTATTCATTTCACGTGTATGATTGGCCTCTCTCTCTCTCTGATTAAGCAACTAAGGAGAATGTTTACTGATTTCATTTGGAGTGGGGATATCTCCCATAAAAAGATTTACATTGTGGCTTAGAGTCATATATGTAGACCAGAGATAAAGGTGGATTAGCTCTAAAAGATCATTTGGGGTCAATAAAGCTGTTCTTTTGCTTCTTTGTTGGAAGCTCATTACCTTTGTGATGTTTTTTGTATTCTTTCTTTTGAGTAGCAGTCAGGCTTTTCCTGTTAGTCACTGTTCCATCTGTATCAACAAATGATACCATCTTCAATTATGTCCCACATTTCATCATCAACACCAATGATGTAGCTGTACATCTTGATTTTCTACCATGAAAATTGAGGAGCATCTCCACTTAAGAATGGAAGGTTTACTGAGAAAATGTGCTTATCATTTGTGGAGGTGTTGTAATCATACTGAATAGTAGTATTACGGTTTCTACCTGAACCAGTAGGACTATAATCACTTTCAAAAGACATGTGTTTCTCTCCGGATCTTAACTGTGGCACAGTTAAGTGGATGAGCACAGTTCGTGCTCTGATACCAACTGAAGGTGAGAAAAACACAAGGGGGAGGGGGGTGGTGGTGGTTGAATTAGGTTGACTTTAACAAAACTTTTCTAAGTGTTTTTGAAATGGTCATAGTCTGATGAGCTCAGAGTCGGTTTGCAGCGGACATAACAAACATATATATATATATATATAGAGAGAGAGAGAGAGAGAGAGTAGACACAAGACAATTTATACTAGTTCCTCCTACAAACCAGGAGTAATCCAGTACCCTTGCACTTCCAAGAGATTTCACTATAACAGTGGACAGAAGAAGACAAACAATACTATCAAACTTTGACAGAGATAGCTACAACAGTGGACAAATCTGGTGTGGTGTCTGGGTCCCTCAAGATTTTTTATACTTCATAGTCTGGATGTCTTCAGAGTCTGATGGTCTTTAGAGTCTGATGAAGATCTTCAACTTCTGAGTAGCATCCTTTGTTCCGATCCAAGGTGTTGACTTATAATTGACCTTTCTTCAGATCTTTTACTATAGTCTTTGAACTTCTTTTGTGCTTATGATGCTCTTATACATGTTCATACCTTGTTAAATTGCAATCCATGGTCCTGCACACTTGAACATATATTAGCATATTCAATTGTTCTTTGATACTTTATTATCATCAAAACCTTACAAGCATTGTACAAACCAATTTTGTTCCAACAAATTACTTTGACATTCTTAAACCTTCAATGGTTATATTCATATAATACATTAGGGAGCATAACCATTAAAGAGAGTTAGTGATGAAGATATTGACCCGACTATTTTGTTCAGAGGTTTTAAAATCAAAGTAATCACTAGCACTATATTCATATTGTGTAGTTACTCATATGAATCAGATCTAGTCTCTCTCTCTCCCTCCCTCTCCAACCACTTTGTCATGTGAAAAACACCCTTATTGTTACAACTAAACTAATCATAATCGCATTAATTACTTCTAAACTAGACAATCCTTGTGTAAATGTAAATGAACTCTTTTGTATAAATATTACTACTTGATGACATGCTAGTGCACTTTCTAGCATAGTTTTAAAACTCAGCTTGGTCATCGACTCGGCAGGGGTATTGGGTCACTGGGTCAATGGTCGAACCACTGAATCGTTGGTTGAACCGCATGACTGAATCGGATTAAACCGGATAACTCGGTTAGATGACTCGGTCTCAAGATTAAATATTTATAGGTTTCTAACTAGATTAAAATACATATCAAACTATTGTTTTATAGGTATTTAACTAGATTAAAATACATATTAAAATATTTATAAGTATTTAACTAGATTAAAATACATATTAAAATATATAAATTAATAGCATTGCTTTATATTTTGGTTGTAACGGGTTTTTCTAATTGCAGTTTCTTAGAAACATTAAAATTGGGCTTCTTTGACAAGCCCATTATATATCACAAAGTGAAAACCCTAAAGATATATAGCTATAACACATCACAATGAACATTAGCCGCCACAAAGCCTAGCAACAGTGTACAACATTTCTTTTCTCTGCTAGTTCTTCTTGTTTGAATCTTAAATGGAGCTTTCAACAAAGAACTACTAAGGGAATTTGTATACGGTTTCAGTTCCTTCTCTCTTTCCATTCGCTGCTAAAGACCAAAAATCCTCAAACCTTTCTTCTTTCTTTTTCTGGTTTTTTTTTTTAGAATGTTGAGCATTAGACCGGACGGTTCAATGAACCGGCCGAGTCACCGGTTTTGACCGGTTTTTATCGAGTCGCGCCGATTCACACCGGTCTAATTGCATGACCAATCTAATGATAAGCTCGAACCGAATACCTCACCGGTTCACGGTTGGACCGATCGGACTGACCGGTTCGATCCGGTTTTTAAAACTATGCTTTCTAGTAATTTTGTCATCAATGACTCTTATGAAGGTCATGTTATTATGACAAGATTGATTTGATTATAAAAAAAATGCCTCACACTGAATTAGCGTCAGATTTTCATGTCATAGTGGAGACCTGGTTCTTTTAGGGAATAATGTTCACAAGAAAAGGGATTTCAATCGTGACCTTTTTAAAATTTATCCTTAACATAATATAAACCTTTCTCAATTGTAAACTTAAAACACAATAAATTACCAAGTGTATATGCATGTAGTGAGATTTGCGTATACATAAAGTAGAAATTAGAGTTAATTTGATTGATAGATTTTTCAATATGGTTCTTTCTCAAGTATTTAATGTGGTTTATCCAATATGGACTAGTCTAATCCTTATGACTACGTGATTTTCAAATATGGTTCTTCTCAAGTGAAAATGATTTATTTTTCAATTAATTCAATAATAATTTCAAATTTTGTATACAAACCAATATATGCATCAAATAACATAAAGACTTTACAGTAAAATTACAGTAAAAGAAAAAGAAATCAACTTTTAATTGACTATATTTGAATATACACATTTGATGATCTAGATGTATGACAATGTTTTGCTTTGACAACACTAATGTGTTTTTTCTTATTTGAATAAAACAATGTCATTACATTTATTGCTTCAACTTAAAATTTTAAATATATTTATTCTGATGATTTATATTTATTATTGTGTTTTGTTTTGACCAGATTAATGTCTTTTTTCTTACTTAAGGAAAAGTTTTCTATCATTTGCAAATTTGAACATGTTAATAAATTCAAAATAGTATGTTTGTATTGGAACTTGTGCATTTTATAATAAAACAACTTTTTAATAAATATTTATTGATTTTCAATACAAAGTTGAAGTAGATAAAATAGTCACAAGGAAGGGGGGTTTGAATTGTGACCCTTTAAAAATTATCCTGAAACTTAAAAGTGATTCTTAAGTTGTTTACTTGGAATAGTTAAGTTAGTATTCTGACTTCAGAACGTTATGAAGTTCATACACAAAAAACTGTTTAACAAAGTAAATGTGCAAGTGTGTGTTGTGTATACTGTCATTAAAGAGTATATAGAAGAGAGAAAGAACACACATAGATTTATAGTGATTCACCCAATGTGGGCTAGTCCACTCCTCACAATCTTGTGAGAGTTTCCACTATGATGCTTGAGATAACCTCTCAAATCCTGCACCTTACAATCCTTGTTCACCTGAACAATTACAACTCTATATTCTCAAAGCCTCAGCAGGCTTGCACCTTCTTGCTAAGTTAACCACTTAGACTTTTACAACCTTTACTCAAACTAACACTTTAGTACCCCTAAAGCTAGATGAGATTTTGATTACAATTTGTATGGAGGTTGGATGTTTGAAAACAAACAAAGAGGAATGGAAGAAGTTATCTTTAAAAGAGATAACATAAAGAATTGATTTACACTACAAAGAAGATAGAAAGAGTCTTCAGTGATGATCAATTCAAATTGCAAGAGCTTCAAACACGTTTCAAATGTTTTCTTGTATGCTTTGCAATGGTGCAAGTAATGATGAGCCTTTGATCTCTATTTAGAGTCTTTGGGCTCATATAACCGTTGTAGGGTGTCCAATGGTGTTATGCCATGTGTCCTGGGTCCCACAAGTTTTTACTTAAAATTCTAGGTGAACATTCTGATCAAGGATGAACTTCAAAATGTTGTTGTGTTCGTGATGATCTGTATCTTGGTTCATCATGATATTCATTTGGGTTCATCATGTATGAATGAACACATGAATTTCTGGGCGTGTCATATGCTTTTCATATGAATTTCTGGGCAATAACCAAAGTATGGGCTTTTCCACATACATCTGGAAGTTACTTTCCCAGATTTGCCTAGGGACTGGTGCAGGAGAGATAAAGTGGAGTCTGCATCTTCATGCCCATGCTTTGAGGGATTGTGTGGTCTATGTATTGCACCAACTCCCATGCGTGTCTATCTCTGATTGAACAGGACAGATTTGCTTTGCTTTTGTTTTTTGCTTTTTCACCTACTGTATTGTTCATAAAGTAAGCATGTGCAGAGCTGAACATTCTGACCATCAGAATGTTCCTTTTGTTTCATTTAGGATGATTTGTAAGACTACCATTTGATGTAATCAAATCCTAACAGTGAAACATCAATGAAGAGCAGTGATTTTAACATCTAGGATGATATTCCCTTTTGGAATATTCCTAGTACTTCAATGTCCATAGTCTTAAATGAACATTGAGTATCCTTTTTGACATAATTCTTGTATATGCCTTTATTGCTTGATTGATCCATGCAAATGTACTTTCCTGGACATTTATCCATGTCACATGTGTCTTGCATGACCTTGATCAATGTTCTTGAGATTTTTGGCTTATATAAGAACTACCTTCTGATCTCTGCTTGAACATTCTTATTATCTCTGAGTAACATTCTGATCTAACTTTCTGACCTCAGTGTTAGATCATGAATTCAAATGTCCTTTGATTTCTTGAATCTTGGTATGATTTAAACCATGTCCCTGTCTTAGTAAAACACTCAAGAACACAAGTTAAATACCAATGAATTAATCAAAGTCCATTAATTCTTTAATCATAATGGTTTAATCATAATGATTTATTATCTTTAAAATTAAAATTAATTAAGTCTATTTAATTCATTATTAGTCCTTGCACTTTCATCATTTTTTGTTATTGGTCCCTACACTTTGGTATTAGTCCCTGAACCTTTTTTTTCTTTTTCTTTTTTAATTATTTCAATGATATTGTTATGTTTTATTATTATTTTGTTCATTATTTTTATTGAGAGATTAAGCTTTAATCTTATTGCATCGTCTTTTTCTATAACTGTGATGCCCCTGCTGCCAGCTGAGCCATGTTCACGGGGAATATTAGACAAATTATTGAAATTGATGAAATAAGCTAATTAAAATTATGTTATATTCTAAAATATTCACATTAATAAAAAATATATTTAAATTTAATTAGATCATCGAAGAGTATATATTTTTCATATATATTTACTTTGCAAGGGAAGATACATCATATTTTTACATAAGATGGAAAGGAAAGATAAGTTAAGGTTCTCTTAGAGCAGGAAAGTGTAACTTACTCTAAAAATGATTCCTAATAATAAATAAATTCTTAAATATTTAATAATAACTAAAAACTACAACATGACCATCATTTTAAATTTACATGTTTAACGGCTAAAAACTCTTACGATGCATTTTTTAATTTTTTTTCCCTTTTCATAATGTTTTGTTTGCCTACTAACCATACGACTTACCACTACCATATTGCATAGATAATGGTGATTTAAACTTTAAAGGTGATTCACCAATATTAAGAATCCATATTGGTGATTTAAACTAAATAAAAAATTATAATTGTAATTTTGTTAGGGGAGTTTTTTTAGAATTATTCTTGATAATCATAATAAAATCATTGGAAGATATTGAAAAATTAAAAATAAAGGGTTCAAGGACCAATACCAAATTGCAAAGATTAATATCAAAAAGTGCTGAAGTGTAGGGGCTAATACCTAAACTTTGGAATATTTTCATTTTGAAAATTTTGTCTTTTAGTGTGCCACATGGCATGGAATGATTGGTCCATGTGGTACACCGTTAGTTTTTGTTTTTAACTTGGACTTAACCGAAGGACCAAAGCCAAAATTTTTGCAAAGTGCAAGAACCAATGCCAAACAAAAAAAGTGCAGAGACCAATACCAAAATATGATGAAAGTGCAGAGAACAATGACATATTTAAGGCTTTATTTTAATGATTTAATGTATTGAAATGTTTTTTTACCAGACTAATGTGTTTTTTATTTTTTAAAGAAAGATTGGCCCTTACATTTAATGCATCAATTTAAAATTTTGAAAATATTTATTGCGATGATTTAGATGTATTATTTTGTTTTGTATTGACCAAATTAATGTCTTATCCCTTATTTACGGAAAAAATCGTCTTTACATTTAATGCATCAATTTAAAATAATTGACTTTATTTGAATATGGTATTTTTTTTAGTGGTCAGGGTTCGAACCGCAGACCTTGCATATATTATGCATTGTCCATACCATCTGAATTAAACTCACAAGGACAAATATAATATTTATTTTGACGATTTAAATGTACTTTTTTATGATTTAAATGTATTGAAATGTTTTGTTTTGACCAGACTAATGCGTTTTTTCTTATTTAAAGAAAGGAAAATGTTGCCTTTACATTTAATGCATCAACTTAAAATCTTGAATATATTTATCATGAAGATTTAGATGTATTAGTGTGTTTTGTTTTGACTAGATTAATGTGTTTTTATTTATTGGGTCATGTTAATCAGTGCCCCAAACATTAGTTAAGCACCTAAAAATAAAAATAAAAGACAAAGTTAGCATTAATGTATTACTTAACCAGTGCCCGAAACACTGGTTAACATGATCATTTCTTATTTAAAGAAATCCTTGTCTTTATATTTAATGCATTACAATGTTTTATTTTGACCAAACTAATGTGTTTTTTCTTATTTAAAGAAAATGTTGCATTTACATTTATTGCATCACCTTTTTTTGACAAAATTTAATGCATCAACTTAAAATAGTTAACATGGTCAAGGTGCAATCTCACAATATGCATATATAAGTAGATAAACACATCAAGAATACAATATGTTGTATGCACAAGATGAATACTACAAGGAGTTATGTTGTCACAATAGTTCTTTTATTTGGTTTCTTCATTTGTGCACCAGGTTTGAAACTACTTAATTAATTGCGTATATGATCTATCTTCATTGTGATGTTTAACTTCAAACATGTTAGTCTACACTTCAAATCTTTCATTTTTTTACATTCAATACTAATCTCATGTCTACATGTATTGTTTGAATATTTAGATACATGCTTGGCATTGGAAAGAAGAGAACTTTTTAGGATAAAATGTGATAATGATGCATATTGCCGGTCTGTTTCTGATTGTGATATTCATAAGGGAGAACAATCACATTGTATTGATGGGAAGTGTTGGTGTTTTTTGCCACCATCTTCCGCTAATAAACATACATAGCTAGTTTAATACCCTATATTGCGAGTATTGAATGTTGTTATGAAATTTTCATGTATGAAAAAAATAATATGCATAAATTGGAAATTTAGTGGTGTTGATGTTTTTTCTGCAGCGATACTTCTATTTTTATTTATAAGAATATTTATTGGATCATGAGGTTGTTCAAGGATCATCACATTGGTCTCTGAACAATTATATAACTTAGTCGGAAACCATATATTAATGTGAAACCTTTAAGGTATAGGGTTTAGTGGCGGAGCCACTCACAACACTGTGAGGGCTCCTTCCTGCACTATTTTTTAATGTAATTCTACTATATCTCCGTACTAATAACTTTACACATTTCCTTTCTTTCTATATAAATAATAACATCACTCATCTAGTTTATGTAAATTTTAACGCTAATCATAGAACATTGGGGTGTTTGCTTTTACTTGTTCCAACAATATTTTAGAGTTCAATAATTGTTGGAACTTACACAAACAAATACATATATCTTGCTTTATTAGTATCAATTAAAGATGATATATGTCTATACAAGTAACTTTTAGGTAATTTTGACTAGTTAAAATTTTAATTTGTTTGTTTACTAACAACACAACCCATGATAAAACATCTTACGTATTTAGTTGTTGTCCCTCACAATTATTTGTTGAGAAGTATAAATAAATTTAAATTGCACAATAGTGGATCATAATATTTTTACAATTGCAATTTTATTTTATTTCAACTACCATTATAACATGATAATGTAAAAAATAATTGTTATTTCTCATTCTTCAAAAACATATATATATTTTCATAATCTAAAGAGTAGTAAATAATATTCTGATGTATACATATACTCTTAAGATTGGTAAAAAAATACATATACTCTTAAAAAATTATTATATTTTTTATGTTATATATATGTCGAACATTTCCCCCGCACATTAAAATTCCTAGCTCCCTATTGATTGGGTTTATGAGTCCTCACATTTAGTAAGTGTAAACATCCAATTTTCTTTCCAATGTGATACTTCTTACTAACACTTGGTATACCAACAATCTACCTATGAAGTGTGAGTCCATCCATTCTCTATGGGTTTGCTTCCCCTCAAATGGAAGTTTTTTCATCCATATTTATTTGCACCGCTGTTGCTGACACTAGGGTTGAGCACGGTTCAGGTTCGGTCAGATTCGGTTATGAAACCTACCATCCAAGGAAAACCGCAGAGGGTATTATCAAGCCCATCTCCGACCGTGTGAAGCAAAAGATAGGTCGGGTAGCGGGTTAGGCAAAAAATGGGTTTGACGGCCGGGTTGAGTCGGTTACTGCATTCAGTATTCACCTAGAGATGGAGAGTAAAAAAGGATAAAACTAGGTGGGATCGTGTTGAATAGACACTCTGTAAAAGATGGTGTTGGAAAGATACAGAGTAAATTTAGAATGTGAGGAGAAAGATGAAAATATTGGGAGAGAGAACATCCAGAGTAATAGTTTCGATCATGATCACTCTTCTTTTTAATAGTTTCTTTAAGAGATATGATGTAACTTAATGAATTATGGCTTAATTAGGTAAGAGAAAAATTGACTTTTTTTAGTGAGATGTGGCAAGAATTAGGTTAGAACTTGACATGTGTGATTTTTTCCTAAAACATGATTTGCATATGTATATTATTAAGATTAAGATAAGATTAAGATTAAGATTAAGATAAGATTAAGATTCTTTGTTTTGCGGATTAGATTCAATTGGGTTTTCAGGGTTTTGAGGTGGAGAAGTTTAAAATAGTTGCAATAATCTGATCCCTTGTGAGAAGATGAACGAGTGAGCGAGTAAGAGATTGAATGTGAGATTTGAATTTTGAATTGCAATTATGATTTTTGTCTTCTACATACAGATTGAAAGCAAAAGTAATTCAAAAAGACTTACAATTGAGCGTTCTTAAATATGGAGATGGATTGAAAGTAATAATTGAAAGTAATGGACATGGAATAAAAGCAAACACTTTATTAATTTTTTTATGATGTATATTACTTAATTATGGCTTAATTACGTAAGAAAAAGTTGACTTTTTTAATGTGATGTGGCAAGGATTAGGTTAGGATTGACATGTGTGATTTTTTTCCCTAAAACATGCTTTGCATTAGTGTATTATTAAGATTAAGATAAGATTAAGATTGTAAATTTTGCAATTGTGATTGTTCTCTTTTACATACAGTTTGAACAAAGGCAAGGAGGCGGGGAAGTGTTGTTTTCACACTTTTCTTATGCTTTTGTCTTTTTATGGCTTCTCACATATTTTTATTTTTTGATGCGTGAGGAGAGGAGCAAACGTCAGAAATAGGTTAAGCAGTTATTGGGTGTGGGTGATATGGGCTTCTAGTTTGTATTGTTTTTGTTTGTTTCTGAATGTGAGGCTCAACATTGCATATAATTTTTTTTTTCCTATTTGGCAATAGTTTTGATCATGATCCATTTTTAAAAAAAATATTTTCTTGAAGAAATATGATGTATGTTAATGAATCAAAACTTAATTATGTAAGAAATTTTTTACTTTTTTCAGTGTGATGTAGCAAGAATTAGATTAGAGCTTGATATGTGTGAGTTTTTCCTAAAACATGTTTTGCATTTGTATATTATTAAGATTAAGATTAATAGTGCAATTGTGATTTTTGTCTTCTACAAACAGTCTAAACAAAGGCGGGGAGGCAAGGAAGTGTTGTTTTCACAGTTTGCTTATACTTCTAACTTTTGATGACTTCTCACATATTTTTATTTTTTGATGCGTGAGGAGAGAAGCAGATACCAGAAATAGGTCAAGCATTTATTGAGTTTGGGTGATGTGGGCTTCCAATATGCATTGTTTTTGTTTGTTTCTGAATGTGAGGGTCAAAATTGCATATAATATTTTTTTTTTTTGCTTCTTTAGCATTAGTTTTAATCATGATCACTTTTCTTTAATATTTTCTTAAAGAGATATGTATTTTAATGAATCAAGACTTAATTATGTAAGAACAAATTTACTTTTTAGTGTGACGTTGGAAGAATTAGATTAGAGCTTGACATGTGTGATTATTTTCTAAAACATGCTTTGCAATTGTGATAACAGTAAGATTAAGATTAAGATTGCAATTGTGATTATTTTTGTCTTCTACATACAGTTTGAACAAAGGCACGGAGGCAGGGAAATGTTGTTTTCACACTTTGCTTATGCTTCTATCTTTTGATGGCATCTCACATATGTTTATTTTATGATGTGTGACGAGAGAAGCATATGCAAGAAATAGGCTAAACATTTATTGGGTCTGGGTGATGTGGACTTCCAATTTCTTTTGTTTTTGTTTTTTTTCTTCTGAATGTGTGACTCAAAATTCCATATAATTTTTTTGCTTCTTTAGCATTAGTTTTGATCATGATCACTTTTTTTTAATATTTACTTGAAGAGGTAAGTGCATGTTACTTAATCATGGCTTAATCAGGTAAGAAAAAATTAACGCTTTTAGTATGATGTGGCAAGAATTACGTTAGAGCTTGACCTGTGTAATGTTTTCCTAAAATGTGCTCTGCATTTGTGGTTTATTAAGATTAAGATTGCAACTATGATTTTTTTTCTTCTACATACAGTCTGAACAAAGGCTAGGAGGCGGGGAAGTGTTGATTTCACACTTTTCTTATGCTTTTGTCTTTTTAAGGCTACTCACATATTTTTATTTTTTCATGAGTGAGGAGAGAAGCAGGCGTCAGAAATAGGTTAAACATTTATTGGGCGTGGATGATGTGGGCTTCCAGTTTGTATTGTTTTTGTTTGTCTCAGAATGTGAGGCTCAAAATGGCATATAATTATTTTTTTGCTTTTTTGGCATTAGTTTTGATTATGATCAATTTTTTTTTTAATAATTTCTTGAAGAGATATGATGTATGTTAATGAATCAAGACTTAATTATGTAAGAAAAAATTTACATTTTTAGTGTGACGTTGCAAGATTTAGATTAGAGCTTGACATGTGTGATTTTTTCCTAAAACATGCTTTGCATTTGTGTATTATTAAGATTAAGATTAAGATTAAGATTGCAATATAGATTTTTGTCTTCTACATACAATCTGAACAAAGGGTCGTTGACAGGGAAGTATTGTTTTCACACTTTGCTTATGCTTCTAACTTTTGATGGCTTCTCACATTTTTTATTTTTTTATGTGTGAGGAGAGAAGCAGATGCCAAAAATAGGTTAAATATATATTGGGTTTGGGTATTGTGGACTTCCAATTTGTATTGTTTTTGTTTGTTTCTGAATGTGTGGCACAAAATTTCATATAATCTTTTTGTGCTTCTTTAGCATTAGTTTTGATCATGATCACTTTTTTTTTTAATATTTACTTAAAGAGGTACGATGTATGTTACTTAATCATAGCTTAACTAGGTAAGAAAAAAAATGACTTTTTAAGGGTGATGTGGCAAGAATTAGATTAGAACTTAACCGATGATTTTTTCCTAAAATATGTTTTGCATTTGTGTATTATTAAGATTAAGATTAAAATTGTTGTGATTTTTTTTGCTTCTTCTACATACTGTCTGAACAAAGGCAAGGAGGCATAGAAGTGTCGTTTTCACACTTTGCTTATGTTTCTAACTTTTTATGGTTTGCCACATATTTTTATTTTTTGATGCGTGAGGAAAGAAACAGATGCAAGAAATAGGTTAAACATTTATTGGGACTGGGTGATGTGAGCTTCCAATTTGTGTGGTTTTTGTTTGTTTCAGAATGTGAGGCTCAAAATTGCATATAATTTTTTTTTCTTCTTTAGCATTAGTTTTAATCATGATCACTTTTTCTAATATTTCTTTTAAGAGATATGATGCAAGTTAATGAATAAAGACTTCGTTATGTAAGGAATAAATTTACTTTTTTAGTGTGATGTGACAAGAATTAGATTAGAGCCTAACATGTGTCATTTTTTTCTTCTTAAAACATGCTTTGCATTTGTATATTACTAGTGTGTTAACTTTTTTTTGGTGGTGGTCGGGGTTTGAACCCCGAACCTTGCATATATTATGGATTGTCCCTACCAACTGAGCTAAGCTTACGAGGACACTAGTGTGTTAACTTTGTGCAATGCACAAGTGATAGACTTTTATTTTTCAATCGAAAAAAATATATTATCATCTTTATCAATAAAATTTATTTATCTCGCGTTTTTGTAAATATGTCCGTTTTTCTTTTTGCCACAATAACAAATATGTGTCCCGTATTTTTTATGTTTAGTAGTGATTGATATATGTCTCGTGCTCCTTTAAAAAAAGATATATCTCTCATGCTTTAATGCATATCAACGAAAAACATTTGTTGTTTCTTATGTCTCAATTACAAATATTTTTCCCTTGTTTTTTTTCTTTCTAGATTTACTTGTGACAACTATTTCTCCCATACTTTTTTATGTATTAATGAGTAATATTTTAACAATTTTTTATTTTATTTTTGTCAACGAAAAATATTTGAGCCATAATTTCTATATATCAATAATAAGTCTTTGTCCTATGTTTTTTCTTATACTTATAATAAAAAATATATGTTATGTGTTTATTATTGACAAATAATTGTCCCATTTTCTATATATTTATCAATGATAACAATTCTGCAAAAATAAATTGTCCTAAATAATTGTCTCGTACTTTTTTATGCACCAATTACAAATACTTGTCTCCTTTTTTAAATGTATCATTGACAAATATTTGTCTAGTGTTTTCTTGATATTTATCAATGACAAATATTTGTCGCGTGATTATTTTTGTCAAAAAAAAAAAATTAGTCCCGTGTTTTTTTTTATGAGTGATTAATACTTGTTCATTTTTTTAATATTTATCAATGATAAATATTTATCACGTGTTTTTTATGTATCAATGAAAGATAATAGTTTCGTGTCTGTTTTTTTTTATATATATATTTTTTCAATGATATATATTTGTTTCATATTTTTTTATGTATTATGAACAAATATTAGACCTGTATTTTTTCTTTATATATCTTTGACAAATAAATGTCTCGTGTTTTTTATAAATCACGCACAAATATTTGTCCTGTTTTTTTATTATTATATGTGATGAATATTTGTTTTTATTTTTTATAAGCAATAGTGACGAATATTTGTCTTGTGATTTTGTTATATTTATCAGAGTTAAATATTTATCTCTTGTTTTTTAATATACAATGAAAAATATTTGACTAGTGGATTTTTTTAAAATTTATTAGTGATAAATATGTGTCGCTTGTTTTTTATGTATTATTAATATTTGTCTTGGGTTTTTATATATACATTTATTAGCGATAAATATCTTGTGTTTTTATATATTTATTAGTTATAAATATTTGTCTTTTTTTATATTTATCAATGACGAATGTTTGTCTTGTGTTTTTTATGCATCAATGACAAATATGTGTCATGTATTTTTATGTATCATTGATAAATATGTGTCCTGTAGTTTTTTTAATTTATTAGTGACAATTATTTGTCTTGTGTTTTTTTTTTTATATATATATCAATGACAAATACTTGTATTGTGTTTGTTATACTCTTCAATGATAAATATTTGTTTATTTCAAAATAAATTGATAAATATTTGTTATGAATTTTATTTATGTATCCTTGGTTTCCGTATATTTTTTTATATATTTATCGACGACAAATGTTTGTCGATTGTTTATAATTGATTATTAAGCAGATTAATTTATGTTATAGTTGTAAAAAAAACTTCTGTTATAGTTAATTGTGGATTCAACGTATATGAAATGTAATTAATGTTGTATTATTTTTCCTTTTTCTCTTAACTCTTTTTCATAACATGCCGTTTTTTCCTTCTCGATAAAAAAATGTCATTTTTTCCTTAAAAAAACATGTCATTTTTGTTTTATACAACCATTTAATTTTTGTTTGAAAGATTATACGACCATTTCATTGTTTCTACTTTTTAAATATTTTGTTTGTAAGACCGTTTCAGTTTTCGTTTTTAATTTTTACAAAAAATAATTTTTATATGCAACAATAAATTTAGATTATAATTCTTCTACCAATGCAAAATATATCCTATAAATAAATAAATATTATATAATTTGAAAAAAAAAATCTATTTTTTGCAAATTTAATAAATTCTAATTCTAAATTTTTATTTTGAAATTATGTCATTTTATATAATTTGACTAACAATCTAAACTATTGAGTTTTTGTCAAAAAAATCTAAACTATTGAGTTAAACTTTTCCTTTTATCATAAACGGTGTCATTAAAAAAAGGTTTGTCATCCCTTCAAAAAAAAGTTTGTCATAAATGGTGATTTGGTTATAATTGTTAGTCAACCTTGCATTGCCACATGTAATTTTTCATTTGTATTTTTTTGTAAGCAAATGGGATGCAGACGAAACTGCAGACCCTAATAGATTAAAATAAAAAAGATACATAAAATCGGAGGACATAGACCTAACCAAGTGGGAAAAAAAAACCTAAAATCCAACCCAAAATATAACACAGTACAGGCCAGAGGGTTAGAAGAAAAAAAAACTACAAGGAGTATACACGTACAACCAGGACAATTTAATATAAATTTAAGATTAAGATAAGATTAGAATTAAGATTAAGAGATGCGATTAAGATTAACACTTTTATTTAGGGAGATTAAGATTAAAACTGAGATTAAAACGAAGATATGAATAATCATGAAATCATCATGGCACAAAGTAAGAGATCATGCACATAAATGAACATAACGACAATTAATTACAATTTTACTGCACATTTCAGTTTTATATATTTATTTTAGGAGATTTTGGTTTTATGTTGGAATGTAAACGATACGTATTGATTTATATTAAGGTATATTTTATTTATTTCCTTATGTATACTAGGTTGGACCATATCATTGCTCTTGGCCATCTCTCAATATATAAATAGGGAGACTAATCAAACTTCTCAACACAATTCAAATTCATCTCCTTATACTCTCTATATACTCTATAACTCTATAGTTTGTACAAGATGAACACTACAAGGAATTTTGCTATCACAATGATATTTGTATTGGCTTTTTTCATGTTCACATCAGGTTTGAAACCAATTGAGTTAATTGAATAAATTGTCTATTTCAAACATGTTAATTTACACTCCAAATCGTTCCTTCTTTGCTTTCATTGTTTATCTCATGTTCTAATGCATTGGTTGAATATATAGATATGTGCTTGGCATTAGAAGGAAAAAGATTTATCGGGAAGTACCCTTGTAAAGCTGATAAAGACTGTGAATGCAAAAAGGGAGATCGTCCAGAATGTCTTGGTGGGCAGTGTTGGTGTTTTTCGCCACCATCTTCTGCTAATAAACATACGTAATTAGTTTAATACCCCAAATGACAAATTTACTATTGAATTTGAATGTTATGATGCAATGATGATGTATGAATAAAAGCAATAGCATAAATTGCAAATTGGGCAGTGTCGGTGTGTTTTCTTTCATATACTTCTTTCACTACTAACTCTTTTTTATACAATCCTTAAAAAAAAACTCTTTTTATTACAATTAATTATCATTTATATGAATATAATACCAAAATCTCCTATAAGAAAATCAATTCACAATAAATATTCTTCAATGTCCTTTTTCCTTGCCTTTTGAATTGTGACACACAAGCCTTTTAAGGTTTATTTTTTTTCTTCTTTTCCCTAATTAAACATATTACTTTTTTTTGTCAAGTAGCGTAGTGGCTAGAGCTCACACAATTTAATTGTAAAGAAATGGATGTCCGGAGTTCGAACCCCGGCCCCTGCATATAATATGCAATATCCCTACCAACTGAGTTAAGCTCACGGGAATAATTAAACATATTACTATGTGTCTGAAAAAATATAAAATTATAATATATCCTTACTACCACTTGCCTAAAGAGATTAAATATTATCAAAATTATTCTTATTATGTTGTACCAAAAAAAAGAGGTTAAATATTATGAAAATTAAAATTAGCAAATATTTACTACGTATAATTTTACATAAGAGTATATATTTGTATATCGATTTCTTACAGGTGTTCTTTTGAATATCTTCTACGTAAAAATTGAGATAATTTATAATAAGTTTTTTTTTTTTTTGGATGATTTAAAGTTAGTACGAAAGTGTAAAGAACTATTTGAATTTTTTAACGTATATATTTATAAAAACATTGATACCAGCCTTTGTGTTTAATGTTTATTATAATAGAACAAATAAAAATTTGTGTTTATATATTTTAGTTTTTTTTAATGGTCATCCCGGAATTTTTTGTCTCTGTTCACGACTATGGGTAAAGAAGTGAGGGATTTGGTTTATAAATACTAGCGTCCAGAAGGGCACTTACGTGCTTGTCCGCTATTTCTAATGCGTCAACGTATGCAATTCGTAAACAACATGTTTTTCAACATCAATGTTGGTTTAACGATTTCTGGATATATCTTGAACAAAATTATATTAGAATTAAAAGAAAGATCATACATTCCCCTCAAAAAAGAAAGTTTGAACATGATAAAAAATGTAAGATAGATAATACATGCACTTCTTGATGTTACTTAATCTTTAAGTAGTTTTGTGATGCATACTCATCTTTCTATGGAAGATGAATATGCATGAAACATGAGTAAAATTTATGGGTTTGGGTTTAACAAAGACATTAAGTCTTTTTTACCGCTAACACAATTTACAGAAACCAGGACACATATGCTCTATATTATTTCTCGAGCCATTAATTAGAACATATTGCAAAATATAAAATTAAGAAAAACAAAGGAAAACCAATAGATGAAATAAGAACAAAACTTTGATAACACATTCAAGTCATACATAGGATGAAGACATTTCTAAAAGAGTAGTGTTTACACGTTATAGTCATCACATTATTCATATCACTTATTTCTACTTTGCGATATTTTTGGGATTGATTTAACAATATTTCTTTTGACAAATCATGAGAAATTTCCTCACCAACAACGTTGCAGTAATTTCTATTTTCCTCTAAAATGACTTACCAATAGAATTTCATAATCATGAAAGTAAAATAATTCATATCAGATGAAATTTTCTTGCAAGTATATAAATTTCAAAAGCATGGAAGAACTACGGTCATAATTAATTTATCAGATTCATTTGATATTATCAATCAAATATCAGGAAACTCATAAGCAAAAAATTGGTTAAGCTTTTTGTATTCCTCTCATAAACACGTCATGTGCATGAGCTCCAAATCAAGTAAAATTTTGTTCTACCACGTCTTTTCCACTACAACAATGTGAAATATTCTACTACTATAATCAGCTCATCTTGTTGTAGTCCCTGCATCCATCCAGAAAACAATGAAATAATAAAGTCAAACGATAAAAAAAAATTGATGGAAAGAAGGAAACAAAGACCATAAAAAAAGATGAAAGAAAATTGTTGTATACACATTTGCTTAGGCTGAAAAACACATATAAATTACTCAAATGCTCTTCGGCAGTTATCTGCCGAATTATGGAACCGACTGCAGTTAACTACGGAGGAAAACTTCGGCAGTTAACTACCAAGAAAAACCTCGGCAGCAGTTAACTGCCGAGGAAACTTCAAACCTGTTTATTTATTTTTGACAAAAACCATAAATTGTCATTATTAATATTTATTGATTTTGAATGTTTCAATCATTATTTTGGTACGTTTCAAACAATTGCAGTATTATGCTTATGCATATATATCTTAATAAGAATAGCATTTAAATCAGTGTAAAAATTAAGCATTTGAATATTGTTAAACATTTGAATATTGTTTTTGATTTTCTACATCCTCGTGGTATAGACATTCAAAATGAGGACGATTGATCGGCGTGAGTTCCCGAGTATGGCAAGATGTCTATCCTCCTTTCTGTGCTTTTATTTACTGATTAGGTGTCGGAGATTTTATTTACTTTATGGATTTTGATGTCTAAGATGTTATTTCCTCTACGACTGTTTATATTTATGATGTATATGCATGTTTTGGATTAATGATGACGTAACATCTTAACATTTGTGATTATCTGTTGATTTTGTTATTAAATATTATATGTTGGGCTTTAAGGTGTTACATCTTCTAAAAAATATGGTCAAGGTGAAGTCTCGCCATATAGAAAGACAAATTATAGATAAATATAAAATATAATATACTATTTTTGTCTCATATAATTAAATTTTATTTTTAAATATAATATTTATATTTGAAATAATTAATATGGTTAAGGTGTAGTATCACCATATGCATGTATAAATAATCGACATCTATAGAATACTGTATGTTTTCCTGAAGAAAAAAAATACTATATGTTCTATGTACAAAATGGACATTAAAAGGATAATTGTTGTCACAGTGATGGCATTCTTCATCCTTGCATCAGGTTTGAAATCAATTATCAAATTGTTTTGCTCTATATTGTGATGAAACTAGATAACTTCAAACAAATTTACATTTTTTAAATCTTTCACTTTTTACATACAACATATTAATCTTATATATCCTCGTGCATTGTTTGTATATGTAGATATGTGCATTGCCTGTAAAAATAATTCAGATTGTCAACCTGGATGTCCTGCTAAAACACATGGATGTTGTAGTAACGGGCGGTGTTGGTGTTTTAAGTCACCCATTTCTGCTAATAAAATTCCTGGCCTAATACCACAAGGAAATTGTTATATTCGCTAGATACATAAGATTGGTCATTGAGGTGTCATCTCACTAATAAAGGTGTGACCTTGTAATATCTAGTGATGCAAAAATAAGATCACCGTAAAAAGAGGTGTAAAATTAGTAATTGAATATTGTGATGCAGTTATCATAAATAATATATAAAAATAATAATATTCATAATTAAGGACAATGTCTTTTATATTAAAGTATCATCTTATACAAGTTAGATAAAACTTTTTAAATATATTGATATCAAAATAAAAAATTATATTGATCATTCTTGTAAAAGTTTGATAAATGTTTGGATTGGTGATAACCAATGGAATGGAGTGGTAAGTTATTATATTCGATTGTTTGGATTTACAAAAAATGAATAAAGTAGAATTGAACATAATGGATGGAATATATTCCATCCCATCCCATTTTATCCAATCCTTCAATTTTTTATTCCTCTCAATTTATGGTGTATGCAATGAAATGAAACTTGACAAATTTAAATACTACTCTTTATCCCTATCTTTATTTTATCATTGTTTGTTTCCTATTTCTCTCAAATACAATCTACTTCAAGTTTTTTTGATTAAAATATTTCACCATGTATACTTATTTTAATTTGAGAAGTTTGTTTTCTAGTTGAGATATGTTGTATTCTCTCTATAATCATTCTGTATTCCAACAATATTAATATTCCTTTAAATTAGTTTGTATTCAATTGAGTAAGAAAAACGTTCTCAAGACATATTAAACTGATGGTATCGCTTGAATGTCTATGCTTCGCAAGGCATGTTGAGCTGAGATATCACATCCCTCTCTTGAATGTCTGAAATTAATTTCAATTTGTTCTTTTGTTGATTTGAACAACAAAAAAAAAATCATTTATGCATATGCGTTTAGTGAAAAAAATTAACTTGTTTTCTTGTTCTTTTGAAAGTCCTCAAATATTATAAAATATAAGGTGACGAGATTCTAGTAATAATTTGTTTTATATAATAATCGTCTTTTTCAAATAACGGTAAAAATGGAATTAAAATGTAATAATTTGTTCCGTTCCGTCCATTATCCTAACAATGAGATAGAACATTATTTTGTCACTTTATAAAATACCCAAACAATAGAATGAGAGTTTTAAATGTTCCGTTCCACTCCATTGCATTTTGTTTCATTCCGTTCCGTTCTGCTCCATCAATCCAAACATAGCCGTAAATGTTTACAGTAAATTTATTATTTATATGAAAATTCTACTACTATTATTATAATGTGAGTTTTAACATTATTATTTATTTATTATATATTAAGAGAAATTATAAATCATAGATTTTATTTAGTGAAATATATATACCATAACTTATATAATATACACGCACACACATCTAGTAAACTACTCCATCTGCATTTGGTCATATTTATAAGAGCTATTTGGACCAACAAAAGTAGATGTATTTTTTAAATAACAAATGTTATTATATAAATTGTTATGTTGTATTACCTCAAAAAAAAATTTGTTACCTTGTATTTTACTCCTTGTCAGGACTTGAACCCACTTAAAGTCGAAATTTAGACTAAATACATCAAATTTTATTGACATGACAACTCGATGACCGTGCGATGCTTTTTACAAGTGTATCATGATTGATTCTTGGGGAATAGTTGTTACAATCATTTTGTGAAGAAAAAAATGGGGCAAAATAACATGAACAAGCCTTGGCCAAACTCAGAAGGCTCACTATGAGTTGCACGTCGTAAGATCGTAAGTGAATTTAGATGTGTATCGTCGCTTCTTTACTTATGTCGCTCACTATTAGCTGTGTGTCGTGAGGTTAGAAAAGGAATTACGATGTGTATTTTCTCATTGTAACTCGCATGGCGCCAATAGGAAAACGCTCGGCTATAAACACAAAGCAGATATGTTAGTGGAAAAACACCTTATGATGACCATACGAGGGTGGAAACACGATTTCAGAAGATTAGGAGGGACCGGAGCCACACAGGAGCCAAGGAATCGTCAACTGTTGATCCTTTTCTTATGTTTTTCTTATCATATTCAATATTTTATGTTTAGGAAGTGTGAGTAGCAAATTCACTAGGTTAGGTCATGAAGAGGAACTTCTTTGTATTTGCTTTGCTTGATTATGTTATTTTCAACTATCCTTTGAATACAATTGATTGCATTGGTGTGATTTAATTATATTTTCTTGCAATGATTTTTTGTGCGTTTATAAACGTCCATGAAATAATTCAATCCCAATGATTACTACCTCTTGCTTTAGTAGTTGAACTAGTATAATTGTTCAATCTTTAATAGCTTTACACGTATTTTTTTAATGCTTGGAGACAATATTTTGGCGTACTTAAGTTTGATTTAGCTAAGACATTAGGGTGTCATAACTAGATGAGAGGGTTAGTGATCAAGACATTAGCCCAGCTAGTCTGTTCAAATGTCGTAAACCAGGCGATTCGGACAATTGTGTTCATAATATTTAGTATGATCTATTCACTTTTTATGTATTTTCTTAAGTCAAAATAATCAAATCATTGACATGGAACACAGTTACTATGCTAACCATTATCGTAGTAGTTAAGTTGAAGCGTCACAATCCATGTGGATACCGACTTATAAGAGTACACTCGCTATTTTGTTCATCCGAATTTTGACGCAGTTGTCAGGGATTGTTGATTAATTTCAACAAAGCAATTGCGACTTTGTTTTGGATTTTTTTTTTAAGAAGCTAAATTAGTCCATCCAAAATTGACACTAAGGAGAATTGAACCTAAGACCTTGAGGAGGATTCCATTGTAAGGTCTCAAGTCAAAATCACTAGGGCAACCCAAGTGGGTAGTTTTTTTTTTTTAATATTGTTTTTTATTTTAATATTTTTTCATTGTTGTTTCAAAAACTTTGTTTCACACCTACACAAGTTTTCCACAAAAAATTCTTAGAGAAATCAAGATTGGACTAAGCATTCATAAGTGAAAGGAAGAGCGAATTCGATAGATAATTTCATATGCATAAGCTCTCGCCATTAGAGAAAATGATGAATCAATTCATGAAAACAACAACAGAGCAAAAGGGATCAACAGAAATCGCAAACCTCCCTATCAAAACTGGTTAAAATATGTATGTAAAACTAGTGAGTGCAAAAGGGATAAAATTAGGATCAAAATCACTCATTTTAAAATTAGGGACCAAAATTGCACAATAGTGAAACTTTGGGAACGAAAGCGCAATTAATAAAAAATACTGTATAAAACTAACAAACAAATAATTAAATGAATAAAATAATATAAATATTGAGCAACAACAAAGTCATAATTTTCTCTCAAAAAAAAAACAAAGTCATAATTTTTTCCCCCAAAAAAAGGTCATTAATATTATTCATATTTCTTTCTTCAAAAAAAAAAAATATTTATATTTCTAACCATAGTCCACAGGGACATTCAAATTATCAAAAAATAAAAACTTTTCCTTCCTCTTACATGTTTACGCTCACCGTACATCTCTTGATAGCTGATTCTCGCAACAAACAAAAATTCATAACTAAGTTTTATGCTTTGATCACATTGGTCTATAAAATAAGAAAAAATAATCAATCAATCAATGGAAAGAGGCGTAAATTGAGAGGGATCCGAAAAAAAGAGATGAAAAGAAAATAAAACAAATACATAGTAAACCAACGGGGATGTATCAAGTGAGATGACATTTTTTTTTATAATGAGAGATGAGAGAAATTAATTAGCACCGTTAGAATAAAATCAACGCTTTAGATTAATTGCTCTTTAAAAAGAGTCACTTGCTGAAACCTACATTTTTTCTCTTCTCCTCGTCATTCTCTCTCAGGTAATTTCTATTCTTCTCATCTTGAGGAGTCAATAATTAGTGTTTTTAATATATTATTTGAGTCTATTTTATTTAAATTTTATATGTTTTTATTTCCTTTTTAGAACTATTTTACTTCAATTGCAAATTATTTTATTTCAGGAACCAATATTCGGAAGATTGAGTCTTGGAGCAAAAGAAAGGAGATTTGGAACTGATTCGGGCCAAAAATACGAAGATTTGGTACAAAAATATGAAGCCAACCAATCAGAAGGCTTGGCACGGCCACAAACTTTCTTTTGTTGTTTTTGCTTCTTCGACAAGCTGCCTATTTAGTTTATTTTTGACCTGAAGCCCATGGTTTCTTGTGGAACACTCTATTGTTGAATTTCTTGGGGCTTAAGCAGTTGTAGACTATAAATAGAGCATCTAGAAAACATATTCATTCATCTTTTGTTCTCTGAAATTAATAGTGGCAATTGTTTCTTTGAATAAAAGTTCTTCTTTTTATTATTTTATGTTCTTTTTCTTCTTCTCTTCTATTTCTACAATGAACATGAGTGAGTAGACTCTTCTTGTCTTGGGATTGTTGGATGAGTCTAATGACCTAATCCCAATTTAACCAAGCCTCGAACCCTAATTTTATGTAAATCTATTTTCTAATCTAAATTCACCGTTTTTATAATGAATTAATAAGTACCAAATTCATAAAGCGACAACGGAGGGTTAGTACTTGTTAATTCATAATCACAAATATCAAAACGAATCATGGAAAGAAGAAGTTTTGATATTGGAACAAGTGAATTTAGACAAGGATTGCAAAACATGAGAATAGTCTGGCAAACCTTGAGACAATAAAGTTTCGTTCTTCAAGGATTCTAATAGCAATCAACCATGAGAATAGGCATGGTTGCTAGAGGAACATACACACTGAAACCGAAAGGAGATGTGATAGGCTAAAGAGAAACTTGTCTTTAGAAAATAGGTCCAACATAAAGTTCTAGGTTTAGGGTTTGGTTTGTGAAGGATTTGTCACCATGACGAACCAATAATCCCAAGGCGCCTTTTATTATTATTTTCTAAACCGTTAAAAATCCCAACTTTACAAATTTAAACTCTCTTCTAATCATTCATAATAGTTAATTGAATGCAACAACTCCCTGTCGAAACGATACTCTTTATTACTACATCGGTAAATCGTACACTTGCGGATTTACTACATCACATCTCATGTATTGTTCCATTTTGTTCTTAAAAAATCAGATGGTAATTTAATCTACTTAGGTGACATTTGAAGATCCGAACTTAAAACCTGAGATTTTTTGCCGAAACCTAGTTGTGGTTTTCTTAATGCTGTTATTCCAAGACCTTCCAATCTCAACAAAAATTAATACCCATTTTCTTGAACCCAATCCATTATGTCTTAACTTCTTCAATCTAACAAGTTGCAATTGAATCATCAAGACTGTAAACGCATAAGAAAGCAAAAGAGAAGTTTGTAAGACTTGGAACAAGATCTGAAGAAAGGTCAACCAGAAAGTCAACGTCCCGATCGTAAGAGGCTTTTCTCGTAGAAGCATCTAGGGATGTCAATAGGTATCCGCGGGTACGGGTAGTATGATATCCGTCCCCGCCCCGTTGGATAAATATGGTACCCGTACCCGTCCCCATATCTGTGCGGGTATCTATATACGGGTAATCCACGAGTATTTAGATACCTACGGATATCCGCAGGTAGCCATGGATTATTGATTTATTTTTTTGTAGAATGAAAAATTCAACTTTTAATTACTTGCAAAATTCAACTTTTAAAGACCCATACATAAAATATTCCATTCAAATTTCATAATCCATACCATAACCATAATCCAACAAAAATCGTGATTCTTACATAATCCCAAGCAAATTCATCATAACATAATAGATATGATTCTTACATAATCCATGCAAATTCTTGAAGTAAAATAAAAGATAAAAACATCCAAAATCCACATCCAAACTCTTATATATATATATATA
>Ga0315914_1002918_pt1 | contig 26171 bp, 9 predicted proteins | sample MpolenodulesMG_FD_203920 | JGI IMG/M metagenome (GOLD analysis project Ga0315914, IMG submission 203920) | Medicago polymorpha root nodule microbial communities from Los Angeles, California, United States - elongated nodules | ecosystem: Host-associated > Plants > Roots > Nodule | place: USA... | reverse complement strand
ACTATTTTCAGAAACAAATTTTTTTGCAGGGACCTGTTTAAAAAACAAAATATTTTGCAGGGACCAAAAACTACAAAATGGGTCCAGTCATCATGTGCCACGTATACAAATCATCACAAAAATGGGGTTAGGGACTATTTTAAAAAACAAAAATTTTTGCAGGGACCAAAAACAAAATGTTTTTTTTACAGGGACCAAAACTTAAACGAAGCATATTTGCAGAGACGAGTGCAATATTTAAGCCTTTTATAAAATAACATCTTTCTTTCTTTTATTTAATGTATTTCTTAATATTTGTGTAAAAACCTTAAACGAAATTCAATTTGAAATAGATGGTACTAGGTAAACAAAGATTTATTAAATTTGTGCTTCCTACGTGCCAATTTTTTAGTGTTTAAAGATAGGATTATATTTACACATTTTTCCACTTTATTCTTCAAAAGATGAATTTCGAATTGCCATATTTTTAAAGGTCAATTTTTTGTTGTACATATAAAATAAATTTTACATTAAATATAAACTTGTTTTTAATTATTTTTTTGAAAATTCACTTGATTTTAATTATTATTTTAAAAAGTCACTTGTTTTTAATTATTAAATCAATAAATCTCACCATTAAATTAAATCAAATCAAATCTAATATAACATCGATTTAATGGTACAAGATAAACTTGTACGGTATACAAAATCATTTTAATTATACATATTGACAAAGTCATATATGGTACACACATCATAAACAATTTTTTTTATATAAATATTAAATAAAGTGGGGGGAAAAATTATGTCATGTTTTAAATCCTTGCTCTGCCCCTCTCTTACAATTTTGCTGTCTCCTAAATAATTTGCAGTACAATTACATGGTGTGACATGCACTGCCACCTAAATTAAATCCTGTTCTGCCCCTCTCTTACAATTTTGTTTGTGCCATCTGAAAAAGCTGACTTGGTTACAAAAATCCTCAAGCCCCAAAAATAAAAGCACCACATATTCAAAATTTATGTCCTTTTTTGGGCAATTATGCTTAACATATGGATCATGGATTCATATTTGTGTATGAGTTAATTTGAGCTGAATTCCAACATATGCTACAAACACTGTTGGCTTGTCCTGTACATATTAAAACAAAGAAATTAATGAATGAATATCAGCCACAACTTGCTTCTTTCGTTGAACTGGCTTTTCTTGTCTTAGATAAGATTTTATTTTGAGAGATTGTCTGTTGTGTCACACAATGTTAACTTGTATGTATGATTTTTCTACATGTTTGATAAATTAGTCTCATAATATATGTGACTCGAATATTGTATGACAGTTGTAGTTGATTTTTAATTATTTAAGTTGTGTGCGGGATATTAGTTTTAACATCACTCACATCACATTTTTCAGTTGTTATGTTCCCCGACAGTTTTAATCACATTTGACATTTCCAGCAACACATGAGATATTTCTCCAGCGCAAGATGTAAAAATCACGAAGCGTTACATTGTAATAATACTATTGGAAAAAAAAATCCAAGTTGTATATATGAGATAAGAACTTGAAATGAATTTAAAAAATTTACGTATCAATTTTGCAAGAGATGAATTAAACACAATATAAAAATTTAATATGGTAGAATTTGGTTCGTTCAGGTCCACTTACCATTTATTTACATACATGAAATACAATATTGGTAGTATTGTGCAAATTTGTGCTAGTATATGTTAGCAGATGTTTGGTATCACGATAACTTTGTCAGAAAATCACATTTAACGACCTAATTTTCAAAATCTACACTTGTAACTTTTATAAAATCATGATACCTCACCGTGATTCTAACAAAACCACTATGATGCTAAATATACGCTTAGTGATATGACGATCAATTCTAAACAATTTAATATTTTTCACCTTAATATGATCCAACCCTTAATAATTCATAATAGGTCCCATTACTTATCCAACATATTGTTAACTACGAGTTGTTTTAGCAAATAATTATCCTTGTAAGTTGGTGTCATGTCATTTTTCTCCAGTAATAAAACTTTTTGTTAAAACACTTTTAAAACTTAAGGATCTTTTCCCTAAAAAAAAAAAAAAAACTTAAGGATCTTTAAAAATGCCGTTAGAGGTGCGGTGCTCTAATAACTTCAGATATAATGTTTTGATTTTTTTTTGGTGTATATATATGTGAATACGTCCTTCAAAAAAAATATATGTGAATACGTGTACAGTGCCAAATTTGGAATTAATATTTTTTTTGACCAAGAATTTGGAATTAATATTAGTAACTGCCAATTTTGGTTTTTCTCAACACAAATATTTTAAAACTTTTGAAAGAAAATATTTTAAAAAAACATTTTTAAAAAAAGTATTTTGAAAGAAAATATTTTTTCATTAAAAAATATATTTTAAAAATTTAAATCTAAATATAAATTGATATCATCATTAAAGAAAATTCAAAAAGTAACGATAAATTTTTATCACATCACGTTTTTACAAATTTGTCCTTATATAAATTTGGTGGCGTTACGAAGTAATGAGACAAAACGTATTTCATCTAAATTTGAGTCAGATACGTTTAAATTTTTGTTTGTATTTTAGAGCGGTGTGTTATTTAAATTTTTAGTTAAAATAAACATACAAAACCAGGTTTCCAAGAGATTACTTGATGGTAAGATTTTTCATCATATTTGTGGTCCCTGATTCGAAACTCGACATGTTCAAAAAAACGTAATAAGCATACAAAGCGCAATAGAACCTAGCAATTTGCCTCAAAATGGTTCATGAGCTTCAAACGAATTGTTTAGGAGAATAAGAATTCGATACTTAGATAGAACAGTTCTGAAACAAATTTTATTTATCTTCCGATCGAATGTCTGATTATCAAGATCCCTTATCCCTAAAAATAAGGTCAACACAAAAATTTACAAAGCGCGATGGAAACCCAACTCGATGCTAGTGATGTTTTTATAAAGAATTTATCAATGTAAGTTGAATTACTTTTTGACGTTTTGATGGATGAAACTGGCTGATATTTTTGGTCTAATAATTGAAGTGCATGAGCGTATTATTTCTATTGTCACCGAACCGCATTCTATTTAGTTAGGTAATGAAAAATATGTTAAGATATTTTTGAATGTCCATAAAGCTAAGACAATGTTTATCAATTGATTATTATAGGTTGGCTAAATATTACAAGTTAGACAAATCATATTTTTTTTGTTTAGGAAATCTTTCTTTAACTATAAAGATGGCAACCGAAGACTGCTTTAGAAACAAAAATTAGCAAAAACAAAGGAAAAGTAGCAAGATTATGGCCAACTTGGGAGCTTGATGTGGACATAAGTTTAACGTATTGCGTGCTTTTAACTGGTATACTATATATATATATTTCATGGTCAATTCAGGATGCCACCAAGAATAGATTTGATGTCTATATAAGCTTGTGGTCCATATTAATCATCTCTGCATGAAACACGTGGGTCTATCTTGTTCTGATCCTTTGAATTATGTCTCTGCTTGTTTCGACGTGTCTTAAGGAAGATGTCTAAAATCTAAGTGTAACAATTTTACTCTAATCAATCAAACATAAAGAGACCCAGGAATAAATGTATTAACTTGTTGTAATTGGTATTTTTGAATCTACAGCGAGATGCATCATACTAGCAAACATTCTCCTAAAGAACCGACCAAAAGAAAAGGTTACACATTCTTAGATTTTTTATGCATAGTACAGTATACAAGAGGAGCCTAATGACTGACATGTCAATCTCCTGGGGTTGCCATGGATAACTTGTGGTAAACTCAATTGAAAATGATGAAATATCAAGCTACACAACATCAACGTCATAACATATATGTGCCCCAGAAGTTGGGACTTCTTAGGTCAAATTCTTCTTTGAAGATTGCTTTTTTTTTTTTGATATTCATTGTGTCTTAATAACACAAGTAAATGACCAAAGAACCTAGCGGCAGTTAACTGCCGGCGTGTTTTTTAGTTATAAGTCAGCGGTAGTTAACTACCACTGGAGGTATTTTAATCTTTTAATTGTGTTTTTAGAAAGTATTGAAAGTCAGAAAAGCAATTGTCTTCTTCCTTCTAGTTTAAAGGACCCTATCACGCTTGGCCCAATGCATCATGCTAGGACGGAAATTGTTGTTCTCCCTTTTGTTTTTGCTCATTCACATGCCTATATAATGAGTTAACTTACGCTGAACATAATTAAGGGAATGAACAATTTTGAAAGTGAGAAGAGCAGGTTCCGTCTAGGAGATTGCGTGGTTCGGGCCCAATTATGTAGCATATAGTTAAGGCTGAGTATTTTTTTTTAATATTAAAATCATTCATAAGATACAAGTCACTATATTTTCTCCAAAAGAAAAAAATTACTAGATCAAATAATCCTCCAAAAAAAATTTACTAGATAAAATTAGACATTACAATTTACAACTCGTTCATAAAAAAAAGGTCAAGAAACTCATGTACAAAAGTTTTTTTAGATTCGATACGAATCACAGACAATTTCTGTACGAAATTCTTACATTTTTAAAAAAATTCACGAAATTTATTTTTTTTTGATAGACTTAATTGTATTTTTTATCTCCTTTTTTTTTTATAAAATTCACGAAAAAAGTCCTTTTTAAAATCAATTTTTTTTTTCTCCTTCAAAAAAAAATCAAAATTTTTTGTTTGGACAATAAATCACCACTTTTGAGGATAAAAATCACCCATTTTAAGGCAGAAAGTCTAGGCTAGAGGACTAAAATTGCAACATATATAAGAATTGAGGGAACAAAAGTTTGATTTTGATAAATCAAACTATTTGCGTGAATTTGAACCAAAAGTCCAATTAAACATTTTTTGATAAAACTTAAACCAAGGTTATTCCATGGCTTTTGTGCTAAACATTGGTTTGCTAAGAAGAAAAAGGTCGAGGTTATAGCAAGTTTGGAACGGCAGTGGAAGTAAGGGCTGCATTTTTTTTGAAGCTGCATAGCTTCTTTTTCGCACTAGGAGTGGATCTAGACAGTAAGAAGTGGGGATCCGAACACACTATTAAGCTATGCATACATTCTAAAATCTGTGATTTGCAAAACGGCAAACAATTGTCTGCCTATCAAGGTTTTTTGAAATGAAGCCGTAATGTATTATAGTGGGAGACTAAGCCTCCCATCAAAAGTAGAATGAAAAGAATAGGCATTGCTATAGTTTAATGGTTTACGCTTGAGATGTATAATGCTATTGGAAAAAATAACAAGTCATGTGCTAATCGGTGATCCCCGATGGCAAATATCAATGTCTATATTCTAACAGAGGTTAAAGGGGGGCCAATATAAATTTAAATAATCATGCATTTATGTTTCAGTTGCCAGTAAAGTTATGCATAAAGATTCTTTCCGACAATAGTTCTCTTGCCGGAGGAAAACAGTTGAGATAGCATATGAGCCTTTTTATGCTAAGCTACAGAAACAGCTGGTAAATGCAGTAACTTCTCTATGCAGTTCACAACAAAAAACCCAAAAGAGAAACCTAATATACCATGAGTATCAGTAAAATTGCACGATGGGTGAAACTAGCAGAAATAACTTGACAGGCTAAATAATAAATTATGATCAGAGAACCACTAACTGGCCTGTGTAGCTTCACTTGCTGACATGAGTTAATGCCCTGAAAGAAAGGCCATGGTCTGCACGCCCAAAAGCCTAATACATACTCAAACCAAAAAAATAAAAGGTCACACTGCCATCACACTGCCATAATGCATTTTCAATTGCCTTCATCATCGTCACCCTCGTCGTCATCCTCTTCTGAGTCGTCCTCATCTTTTTCCTGCAAACAAGAAATATTATTTGTATCTAGTATTTCCAAATCTGTTTGTCATTAATTTAAAATGGAAATTATTATATATGCACAACTTAGATCCTTTAATAGTGTTTAGGATTAATAGCAATCAGTTAGATAACTTGCCAAAAGTTTTTTTTGAGGTGATCAAACATCTTAACATGTGTTCAGTGTTCACATTATTTATTGTTTTCGGATCATGAAAATCATTCCAACTTAAAGCTTTAGGTATTGTCTTCACTTAAAATCTCCAAGTATTATTGCAACTTATAGTTCCATATTCTTTATATTAACATTTATATGATACTATCCTAGATCAGGAATGAAAATTAAAGTTCAGTACAGGCCCTTCAGAAATTGCCACTAGATAAAAAATTATGCATTCAGCATGGATCCAGCATGCACAGTATCACTGCATCAAACTCCTTGGATTTAAAATTATGAATTCAGTATGGATCAAGTGATTATCAGATTCCAAACAATTATTATAAGCAATAACCCAAAAACTTTTGTTAATCACCTCTATTTTTTCCAAGAAAAACGGAACTTCCATTACCTCATCATCAGCTTCATCATCGGCATCCTCTTCATCAGGCTCCTCCTGTTATATTACAATCAAGTACAGTTGGAAACATAATGGAAGGAAAAAAAAATGACGGTAAAATGAAAAATAATGTATTTGGTATTCATCAAAACGAAGATATAAAAACTAAAAGTTGACTTACACTGTTGAAATAAATGAGTGGATTTGACCATAAGTCATCCTTGATTAATTCTGCAAGCTGCAATTTAGAGTGAATTGAATATTATACAAGGACTAATGTGAAGAATAAAAAAGTACGAAATAAAGAAATTCAAATTAGTCAGGTAGAGACATGCGGAAAACTAAGACAGGGATGCACATATCTAGAAACTGCTTGAGAAGAACAGGAAAAAAATTATACCTCGTCGTGAATGTCAGCCATATCATCTTTCTGCTCACAGTCACAAAACCAACTAAGGAAACTGCATTCATTAGCACAAGAAATTGAAGGTTTTAACCATTTGTTCCATGAAGCGTTTCCAAAAGGAGCTTTAACAACGTATTTCTCAAATAATAACATTTAATGAACAATAAAAGAAAAAGCTTCTGTCCTCAAATATGAAGGTAGTTTCAAGGAAAATCGTGATATTTGCCTACTTTACTCTTTGTCTTGCTTAAAGTCAGCATGTTGTTAGAAATTTGTTTTTTACATGAATGAAAGGGTTTTGGTAGAGTGATGCACAGCCAGCCAGGCATAAAGATACTCTTCCATCAACCCCTTTAAGGTCAATACTTTTCACATTATAATGGTTCAAATGCATCTCAGAGACTGCTCTTGACAATATGGGAAAGTATGCTGCAGAGCACGCAAGTTCTACTGGAAGGAACCTATTAGAAAAAATTGGTACCAGACTCTTAAACATCCAGCATACACCTGATCCAAACCTCCAATCAAGTATACAATTGATCCAAATTTCTCTTGGATGTTTCCATTGAATCCACCCATCAAACAATTACAACAACAACCAAGCCTGCTAAGTGGGGCCACCCGTCAAATAATTGACCGAGATAATTCTTCAAAGGATTTACGTACCAGTCAATTATTTGCAGATGAAAATACTTTGGTATTGTTAAATAGCGGAGCTATTGTGTAGCGGGATTTGAACAAAACGCTATGAAAACCACTACAATATGATTGTTTCGCTATCACTGCAATAGCGGCCGCTATTTCCATAGCAACGATAGTAATGGGAAAGTTGTCCAGGTTGTTGAGGTCTGGAACGAACAGGGTATCTGTAATCATCAAGTTGTGGGATTAACATAATCCTTTTATAGTAGATTTAGGCATCCTCTGTATTGGGTTATGAATTTCGTTTCACTCCCAATATTTCCTTACCTTCGGCTTGGTCATATTGGAATAAACATTACTGAAAAGAAGAAGAAAAAAGGAAAGGAGGAATTTGGTTTAGCAACCAAAACAAGCATCACTAATCAAGGGCCCTTTATTGATGTCCTAATTGACCAGCAGGAATATAACTTGTGAGTTTGTTATCATGGACAAAGCTGGAGAATGGGCAAATTCCAGAAGTTCATTTTGTTTAAAGATATAAAGTTCAGCCAAGAACAAGTGGAAACTAATATGCATCATGAACATGGCTATCTTTGTTTAAGATATTCTGTACAAAAAGAAGGGAAAAAAAAAAAACTGAAGACACCAACCTGACATCAACAGGAGGCCTTTTGTTCCCTTTCTTCTCATGATTGTCGCCATTGGGTATTCCCTACATGTATCAGGATTAGGTGTTAGTAAAATACAACAACAACACGGTCTTTTCCTCTGTAAAAAAAAAAGGTCTTTTCCCACGAGCTTAGGTCCACTATATGGATCAATCAAAAACAAAAAATATATAAGGTGTAAATATAGACTGTTTATCTGTAAATCTCACAATTTGGCCAACAGTTTCCCTTAAACTATCATATATCTAATCGGACCAACCCTCTCCATTTGTTCTTCTAGAGGTCTTTTCACAAATGCCTAATGATTGTATTTCTAATTACATAGTCTTGTACACCCAGTGAACAGATTCACACCATTACAGGCCTTTTAATTGTGGGGTAACTTTTCCTGCAAACTTGAGTGATACTTTACTATTGTGGAACACACTCAAATCTTATTTCATCTACCCTACTTGAAACTTATGATCTATATCTTATTTTAAGACCACTAGTTTCCCTATGCATCTCATCAGGTTCGAGTTTGTTGTTCTCTTTCTCTACTTTTAGCAAGTTTAAGCTGATCTATGTCATGTAGATTTGAAAAAGTTTTACATTGGCTGTCAAATAAATATGCAAAATAAAACTTATAAATGCTGATAGGGGAGAAAATGTGAAATTCATTCCCTTACCTTGCCCTCTTTCCATTTTATGGGGGTAGCAGTGATCTCTGTTGTTCCTTCTTCGCGGAAGGTAAAAGTCTTCGAAAGTTTTGAATCCTCAAAATAGGGATTGGGATTGAAATTCTGAACATGAAATGTTTATTGGTTAATTTTTGTCCGTAGAAAATCAACATTTGGTTATTCTTCAATCTTCAATGATTAAGAAGTTCACAATTTCACAAAAACCATATTTTTCATGGCAATGAAGTGATTTTCAAGTACTTATACAAAGAAGATGAGTTTTCGGAAGAGGGGGAAGAGAAGAAGGGCAACTTACAAGGGTGATTGTGTATCCAGATTTGACATCCTTATTATCTTCAACCTCAAGAGAACTCAAATACTTGAATATCTATCAAATACAGAATCGAAAATCAATTAAAGTTTCTCAACATAACCATTAATCAAAGGAACAAAACTTAGCAATTTGTTCAGAAGGCAAGTTAAAACATGAAAGAACGTAATAAGTGGGTTTTGTTTTATATTTAGTGCATAAAACAGAACACGATAAAAGTGATATTATTTTGATTCTAGGGAAAATGGTGGAACCAAACCATTCTATTTCGTTTTATCGACACTGTGTCGAAACTACTACCTTCAAAAGTCCTCCCACAGAACACACCGAGTAATTTCCCGAATCAAACAAACAAACCAAATGCAACAACATGGAAAACTTAACATAAATGTAAATTTTAGTTGCTGAAAGAAAAAAATACATACTTTTTGATCTTCCTCATTCAGAAGTTCACCAAGGGTAGGATGGCTCAAAAACTGCAAACAATAATAAAGATAAAGCACAAAAAAAAAAAAAAACATTTCTCTCTATAACAGTAACAAAATCCATAAAATAAATTCAATTAAAAAAACATGTATAAAATACTCACAGCATTCAACCAGAAATCAGGAATAGATTTGATAATCTCGTTCCGCTTATCATAAACTGGCTTCCTAATCTCATTATACTTCTGCTCAATTTCGAGAACCTTATCACTCGCTTCATCATTAATCTACAACAAATTTCAAATTCATCATCAAAACAACAATCATTAAAATTTAAAACCATAATTATTAAAACACAATTCAAATCAAATTAGGCTAACCTAATTTGGTGGATCAAATAATTGTGTAAGTTAAAAGCTTCAATTGAATATAAAAAACGGTACCTTTTCGAGGTCATCTTGGATCTCTTGTAATTTCTCGATGGAGAGGATGAGTTCAGCATCAACTTCTTCGGGATTTTCGGTGAGTTTCTGCTTCTTGGTTCTGTCTCCGACCATCTTGGCTTCGCTTCTGTGTGAAGATTGCCGCGGAAGTTGATGAAGAGAAAAGGGTGGAATGGAAAAGTGAAAGGGTGTTAGGGTTTTTGGGGTTTATGTTGTGAAACTGTGGTCGTTGATTATTACAGATCAGCAATAGTAGGACAGATGTCCATCAACGGTTGTTATAGGTTATTTTGTTTACTTCTTAAGAATTAAAATCTTATGTTTTCGAATGCAAAATTTTTATTTTTTTTTTTAATTCCGTAACATGTGTTCTTAAGGTTTAAGTTAACATGACCCTAAATATAAATATATTAACATTAAATTTTTTTTTTTAAATGGTCCATAATTTTTTAAGTCATTTATGTGTACTATTTAAAATTTTGAATGAATTTTTGTATGAATGTTTAGAATATTATAAGAATCTTTTTCAATAGAAATTATAATTTTTTAACAGAGCCTTAATAAAATGTAAATTTTTAAGTGTCAAAAACGTAAAATTTATATTTAATTCGTCCCTTGTTTTAGAAAAAATAAACTTTAGCCAAAGAAATTATACAATGTATTAAACATGACTGCGAAAAAAATCAAAATTTTGAATAATATAGATGGTGATGTAAAACTTTTGGAAAACAAAATTTTGAAGAATTTCTTTATAGAGACTAATACAAAAAGTTGAAATATTATAAAGACCAAAAACATACTTTAACCATTTTTTTAATCTATGGAATGTATTCTTTCATTTTGTTTTGGCATTTTTTTTTACCGATTTATTATTATTTATTTTTTTGCCAAAATGACTTTTTGATGGTAATGTCATAACATATACTTTTCAAAACACTAATTGTTATTAAACATTTTTTAGGAGTTAATTAAACTTTCTTATTTGTTTATCTCATGTGACAAGGTATTTTTCGGACTTATAAAAAAGATAGAGAAGATAATGTTTGTCATTCACTTTAAATTATAAAAGAGGCTTTAAGAATTGAGAAATGTTAACTCGTGCTCAAATGAAAATTGTGTGTTTTTTATTTTAAAAATTCAAGCTTTTATCATTTCGATACAATGGTTATTTTTTAATTTCAACTTTAGTTTCTTTACTCGTGCTCAACTTAACAAGACCCGAAAGAATTTTTTTATTTTTTTTAAATGATGGTCTCGTTTTTTGTAGAGTTTCTTTTCAAGATTATCAAATCATTTGTTTGTTGACCAATTTGTTTGTTGAATGAAGTGTTTATATTGCATTTGATAAAAATTTTGGGTAGTATCTACAAAACATTTTAAAGCGAAGAAGGTCAAATTATCATATCAACCTCTATATCGACTAACGTGAGATCTAAGATAATTAATGAAATGTGAATGAGTAATGAAATTATGAAACCTAATGTTCTGAAAACCAGACTAATATATAAGATTAATAAACATCCTCACTTGTATATCAACAAATAGCAAATAGCGGGAACATATTTGGCCACAATCACACAATCTTTGAGCCATTGTATGTCTTTTTCTTTATTTCATGGTCCTTGATTTATTTTAATTATAATTGTTTAAGAAAATACAAGTCGGAAATAAAAGGTGATAGGAGGGAATCCAAATACACATTGGGTGCATTTCTACAAAACCTGAATGTTCAAACAAAGATGTACCCATATCGTATACGGATACTCTTGGATACACATTCACGAAATATCAGAATTAATCATTTTAATTTTTAATATTTTATCGGATACTTACAAGATACTCCACAAATACACAAGGATATTTATAAGATGTTTCACAAACATGTCTCCTAGAAAAGATGAAGGGCAAAAAAGCGAGACAATGTTATGAAAATTTAGTGAAGATGTATATGATTCAATTTTATATATGCATAAGTAGAATTGTTTCTCAATGAACTACTTAAAGTTATACATCTTCTAGATGAATGCAACGAGAGATAGGAGATTTAATTAATCAACATTAGACAAAATTTATGTTGAGTTCTTTTACTAATATTTATGTTGATATCTTAACATATGAATGAAAATATGATATGAATCTATATCAAAACTTAACATTTTTTTTTAGATCACATGTAATATTTCTAAAAAAAATTGCGGCTTTTATAATAAGGAAGAGTAATCGTTGCTATTTTCTTCAAGTATTTTATATGCTAGTATAAGAAAGAATTTTGTTAATGTATCTTAATCGTATCATATCTCAAATTTTAAAATTTTCACATATATGCCTACCCATATCGTATCGACCTGCACCCGTATCAGCATCTAGGTTTCATAAGCACATAGTGACAATGGTTAATTTGGATTGGCTAGTAAAAAAAGTTTTTTTGGTGATAAAAAAGTTTTTACACTAGTTTCTTAAATAAATATTTAGGAAACTAAAATAAAAATATATAAATTAAACCGATAAATAAATCATAACCAACACAAGATATACAAAGAGAAGAATCAAATATTTATTAAAAAAAAGAAGAGAAGAATCAAATATATCCACAAACATAGTTCAAGAAAATAAGAGAATAGCAAAAAAGACACAGACTAAGGATAAATTTCACACAAACAAACAATGAGATGATTATATGCCACCCAGAATGTAAATCAAAAGCTAAATTTCCATATTTCACTTTCAACCACCAGTAAACTAAAATTTTCACTTAATCCATAAACTACTGCTTTTGACCTACTTCAAAAAACTTTAGAATTGCTTACGAAAACAATCTAACCAAATTTTCAAAATGATCATAAAATTATCTGGTTTACCACTGAGTATATGCTTATTCAAATTTCAGCGTTCTGTATGAATATTATCTAGTTTACCAGCGAGTATATGCTTATTCAAATTTCAATACCGCACTTAACTGTCCATCATAGCTCTCTCTAATAACGAAACTAAAAATAATTTAGTTTAGTGTCGAAGGATGAAGATCATCAAAGCCCATCTTTCGTAAATATGCTTTTTCATTTTCCTTTTTAAATACAATCACTTGTAATCGATTGCTTGCCGGTGTACACTAGGCTAGCTATGCTATGCAAAGAGAAATCTAAAATTACTTCAAGCAAAACAATCACTTCAAAATCTCTATAGGAACTGATAATAAATAATGTACTGATATTATATGTGCACAAGCATCCCTCAAAATATATGCTTCCAAAAATTCTTCATTATCTCCTTTCCCTCAAAAAGATTATCAAGACCAATGATTTCAAGGCTTAGACAAAAAAGTATGGAAACCTTTTACAAATTATCATATGTCCAGTAAACATTCACCATCATCTTCAACATGCAGCCCTCCATTTCCGGAAGGTCCTTGCCAATTTTTTTCATTTGAATCTGTTGCAAATTAACTTTGCTGAAGGTACTTCAAGTCCTTACTATCATGCTGCACTCTCCCAGTAATCTCCAAGCACAACCCCTTGCTTAAGCCTTTGTTTGATTGCTTACCTTTGTTTGCTTGCCTATCGTTCGCAGACTTCTTAGTGAAGCCCAAATCCACAAAAACTGGCTGAATCTTAAGAGTTGGATTTGGTTTAATGCGGTTCACTTCCCTTACATCTGGTGCACGCAATATTCTATTGTCCGGCTGTGATTCTGAAACTTCATCTTGATTCAAAAGAACCTGAAAGATATAAATCGGAATCCAAAATGAGAAAACAAATACTCTGCATAATGCTTGGTTGGCAGTAAACAAGCACACAGACAAATATATAAGCAACAATGGGAAACAGTAAAGAAGAGGATGAATGTATCTAAACTTCCTAGTTTAGGTTACCGCTCTAAAACCATGCATAGATTCACTATAGTTAATGGCATATGTTTCTAAAAGGACTGATTGCATATTACATTCAAGACTTTCATTCAAGTAAAAATCACAACCAATAATATGCAAAGTTGGTTATCAGTCTCTTTTAAGATAATGCAAGTCATATCTTGATTCAATACAAATTGAACTCTATCTGTATAATCCCTGGTGTTTATCTATTTTGGACATAAATCTCATATTGAATCCCGATTCATTTTGATGAATCACTATCAAAACTTAATATAGTCAGAAACTTTGTATATATCAGCATATTATTTTGCTGTCGCTTGTTTTTACTTAAAAATGTCATATTTTTTATTAGTAATGTATCGTACAATTCAGAACAAGATTCAATATTCTGAGTATCAATTTGATACCATGGTACCATAATATACATCTGTAGATCCCAGAAAAGTTCACACAAAAAGACAATTGATTCCAATCATGCAAGAAAATTAATGCTGTAGCAAATCTAACTGGCAATTTTAGGCAATATCGTATGGCTAAAATAGAAACCTTGCGGCCAACTAGATCAAAAGTCACGACAACTTTATTCCGTTTGGCTCGTTCAGCTTCTTCCATCTCCTCTTGTTTCTTTTTCAACAAGTCTTTCTCCTAAAGAAAGAAGATAAAATTGAATAAAATCCAAATACGGTCATAATAAGAATACCAGATGACAAGTTGCAAACAAAATAGAATACCTCCTTTGACAACCAAGTATTTGAATCAAGCTCATAGTAGTCACTTTGGTCATCAATAACTGTTGTACGAGCGGCAGCATTTCGGTCATAGTCGACAAGCCTCTTTGCGTAAGCTTCAGCAGCAGCCTCAGTCTCTGACAACGGAGGCAAGCTTTCTTCCAGACCAGCATATGAGCTGCCCTCTTTCAACACAAGTGCACCACAGAAATTGCAAGGTCCCTCACCTTCTTGCTCACAAACAATTTTACCACAAGATAAACAATTGCTGACTAGGTTGTGACGACGCGCTTGACAAGCACATGGTCTTCCTTGTTGGAACACAATCGATCCTTTGGCTGCCTCAGCAAGTGAAATAGTTTTCCCAGCTTTCTTCTTTTTGGAACTCACTTGATTTACTTTTTGTGATGTTCTTGATTCATTACTTGTAGCTGGAATCCCGCTTCCCTGACTACTTCCGGCAGCACTTTTGTTGGGTTCTGCATGGTCACCACGGACAGTCACCGTTTTCGGCGTTCTTTTCTTAGATCCACTAGTAGATGTCTCAACTGAAGGTGGCTTGACATAGGCATGTAATGTGGTAGTTGGAACATCTGATTTGGTGCTGAATTCTGAGTGACCTCTCCGTCTTAAGTATTCTTCAATCACAGATTTCCCTACTTCCTGACCAATAATATTCTGCAGAAGAACGCAGGTAAAAAATTTCGAGTTAAACAATTCACAAAAATTCAAACATGAATACACAGTAAAGATATTCATAAAGTTCATCCTTAAACGTCAATTTATGTCCTTCTTAAAAACAATTACCAATTTAATTATGAGGTACAAGCATGTCTAAGTTTTAAAATTTGTTTACTGGGATTGAACTAAGAACTCAAATCAGGTGATCTCGTGTCCTTTAAAACAGGCCCAACAAAGGACAACACGCAAATCAGGCCTAAATACAATCCTGGTCCAGATGAAGAATTCAAGTAACCGAGATAATGATAAGATCATATCCAGGTACCGATCCAAGTATCAAGGAAAAGCGTTCAAACCCTAAACAGATAAGGAGACACATTTATCAAGATACGAACTATGACGAATGTAAACTTAGGATGAAGACACTCCAATCAGTCCGAACACACTAATTGCAGCATCCCTCAGATTGCAGAACCACTATAAATAGGGGGTAAACCCCTAAGTATGATCTCTTCATCAATTCTACTAAAAACCTGTTTTAACCACTGCCTGACATTGACATTGGAGTGCCTTAGTCCTTAGGTACCCCTCACATTGGAGGGGCAGCAGCATGAGCGCACCTAAGGACGAAGGGTCCATCACTAATCAGGTGATCAGTTCTGTGCTCCTATTCAGGAACAGTTTCAACAAGCAAAGATTTCATGATTTTGACTTATGAAACTCAAAGTTACGAGTAAAACAATATGAAAAACCAGAAACAAGAGATTAGAGTCATAAATCTAACAAACAGATTCCAGATTAAGAATAAAACAAACTATAAAGATAAATCGATTAAATTCCACAGAATATAATTCGTTATTAATCAATATGATAGCACTACTTCAAAAAAAAAAAAAAAAAAAGAAAATTAGAAAAGGGAAACGAGAGTTACATCAAGATACTCTTTAGCATCTCGTGGCTGAGCAAGATCACAGTAAGAAACAAGCCCTTTTATAATCTCTTCATCCAAACCTAATCCCAATCCCGTCTCGATCTTCGCGCACAACTCCACCAACGCCTTCTCCAGCCATTGCCCCGCCGTTTCCATCTTCTCTCTCTCTCTCTCTCTCTCTCTCTCTCCAAAAAAAACTCACAAATTTCAATCCCCTACTTCACATGCCACGTACTCTCCAGGCGGGTCCTACTTTTATATGACGTGGCAATCACATTCCACAAACAGAAACAAAACGGTTCGTTTCGTTTTTCATTTTTCAAACATTGCAAAAACCCGCACAAGAACCTGAAACAAACCTTGTTGTAACTGTCCGTGTGCTTAGAATGAATCGTGCGTTGCTTCCCAAACATGTTGCAGCGGTAGTGAAAGTACAAAAAGATCCTCTAAAAGCATTAGAAATCTTCAACTCATCAAAAAACGAACAAGGATTCAAACACACTCTCTTCACCTACAAATCCATGCTTCAAAAACTCGGCTTCCACGGTAAATTCAGCGAGATGGAGAATCTTCTCTCAGAAATGAGATCAAATCTCGATAACACATTGTTAGAAGGAGTTTACGTTGAAGCAATGAGATTCTACGGAAGAAAAGAAAAAATTCAAGAAGCTGTTGATACATTTGAACGCATGGATTTATTCAACTGTGATCCTTCTGTTTATTCTTATAATGCTATTATGAATATTCTTGTTGAGTTTGGTTATTTTAATCAAGCTCATAAGGTTTATATGAGGATGAAAGATAAAAAGGTTGAATCAGATGTGTATACTTATACCATAAGGATTAAGAGTTTTTGTAGGACACGTAGACCTTATGCTGCTTTGAGGCTGCTTCGGAATATGCCGGTGTTGGGTTGTTTTTCAAATGCTGTTGCTTATTGTACTGTTGTTGCAGGGTTTTATGAATTTGGTGATCATGATCGTGCACGCAAGTTGTTTGATGAAATGCTTGATTGTTGTTTGTGTCCTGATGTTACTACTTTTAATAAACTTGTTCATGCGTTGTGTAAGAAAGGTTTTGTTTTGGAAAGTGAGAGGCTTTTTGATAAGGTTTTGAAGAGAGGGGTTTGTCCGAATTTGTTTACGTTTAATATCTTTATACAAGGGCTTTGTAAGGAGGGTTCACTTGATAGGGCTGTTAGGCTGTTGGGGTGTGTTTCGAGGGAAGGATTGAGGCCGGATGTTGTTACGTATAATACAGTTATATGTGGGTTGTGTAGAAATTCGCGGGTTGTTGAAGCGGAGGAGTGCTTACATAGAATGGTTAATGGTGGATTTGAGCCGAATGATTTTACTTATAATAGTATTATTGATGGATACTGTAAAAAGGGGATGGTAGTCGATGCAAATAGGATTCTGAAAGATGCGGTTTTCAAGGGCTTTAAGCCGGACGAGTTTACCTATTGTTCCTTAATTAATGGTTTTTGCCAGGATGGTGACCCTGATCAGGCTGTGGCTGTCTTTAAGGATGGGGTAGGAAAAGGTTTAAGGCCGAGCATTATTGTTTACAATACCTTGATTAAAGGGTTATGTCAGCAAGGTCTTATTTTGCCGGCTTTGCAATTGATGAATGAGATGGCAGAAAATGGTTGTCAACCTGATATATGGACTTATAATTTAATTATAAATGGCTTGTGCAAGATGGGTTGTTTATCTGATGCTAATCATCTTATTGATGATGCTATAGCCAAAGGATGCATCCCAGACATATTTACATACAACACTTTGGTTGATGGCTATTGCAGACAGTTGAAGTTAGACAGTGCAATTGAGTTGGTAAACAGAATGTGGAGGCAAGGTATGACTCCTGATGTTATCACATATAACACCTTGTTGAATGGACTGTGCAAAACTGCAAAGTCCGAAGAAGTAATGGAGATTTTCAAGGCGATGACGGAGAAGGGATGTGCTCCAAACATAGTTACATATAACACTATCATAGAAAGCCTTTGCAATTCTAAGAAAGTAAATGAAGCTGTCGATTTGCTTGGGGAAATGAAAAGCAGGGGCTTGACACCCGATGCTGTTAGTTTTGGCACATTAATCACTGGTTTCTGCAAGATTGGGGATCTTGATGGTGCTTACAGGTTATTTAGAGGGATGGAAAAACAATATGATGCTTCTCATACGACGGCAACCTATAACATCATAGTTAGTGCATTTTCTGAACAGCTCAATATGAAAATGGCACTAAGACTCTTCTCTGAGATGAAGAAAAATGGTTGTGACCCTGACAACTATACTTACCGGGTCTTAATTGATGGCTTTTGCAAAACAGGAAATGTTACTCAAGGATACAAATTTCTATTGGAAAATATTGAAAAGGGATTTATTCCATCTCTGACAACATTTGGACGGGTTTTGAATTGTCTTTGTGTGGAGCATAAGGTTCAAGAAGCAGTTGGTATCATCCACCTTATGGTACAGAAGGACATTGTCCCAGATACTGTAAATACAATTTTTGAAGCTGATAAAAAGGTGGTAGCAGCACCTAAGATTGTTGTAGAAAATTTGTTGAAAAAGGGTCATATAACTTATCATGCCTACGAATTCTTGTATGATGGTGTTAGAGATAAAAAGATACTTAAGAAAAGACATCCAAACTGGAATTCTCTTCGCCGTGAGCCCAGGTCATCAGCTGTTGATTAGAAGACAATATCTTTAGAAAATAATGATTCCTGATCCTATGATTGTGTCCAACTTCCAAGGATGTTTTTTGCTTCTTGTAGACACCTTTAATAACGGTGAGTTCTATGGCTTTCGAACATGGATTATTTCTTGCGCAGTTCTTTATTTGATTTCTGACTTTACTGCTAGACTGCAGGCCATGCTTAGATTTTTTTTTTGTGCTGATACCGTGTTTGGTTCCAATTTCCAAGGATGTTTGGTGCTTCCGGTAGACACCTGTTCTGGTGAAATGCATGGCTTTTGAACATGAATTTATTGTCAGCTAGTGTAGGTTGGTCAACAGGATGGGTGCTTGCAAGCCCAATGTTGCCAAGATCACATCGAAGTCTTTACGCCCAATCAACTGCCGTATGCTATTTTTTCTTCTTCATGTGAATATGTCAATAATGATATGACTATTTTCTTTTCATGTAACACAAAAAATATTAACTTTCAGGACAAAGGTGTGCAAGTTGCAACCGGCAACACAATGCTACATTTGATTATGTGAAGAATTAGGAAAATTGATGGCGCCACCCGTAGTTAAGTCTTCACACAGAAGAAAGAAAGATAGGTGCTAATTACATAGCATTCAGTTCTGATTTATATTGTACGAACTACGAACATTGCAAATATAATTTGTACCTATGCATAGCTAAGGTAAGCTTCTTTCAAATTTTTATGAGATGTCTTGTATGTAGTTTATGGGCATGATGATAGAATTTAGATTTTGACATGGGAAGCGTAACTGTAAGGGTTTTCTAATCAAGGCTTAATTAATGATGTGGTCCCTTAAGTTATTTGTTGGTTACATTTAAGTGATCTTCCGTCAACCAAATAAATTCTCATCGTCAAAACCGTTAACCCAATGTCTAAGGTGGATACACATTGCAAGTTGTCACGTTACCGTTCACATGTGCCTATTTAACGTTTTGGCAAAAGACTGAAGTGAGGATTTATTTGGCTAACAAATACTAACTTAAGGGACCAAATTGTAACGTTAATAACTTATGAGACCAAAATGTAACCAACAAATAACTTAAAGACCAAATCATTAATTAAGCCCTAATAAAATTATTCGGTTTCTAATAAAAATTACCTTCCCTGTTGATTTATAGCCTTAAATTTTCTCATTGATTTTATCATTTTCCTATTGGCAGGTTTAAAGGGGTAACCTTGGCGCAACTGGTAAAGTTGTTGTCATGTGACTGAAAGGTCACTGGTTCAAGTCCTGGGAACAACTTCTTGTGTAAAAACAGGGTAAGGCTGCGTACAATACACCAAATGGTGGGACCCCTTCCCGCAACCTAAATAATTTATATATTTTTCCACATTTAAAATTTTATAACCATTTCATATCCTAAATCAAGAAAGAAAATAAGAATTGAAGTGCTTTATGTACTATCTTTATTTTCTGAAGTGTTGATTAAAATTTTTGTATACAAGAAAATGAACTAATAATGACACTATTGATATTTCAATTATCACTTTTTAATAATATACTACTATTATTCCCTCAAAAAAAATATATATTACTATTATGTGTAGCTCAAAGCAGATGGGCTAAAATAAAATGCTCTACATATTATAAAGAAAAATTTCAATGCAAATAAATATTTACATATTAAAACAAAACAATAGGGTTCTTGTGAACTTACTCTTAACAAGAACATTGCATAATACATGTTATTTCTTTTGTTACAAGACTAAAATAAAAAAGTAACAAAATCATATTTAAACCATTTTTTGTATTTTTGTAAACTTGGTATCCAACCAAAATACCAGCTTCCTCGAAAAAAAAAGAACCAAAATATTGTAGGTGGCAAGTCATGACCTCAGAGGCTCAGACCAACCCTTTGTTTTTGTCTCCCTACAGACTACAGAGGAGCTTGAAGATGCGATGCATTTGTTTCAAAATAAAGGCGGGGAAAAAGAACGAAGCTACTACGAATTGTGAACATGAACATAATTAACAAGAGTTGCGAAGAAATATTACTTTCATTGTTGAGCAAGTGCAACACAACCCTCAAAACCACTAAACAAATCCACACTCATCTCTACGTTACAGGCCTTCACACTCACCCTTTCTTCTTCGGCAAACTCCTTCTCAACTGCGCCGTTTCTATCTCCGACCATGTTCTCCACTACGCTCTCCGTCTCTTCCATCACTTCCCCAACCCCGACACCTTCATGTACAACACCCTCATTCGCTCCCTCTCTCATTCCTCCACCCCTCTCTCTTCCCTCCAACCCTTCATTCAATTACTTCAACACCCCACTCTTCTCCCAGATAGCTTCTCATTTGCCTTCGCACTTAAAGCCATTGCAAATGATGGTTGTTCCAAAAGACAGGGGATTCAGTTGCATTCTCAGGCTTTTCGTCATGGGTTTGATGATCATATATTCGTTGGAACGACTTTGATTAGTATGTATGCTGAATGTGGGTGTTACGAGTATGCAAGAAAGGTGTTTGATGAAATGTCTCAACCTAATGTTGTTGCGTGGAATGCCGTTGTTACTGCTTGTTTTAGGTGTGGGGATGTGAGGAGTGCTTGGGGTTTGTTTGAAAGGATGCCTGTTAGGAATTTGACTTCTTGGAATACGATGCTTGCGGGTTATGTTAAAGCGGGTGAGCTTGGGTTGGCGAGAAGAGTTTTTTGTGAAATGAAGATGAGAGATGATGCTTCTTGGAGTACTATGATTGTTGGGTTTGCTAAAAGTGGTTCTTTTGATGATGCGTTTGGGTTTTTTAAGGAGTTGTTGCGGGACGGAAATAGGCCGAGTGAGGTTAGTCTTACTGGGGTGTTATCGGCATGTGCACAGGCTGGGGCGTTTGAGTTTGGGAAGATTTTACATGGGTTTATGGAAAAAGCAGGGTTTCTTTGTATTGTTTCGGTTAACAATGCTCTCATTGATACTTACTCGAAGTGTGGAAATGTTGATATGGCTAAGTTGGTCTTTCAACATATATCTGCGGAAAAGTGCATTGTGTCTTGGACGTCGATGATAGCAGCACTTGCAATGCATGGTCGTGCAGATGAGGCGATCCGGGTGTTTCATGAGATGGAAGAGTCTGGAGTTAGTCCAGATGGTGTCACCTTCATATCTCTCCTTTATGCCTGTAGTCATAGTGGTTTGGTTGAGCAAGGTTGTGCTTTCTTTTCTAAGATGAGGAATTTTTATGGAATTGAACCCGTCATTGAGCATTATGGATGTATGGTTGATCTGTATGGTCGGGCTGCTAGGTTGCAGAAGGCTTATGAGTTTATATGTCAGATGCCAATTTCACCTAATGTAATCATTTGGAGAACCCTCCTTGGAGCTTGTAGCATTCATGGTAATATTGAATTGGCGGAGCTTGTGAAAGCAAGGCTTGCTGAAATGGATCCAAACAACTCCGGTGACCATGTACTGCTCTCAAATGTTTATGCAGTTGCAGGGAAATGGAAGGATGTTGCTGGCATAAGAAGAACAATGATTGAACAGAGCATGAAAAAAATTCCTGGTTGGAGCATGATTGAAATTGACAAGGTCAATTATGGTTTTGTGGCAGGTGAAAAGCCTAACGAGGTTACAAAAGAGGCCCATGATAAACTAAGGGAAATTATGTTGAGGCTCAGAGAAGAAGAAGGTTATGCGCCTCAGGTAAGGAGTGTCCTGCATGATGTTGAAGAGGAAGAAAAAGAAGATTCTATGTCCAAGCACAGTGAAAAGCTTGCTGCAGCTTTTGGAATTGCAAAGCTTCCTAAAGGAAGGATTTTAAGAATAGTGAAGAACCTGAGGGTTTGTGGTGACTGCCATACTGTGATGAAGCTGATTTCTAAAGTCTATCAACTAGAAATCATTGTGAGAGATAGAAGTCGCTTTCACTCATTCAAAGGTGGATTTTGTTCCTGCAGAGATTACTGGTGATAGAACTAGAAGTGAACATTTAATTGAGTTGAAATGTAACAAAAACAACAGCTGGGATCATTCCTTCAAAGTACCAGACACCTACTGGAAGTCTTAAAGAAAAGAAGTGAACAGGATGACAGGCAAAGCCATACGAGCTAAAGCAGAACAACACGTTATCGAGGTATTCAACATGCAACTTGTTACCCAAGATTTGAATTCCAAAATAATAACACTTTATTTAAGAAATATGATAGAATAGGGGAGAATCTCTCCTTCAAGGGTTTCCCATTCACAATATTCAAAAGATCTCTCATACTCAATATACCTCCCTATTTATGCAGGATAATCCTAACTACCTCATTAACAAATAACTTGCCTAACTAATTCTTTAACTACTTTAACTACTAAAATGTTGTTTACTCTACATCCTAACACAATTGAATTCACAGTCACAACAAAATGAATTTCCAAAACTTTTCGTTACCTACAGAAAATCAGACTGTACCTACAAGCAAACATTCATGAAAAGTGTTCAAAATGCCACAACTACGGTCATGTCAGTATTTCTCCAACTTTCTCAGCACCTACAACTACAGATGAACCATATGATAGAAAGGAGCACAGTCGGGTGGAGAGGTAGAGGAATGCTCTTTAATGGGAGAGGCAGACCAGATGCAAATACATCGACTGTAAGCATCAGGTCAAACAACATCCTAAGTAGCATCTGCACATACTTCTGCAGGTGTCTGCTTTCATCCAAGCCCAACTAACTACATCAACCACTATATGATTGCTCATGGAAGGTATGACAGGTTTAATTCTTTTGAAATGCGGAGCTTTCTGCAGACAGTGAACCCTTGTGTTATAAGGTCACAACTTCAGCACACATTGGAGGATAGGAGACATGAGCATGTGCAGGAGACCCAAGAGTCAGTCGATGTCCCTAAACCACATTAAGTTTGAGGAAATCCTGGTCAATAAACCACATTTTTCTTTTGCTTTTTGTTTGCTTGTGCTTGAGAAGTAACATATTTTAGGAATACTCCAACTATTGGCTAGTGTATTGACTAAGTTTGGTTTATGTAAATATCATTATTTATACTGTTTGACACATCCATCACTTAATGCTACTATGTGTACTCCATTAATAATAACCATCACTCAACAATGACTCATATTAATGCTGGTTTATTTACATCGTATTACATGTTATCGTGTTTACTGTTGGCTTCAAATTGTCTAGTTGGTTCTTATCTGAATCTATTAGTTACATGAGTTCGTTCTTGTGTTTATTGTTGGCTTTGAGTTTGAATGCTGGTTTTATTTAAATCACTTAATGTTGATCACACCAGTTAACCGCACCAGTTAATGTATCAAATGAACGATAGTTTACTTTTTTCTCTTGATAGAACAATAGTTTATTTAATGGTGGTTTATTTGAATGTGTTTATTCTTATGTTGTTTACAGGTGCTCAAGTTTCTTGATTCCCGTTTTACTAAATAGTCTCAATAGTCAATACTATGCTTCAAATGTGAAAGTATTTGGATTTTGGTCCGTATAAGTTACAACTTATTCTAGCCCCTGTGGATGGATTACTTAATTCATACAGTCAACACATAATGGCTACAAAAAGAACTTCGGTTTTCTTAGCAATAACACTACCAGCATACATGGTTTCTTGCTATTCTGCTAACAAGGAGTTTTCTTCTTTAAACATTGCACAAACATTAATAAGATAAACCATTTTTAATTTCTCTACAGGCCTTTATCTGTAACTACACAAATAACAGTCATATATCATTCAGATATGTATCGCATCAAATGCACAAGATATCTAACCAGCCTTGCTAGACTACATATATTTAACATAACATACACCTTTAGTCATATGTATGCCTTTGGTGACACAAGCAGCTTTGTCTTTATGCCGGACAGGGCCGTTCCTATGAAATAGGAGACTCGGCTCTCTTTTTAAAATAGGCCCCTATTAAAATGAAAACATATTTTTTGTGTGTAACTAAGCTTCATTAAAAAAATCAGAATCAGAAGAAGTTTTAAACATGAAACGAAATAAAAAAGAATTAAGGGAAAGAGATGTGAAATTTACATAACGGTGTCGGTTGGACTTGTCACTCCGTTATGGGAAAGGGAAAAACGAATGGTTTATGCAAGAAAAAAATGATTGTTGTGATTCTTTCGATGAAATAGCTTTCTAAATTGACTAATTAAATGATTATACAAATTGGGGATGGTTTGATAACATCAAATTTATGTACAGAAAGGAGAACTATAGTTTAAAAAAACTCAAACATGTACTGAAGAAAGAAAAAGAAGTAACATATATATATTTTTTATGGGTCATGTTAACTTGTGCCCTTATGACACATGTTAAACATTAATTTCATTCCAATAATGGTAAGAATTTAATGAAAAAAATTAATATTAAACCTTTTTAACAATAAATTAACACAATTTTCAATGCATAATTTCTATTAATGGAACTCTTAACATGTGCCCTTAACATTTCCTTTTTTTTTTTTTTTTATATTTAAGTGGGGGTAGGTTTAATAAAAAGGTTAAATTTTTGGGCAAATTACATTCACCTCCCTTGAAGTATTCTTAAATAACACTAACACCCCCTTTAGTATTTAATCAAACACTAACCTCCCTTCTCATTTAACATCGTTTGTCTCTGTTAACTTCTCCAATTTCACTCTTTTTCATGTTCTTTGTATTATAATTTCTCTGACAACTCCTTTGGCTCAATCTCCTCTTCAATCTTTTCCCTTTCTAACCTCAAAATCTTAACCCTCCAATCCAATTCAATACCAGTTTGATTCCTTTTCCATAACTACACTAAAATCCCTTGAATCTTTTCATACAATTTTCCATTCGGGTCTCTCCCAAACACCATGATTTCTTTCACAAACATTCCTGAGTTCATGAGTTTCAATAAACTAACCGGTTCAATCCCAAAACAACCGCTCGATTTGCTAGAACTTACAATCAAAGCCAATTCTTTATCTTATCCTCTTCAAAAAACAACCGTTGTTGGCCAATGATTTGAAAGTTGTGTCCAATTATCCTGCATATCTCCCTTAACACTTATATAATTTTGAAATTGGGTTTTTTTTTTCATGCTTTTCCTGGAGCTTTTAGTTCCCTGGGTGTGGAGTATGGAAAGTGAAATAAATTCATTTTTTTTCTTTCCATTCTGTTGTTGATGGTTTTGCAGAATTTTGGGTTGAGAAAGATCAACTGTATCTCTTTATATTCTACTGAAAACTTTAATCAGGTGTAAACCAAATAAAGGACAATAATTATCAGCCACCAAATTAAATATAACTATCAAAATCAAATGCTTAATTAAAATACGTTTTCATGGAAAGATTTGCAA
>Ga0315914_1002917_pt1 | contig 26184 bp, 21 predicted proteins | sample MpolenodulesMG_FD_203920 | JGI IMG/M metagenome (GOLD analysis project Ga0315914, IMG submission 203920) | Medicago polymorpha root nodule microbial communities from Los Angeles, California, United States - elongated nodules | ecosystem: Host-associated > Plants > Roots > Nodule | place: USA... | reverse complement strand
CTACAATAGACACACTCATTTTCATGAAGGTCTATTTTAGCAAGCTGCACCTTTTCATTTAGACTAAAATACCCATGTCTTTGCTCTTTCAAAAACTTAACACTAAAGGACACAAATGTAATTTATGTTTAATAATTAATTTTTTTTGTTTTCTCTTCCACCATGACTCTCCACGCTCTTTCTCTTTCCTTCAGCCTCTCTCTGTCTCTCCATGTTCAGGGGCAGGATGATTAACACCATCATTAATCGAAATTGGATTTGACAGAACATGAAAATTGAAGCCTCAAGGGCTTTCAATGACACACAAGATTTCCCTGTTTGCAAATGTTACAAATAAAATCAATCATAAATCCTTTCCCAACACATTGACAGCAACCAATTTTAGAGTGGTCACCGTTCTAAACACTGACGGAAATTTTGCCGGAGTTACAAATAAATTCAATCGCCACTACGACGGTAGCCGACGTCGAAATCGGCTAATCTCAGCGAACATGGAGACAGGCCAATAACAAAAGAGGAAAGAGAACGTGGGTGGAAGAGACAAAAAAAATTGGAAAAAAAAAATTATTAAACGTAAATTACATGTATGTCCATTAGTTTTGAGTTTTTGAGAGAGCAATGACATGGGTATTTTAGTCTAAATGAAAAGGTGCATCTTGCTAAAATAGACCTTCCTGAAAATGAGAGGGTCTATTGTAGCAAAACCCATATATATATATATATATATATATAAAAGAGTAAAAGCTATAAACACAGAAAGAAGACGTGAACAACGATTATGACATTGTGTTGGTCTTTGTCTCACTTTACTCTCTCTGTGACAAATACACACAAGACCTCTCCTCTCACACGAACAAGTGTTAAGAGTCGCAAATTCATAATCAATCACTGAGTAAGAGAATAAGAGAGGGGTTTATATATGATTTTTTAGTTTGATCCATTTATTTTTAAAACATGTTTGTTTAAAGGGAAATACTAACAAGTGCCCCTGATGCATTTAGAAAATTTAAAAAGAAATAATACCTTAAAAATGGTGTATTCTACTTTTTGAAAATTAATAAAGTGTTTTTTTTTTCAATGCAACACTCTGTTTTCTTTCTACTTTTAGTTCTTTAACTAGTGCATCAAGTGCATTGGTTAACAAGACCCTTGTTTAAAACTATGTTTTTCATATATTTATGGGTCGACCCAAAGTCATGTGGGCCTGCCCATTCCATGTAAAGAAAATTGTTGTTCGTACATAGTGGAAGGTTAAAAAACACCAGTAAAAGACTAAAATGCTCATCGGCAGTTAACTGCCGCCAGTTACGTATTCCTTGACAGTTAAGTGTTGCCGGATCCATCGGCAGTTAACTGTCGATGCATTCAATTATGCAGACAACATGTTGTGCATAATGGATTCAAGCCATTTTTCGGCCTATTTTTACCTGTAATTCAACCACATCATTTCTAGAGGCAATACAACTCATACACCATTTATAATCAGTCATAAACAAGAACAATACATAATCTTTTACAATTGACCATAATTAAATCAATCCAAAATTTCGTTAAAATTACACGAACGTTTGAAATTCATCAAAACATTAAAGAGTGTTTGAAATTAAACAACATATTACATATCATTACATAAAAGATCTATCAACGTTCTACGTACCTGCAGATGGAACGAACACAAAGATATAATATATTATCTTCAACCATATGCCGAAACATAAATCCTACGTCTCTATCGTCACGAATAAGCCAAGGCACATAAATCTCTGTTTTCCACATGTCTTCATCTTTATCTGCTCCCAGGTCCATGCAAGGCATATGAGCAAATGTGTGACGTGTATATTGCTTTTCACCAAGATACTCAAAATATGTGTTAAGTTGTGCCTTCAAATCATCAATAGTGTCGGTCAGAGTTATCATATTCTTAATTGTCTTTTCAAAAGCGGAGTATCGAACACGGCCTTCAATTTGTGCAACCTCAGACATGTTTAACTTCACAAAAGCTTTATGAAAAAAAAATCATACATTATAATGAAATTAAACGAAACGTAATAACCAATAAATTGATGAAAACATAGACATATATATCAAATGCGTAAACATTAACAACGAATAAAAAATTATTGCACTAGTTCCTCCTAAAAGTCATATTTTCATATATTTATATAAATTACATAATGTTAGTTATATGTTGGCCACAAAAAATTGGAGTTACAATATCGACCCCAAAAAATACGTCGGTGTAATTTCGACAAAAAAAAGGATTAACACCTACAAAAAAATCACTCATATCGCATCATGTGAAATTGAATCTTCTTCATCTTCCCCAATAACTTGAAATTCTTGCTTTGCTTTTTTAGGAGTGTCACACAAAATGGGTTATGCTTGGTTTGACTTCTTTTTTGGTGGGGGCGGTTTCTCTCCCTTTTCAATATTCATGAGATCTCGGAACCTTGATTGTGGATCCAAATACTCAAATTCCCAAGTCGATGCATCAATACTCCTGTGATTGTTCCACTCCGTAGATGATGGAGGTAATGAACAACCATCTTTCAAAAAAAGAACAAGATGATTGGGAATTAAGCCAAGGCACATGATGGGGTTTTGTTGCTTAACCAGTGGTAGCCCTCTTAGTGGGAAAAAAGATTATGAAGTTCCAATTTCATGATTTTTCAACAAGACCACACACCTATTGTAATAATTTGCAACGATGTGTCCCATGTCCGGAAGCGTGAACCACTTACTAACAAGTGCAATACCACCACTATTTGTGGAAGAATGTAAGCCATTTAAGATGTAGTTATAACGATCCTCACCCGCATATACCCCCACATAATCATTTCTATGATCTTTCAACTCTTGAATAAGATGTTTATGAACCATGATATGACTTTCTTCGATCAATCCCCAGAACCCGGCTATAACCCGAAATCCACAATTTTCATCGCCTATTACATCCACCACTTTTTTAATAAATGGAACCATGAACTTTGACATATAATCAACAGGGCTCAAAACCGGAATAGACGTTGGAACCAGAATAGGCTTTGGAACCTGAGTAGACTTTGGAAACCGAGTAGATGGTGGAAGTGGGAAACATGATGTTTTACCAAGACGAGCACCTTTCCTTTTAGGAAATGATGACGTTGTTGGTGACAGTGACGGTTGACTATCTAGATTTTGGGAATCAACACACTCCCATGAAGAATAGATTCGACTAATCGATGCCACTTTTGCTCTAGACCTCGCAATTTCCACTTTTTTCTTTGCTCCCTTGGTTGGTACTTTTCGTGGTGGTGGAGACAACATTGTGGTGTCTGGAAATGCCAACTGCAGCAAAACCTCTTTGATTTGTAGCTTCATTTGATAAGGGATTTTCTTGAGACGTTCTTGAACACCATGCATAATCTATTCCAATGACGGTGTATCTCATCCAATAAAATATGCTTCTCATCATGGACTTTAATAGCAATAAAGCATGCACATGGTAGCCCATATGATGTCCTTTGAACAAAACCACAAATTTCCTTGTCCATACACAATGTTTCCCTACAACATTGCTTTTCCAAAACAATGTTACCCAAAACATATCTAGACACATAACCCCCTAACCCAAAGTACAAAGTGACGTCTTTGAATCTATGTTCCAATACGATACAACTCCGACCAAATGATGTTTGTATTGCTGTTAACTGAATCACCAACATATCATGTATTTTCTCCCAACAAGTACCCAAATCACCCACACTATTGCTCAAACATTTCTTTACTAAAGCATGAGTCGATTTTACTCTGTTGGTGGTTCTGCAGCCAAGGTGCAACACATGGTATGTCCATGACCTCACTATTTTCTCATTAACAACATCCAAGGTGGTCTCGACATAGGTTAGAAACTTTGGAAAATCATTACAAACATTTTGGAACTCCACTGATGCACTTGCATATAATTCTTGAGGGGGTGATTCAACAATAACTTCTCATGCTCTCGTTATCGTCTTTACTACATCATTATGTTTCACGTCTTTCCAATCCTTTTTTCCCAAAGGATATCTACAGTCTAAGATGCACTTGGCTTTAACATTTTTCTACACATGAAAGTAACAAAGTATTGCACTACTTTCGGGGAGAACAGTTGCAACCACATTCATCAAAGTCGCATCCCTGTCAGTCACAACCACCTTATACATATTCATCTTTGACTTAAGAAGTTTAAGCATCATTTGTAAAACCCAAACAAAGTTCTCCTCTTTCTCATGTGTCACAAATCCAAAGCAACCCGATTATGTCAAATCGGTCGAGGTGACCCCAACTATCTCAAACATTGACATCTTGTACATGTTGGTTTTGTAGGTGGAGTCCGTAACTAAAACCGTTGGAAAATTGTTAAACAACTTAACGGATTTTGGATGAGCCCAAAATATGTCTTTAATAGTCGTACTTTCACTTTGTGTTCTTGTAAAATAAACATAGTTATGCTTCTCCAACTTTGAGATTAGAAACTACATCACCGTCTTGTCACCTCTATTTGACTTCCATATTTGTTGACGTTCATTGTGTACTTGCTTGATATTTGTCTTGCAATCTTGTCTTTTGCTTTTCAAATTTTAAAAAAATATTTCTTGGAAGCATCAAACTCTTGGTCAAGTCACGTACAAGCTTCTTGTCATCGTCCTTTAATCTACCCGCAAGCATGTGTCCTTCTAAACTTGACTTCATCTCATGGTTGTGAACTCCATTAAGAATGTTCAATCTCCAATCATTTGCTTGCCTACTAAGATATCCATGAACCATGAACATACACCCACATTTTCTTGAGCCCATTGTCCCATGCTTCAATTTTTTTTTCCGGAACTTTCTGATCGTCACTCCTTTCATACACTAGTTGCAACACTGGATTGATCAAATTGGATCTATGTATAACAATTGTAAATCACACCCTATTTGCTTGACGACGTTTCCAATTAAGCAAATCATCCATATCTTTCGATTTAACATCTTTGGAAAAAAAAAGAGTTGTGTCAACTTTGTTGGCATCAAGTGGGACGACACCGGAGTCGACATATAATGAAGCTTCAACATGGACAAAAGCTCCATCAATATTTGTTTTGCCTTCAACCTTAGGCGGTTTGACATCTCTGGAATTTTTGACAAAAATTGGTTGTCTCTCCCAGATAATCATCTGCGTTCTCAACCATAACTATAAATAAACAACACATAACTATGAATTAACAACTAACTAATGCATAAACATCAATTGCATAATGAATTAAAACAAAACAAAAACACACACAAAAAAATCCAAAAAATAGGAAGTAACATGCATATTTTGAGTCATCGCATCGGTAGTTAACTACCGAATTCCATCGGCAGTTAACTACTAATGCTCCCATACTTCGGCACTTAAGTGCCGGTACGTGCATGTTAGTATTTTAGCGAAAACTGACAACAAAATGAACAAAAATATATGGAATAAAATGTTTAATACCTATTTTTTTTTTTTTTACATCAAAAGTGTGTTGAAACTTCCTAGGATTAATGCTTCAATGATTTTGGAGCAAGATTGGGGAAAAAAATATTGGATTTGGGTATAGATTGAAGTGGGAAAGATAAGTTGATGAAATAGTGAGTAGGGGGAGTAGCTGGTTGTTATCTGCTGATGGAACAATGCATCGATAGTTAAATGCTGAGAATTTCAAAATCGGCGGCACTTAACTGCCGATGAATAGGAAATCAACGACAATTAAGTGTCGATGGGCATTTTGGTCATTTTATAGTGTTTTTCAGCTAATGACAGGTGTTAACAATAATTTTCCCATGTAAAATATATCACCCGTAGGATGACCCAAAAATATATGACTATTTTATCGTGCTTTTTTTTGCATCACTAATATTATCTAAAAAGATAATAGAAGATCAATAATTTAAATGAAATATTTAAGGAGATAAATTAAGTGATAATATGAGAAAAGTTGAGGAAGAGTTTGCCGCTTATTTAATTTCATATGGATCGAGTGATTAGTCTTCACATTTGCATACAAAAGATACTCAATTTACACCAAAAAATGATAAAAGTTGAGGGAGAGAAAATTCCTAGTTTGCTTTTAATGTTTGAAAGACCATGCCCTTAATTAAGGAGAAACAAATTATTAAAGCTTTTATCTATGATACCTCTCTCTACAATTGTTTAAATTTCTCTTTCTCATCATCATATCATATCATTAAAGAAGAATAGTTTCATAAAATACTCCTATTACCAATTAGCAACTATATTTTCACACAAAAAAAATTCCACTTCAACTATTTAATCGGGTCTTTATCAATTAACAGAAGCTATAGGACTAAAAGTAAGACTGCACTGAAAAAGACCAATTAAAAACGTAGTTACGTTTATATTAGATGTTCACATAGTTAAGCATATTATCTTATAAAAAAAAAGATAACTAATCATTTTTTTAGGGGAAAGATAATTTATCATCTTTTTGAGAAGGAAACAAATAATTCTTATATGTACTGAGGCTAGGAATGGATATTGATACAGTCACATGATAACATAAACGTGTTCATGTATATAGACATAAATGTATGCAAATTTTTAATATATTTTAATATTCATTCACAAACAATAACTCAGAAGAGTATGCATATAACTTGTCAAAAAAAAAAAGAGCATGCATATATTTCCAAAAATAAAACAAACAAAAAAATACGGTGACCCGCTTGGTTAAAATTCAATCTCATTGCTATATATAGCCCAAATTATCCAAATGAATAGTTTGACTTAATCTTAGCATTCAATTTGTATGGATTGCTTCCCCTCTAAAAAAACCCATGCGAAAGATAGCACATTGAAGATGAGATGGAAACACACGGCACATTATATATCTTAGTGCGACAAAAACCCTTATTCCCAAAAAGCATTGCCACCTAAGATGCCACGTCATCATTAACATACTTATATAACATTAGAGACTAAATTGACTAACCAAGTCAACATTCAAAGACTATTTTGTAATTTCTCTGCATTCAAGGACTACTATGACGACTCATTCCCCATTCAAGGATTAAAGTGGTTTTTTTTTTGTAGTGTTAGAATGTAACGAGGCAAAAAGAAAAAAAAAAGAGACGAAATTAAGTTTCAAACTTATCTACTAAGATGAGAGATTCCATGTCAGGCGGATGACAGTTCCAGTGAGCAGAACACCTTGCATGTGAACCTTCCTTAGCCATAAAATCTGCACACATATTTTGTTCCCTAAGAACATGCACTAATGTTGTATTTCCATTTCCATGTAAACCATCTTAATATGAAGGATGTCAGTAGAATAAGTGTGCAAGGTACGATCACGACCAGCAATAATCAGGTCAACAACTTCCAAACAATCACTCTCATAAATAATATTGAGAAAAACCAGCTATTCAATCTCCATTGTGATTGCAAACAATACCCCCAACACCCAAACAACTAAAATCTTCTAGAAAGGTACCATCAATATAAGGACTAAAGTAACTAATTCCCCTTACATGATCCACGATATTATAAAATAAGTAAATATTTCATTTTCATACTCATTAAATAATCAATATATCTATTTCAATATTCCCTCCGAATATCACTTTAGTTAAAAATAAATTTTGCTCTAAAATGAATGTCACTTTACATTTCTAATAGAACTTTAATTTTTTTCTTCCAACTTTACCCTGAATAAATACTCCAACTTCTCTCTCACGTAATTTTCAATGCAACTTTAAGTTTGTCTTTTTCTCGTAAAATAAGAGCAATTTAATGAAAGTGTTATGTCTAATGATTATTTTATTTCATTCCTTAATCTGTATAACGACACTAGTTGTGAAACAGAGTATGTAAATATGATCATTGATTAATTATTCAATAAATCTTAAAATTTGAAACTGGAAAAAATATTTACGGAGAAGAAGAATGTAATATCCCAACGTTGTTACTTAGGGCATCTCCAGTGTTGGTACCTTATGAGTTCCTATTTCCTTAAGTTTCGTGCCTAAGTTTGCCATTGGAGTGTGATGACATGGCATATCAAGTTGATTAAAAATAAGGGATGTAACTTCAAGAAGGCACCCTCATATCAGGGAACTTAACAATAAAAAGTCTTATTTTATTGCAAATCTGAACTGAATTAGATAGGGAAAAAAATTCAGAATCAATTATAAAAAATTAACCAGAAAAATGCAGTCTCAAATAAAATCAAACTCAAATCATCCAGAAAAAAAATTAAAATTCAATTTTAGCCGTTAGTAATTCTAATGTTATCAATTTTAATTTAATGCTATTGTATGTAACTCTAATGTCGGTATTAAAAATTCTAATGTTAGTAATTTAATGTCAGTATTCTAATGTTATTATTAATGTCAGTATTAGAAATTCTAATGTGAGTAATTTAATATCAGTATTCGAATATAACTCTAATGTCAGTATTCTAATGTTAAAAAACTAGCCGTCAAGAAACTAGCCGGTAATAAAGTTTGAAAAAACTAGCAGTAAAAACTAGCCGTTAAAAACTAACCGGTAAAAACTAGCCGATATGAAAAAACTATATATATCTTTCATTTATGCAATCTTTTCACATTCTATCATTTTCTCTCATTCTCTTACAACTATCTTGTTTCCATATATCATCCACATAATGGATCCAAACACTAACCCATATGCAATATGGGATGAAATGATAGATGAATTCTTTGAGGACAACCCAACAGAAGAAGTGATACGATTAATACGTGAAAGTCAACAAGCGGAAAACAACACTAGACGTATACAAATAAGAAGGGTGATAAATTGGAGTCGTGAAGAAGGATATACTCGTTTATTTAACGACTACTTTTCTAAAAATCCTACAGAAGATCAATTTCGACGACGATTCCGAATGAGAAAGAATGTTTTTCTTCGAATTGTAGAAGCCCTTGGAAATCATAACGACTATTTTCAGATAAGGTTTGATGCAGTTCACAGAGCAGGCCTTTCACCACTCCATAAGTGCACTGTCGCTCTTCGTCTATTAGCATATGGAGTGCCTGCTGATAATGTCGATGACTACGTTTGAATTGGCGAAAGCACTACAATGGAGTGTTTAGAGAGGTTTGTAACAGGAGTGTACACACCTTTTGGGCCCCAGTACCTGAGAAGGCCTAACAATGAAGACATTGAACGTCTGCTAAAAATAGGGGAGGCACGTGGTTTTCCTGGTATGTTAGGTTCCATTGATTATATGCATAGGGAATGAAAAAATTGTTCAGTGGCTTGGAAAGGACAATTTTGTCAAGGAGATCATGGAAAACCTACGATCATGCTTGAGGCAGTTGCATCACATGACTTGTGGATTTGACATGCTTTTTTTGGTAATCTGGGTTTAAACAATGACATTAATGTTTTAAATACGTCCAACATGTTTGTCAGCATTTTAGAAGGAGAAGCACCCAATGTACAATACACAGTGAATACTACCACTAATAATATGAGGTATTATCTAGCTGATGGTATTTATCCTGAATGGGCTACATTTGTCAAAACCATCCCAATGCCCCAAGGAGAAAAGAGATAATTATTTGTCAAACGACAAGAATCGGTGAGAAAAGATGTGAAACGAGCATTTTGAGTGCTTCAATCTTGATTTGCAACTGTACGCGGTTCATCACGTTCTTGGAACGTGAATACCATGAAACATATCATGTATGCATGCACCATAATGCATAACATGATTGTCGAAGACGAACGTGACACATATGATGGTAACTTTGATTACGATCATGTCAATAATGACATTTCATCAACTGAAGTATCTAATTCAATTCTTTTTTATGTACATGTCATTTATTTAATTTTTGTATTTTTAATATTTATGATTTTTTACCTATTAATGAAGTAAATGAATTAAAATTTAAATTAAATCAAAATTAAGTGAAGATAAAAAATATAAATTTGTGGAGTCAAGTATAAGTTGCTTATTGTAGTTATCATTAGAGTAGAACTTATTGAGATTGCTTAAATACAATGTGATAATTTGGACCCACAAAAAGTAACTCAAGCAACCAAAATTAGTTCTCCCATTGGAGATTGGAGATGCTCTTGCATACATAACTTTTTCGAAGTATCAATTTTCTTTCTCTTCAACCTCCACACTTCAATTTAGGGTTTTCAATTTCTCGATTTCATCGATCCACACTCTTCTACGGTATAAAAAAAAAAACAAAAATCCTCATTTCTCTTCCTTCACCAAATTCAATTTCCCAATTTCAAATTTTTGTGCCCTAATTTCACGATTTCGCATAACCTCGCATTTTAGGTCTACGCTACGCCATCACGATGGGAAGCAAAGGCCGCATGCCACCACCACAGCATCTCCGGCGACCGCATCCACCGGGTCCCGGTATGCTTCATCACGAACCACCGGGTCCCATAATGCACCACGGGCTTCCTCCCGGTCCATTTGACCTTATGCCACCACCACAAGTGATGGAACAGAAGCTGGCGTCGCAGCACGGCGAAATGCAGCGGTTAGCTACCGAGAATCAGAGACTCGCGGCCACGCATGGTGTTTTAAGGCAGGAGCTTGCAGGTAAGGGTGTAACGGGTCGGTTTGGTTTTTTGCAATCTTTTATCGCGAAATCCAAACCAATCCAATGAAGAACGAGTTGGTTTGGTTCGATCAGGTTAACATAGGCCCCGTTTGGATTGGCTTAATATTTAGCTTATGCAAAACAGCTTATGGAAATGAATAAGCTTTTATGAATTATTCATAAGCTTGTTAAGGTAGTTTATTAAAAAAAAGGTGCTTGTGAAGATACAATTTTCGTTAGTGAGAACTTATGAATTAACATAAAATCTTATTTATTTGCAAGTTATTTTTCATAAGCTCAAAAATAAGTCAATTCAAAAGAGCCCATATTTACAAATTTTAGAAACTAATTTAGAAAGTATATAAAAAGCAAACATTGGTAGGGTTTGGATCCAAACATGAAAAAAAAAACTGAACCAATTTAATTGGTTTGGATTGGATCCTTGGGTTCGTTATATCATTGATTTGGTTCTTACACCCTACTTACAGGGGCACAGCATGAGCTGCAGATGCTTCACGCGCATGTTGGGTCACTTAAGGCGGATAGGGAGCAGCAAATGAGGGGGGTTATCGATAAGATTGCAAAGATGGAGGCGGAGTTGAAGAAGGCGGAACCGTTGAAGATGGAGCTGCAGCAGGCGCGTGGGGAGGCTCAAAATTTGGTGGTTGTGAGGGAGGAGCTTATGGCGAAAGCTCAACATTTAAATCAGGAGATTCAGAGGGTTCATGCTGATGTGCAGCAGATTCCTGCTCTTATATCGGAGCTTGATCGTCTTAGACAGGAGTATCAGCACTGCAGGTAATATTTTGTTTCTTACTTTTGATATTTGGATTGGTAGGTTATATGTATAGATACACAGTTATGTTGATATATTCACCAACTAAGCCCTAGGTTAGGGTTAATTTCTAATTTCTAGAAACTTTCCAATTGCCATTAGTTTTTAGATTTTAGAGCTTAGAAGCTTATTTAGCTGTTTACGGAGAAGTTAAATTAGATAGTTTCTGAAAAATTTCAAATGAAGAAGCTAGTTTCAACTTATAGACTATTATTGTCTAGAAAATTCAGTTATTACACAATGTTTTAGTTTTATTTGTGTGCATAGTCTCCTGTAGGGATGTTTATCCAAACTAATCCTAAACCCGGTTATGTGGTAGTATAGTATTACCTTATATGGTTAAATGCCATTCTCAGCTGCAGTTGAGTGCATTCCTTGACTTTCTCTTTGCTTTTAGACGGATATAACTTGACATCCTATGTTTTCATGGAAACCAAAAATTCACCAAAAAATGGTATTATTGAATGTATTCCAAGGAAATAGAATAAAAGGAGGATTACAAAAGGAGGTGACCCTTCTACTTCTGATCCAGAGTCTAACTGTCTAAGGCTCCTCACTCCTAAGAGAGGAAATTGCTGGTCATGGTTACAGCCATAAAGCTAATAACAATAGCAATGATGATTATCCTTTCATTCATAAGAATCATGATTGGTGGAGATGAATATCACTAAACCGATTTGTATGGCAAGTAATGATCCCACTGTGTCGACTTTTGCAGGGTAGAATTTGTAGAGACCGACATAGGAGGTTATAATTTTTACAGACTTATGAGGTTTTGATATATCATTGATTGTTGTTGTCTAGGGTGCTGACATAGTTGGAATGTTAGACTTCATTATGGTGCCTTTCCATTCCCATGCTTTAAATTTTTTGCAGTAACATGCTGCAGGTTCATTGACCTCCTGAAATATGTCTGTAGTTTGTGAATTTAAAAATTAATGCTGCGTGTCCATGAATTGTACTACCACTACTTTTTCCTGCCAGAGTTTTTGAATTTTTTGTTGATGCAGAGCGTGTTCCCTCAGTTTGGACTTTAGAACAGCGTTGTGTGATTATCTTGAGGGGTTTTCCACAATGAGAAAGGAGAGACTTTTGTTGTTTTATCAAGAAACTATTTAGGTTGTATTTATTAAATGATTCTATGATACAAATGATTTTAGCTTCTGGGAAAACACTAAAACATTATTTTTGTATTTGCTTTAATAAAAAAACTGGGCATAATTATTATCATTGTTTTTCCCTACATTTAATTAAATTTCAATAAGCACTTTTTCTTTTAAACAAGCACAAACAAATAGGCCCTTAATCTTATCTGTTTTGGAAGAATTCTTACCACGCCTCAAGTTGTACTTTCCTTTTCTCTTTAGTAGTCTAATTAAATTTGTTTTGCCATTAAATAGGGGGGAAAACCTCTAATGGTGTTGTCAGTTATTGCAGTCCTCTAATGATTTTGTTTAGCATGAAGTTCTTTTATTTTCATGATGATGCTTTGTCATCCATCTGACTGTTATAATGGGCATGGTTATCTGTTACTTATGACTGTATCTCGCTTCAAAAGAAATCTTAATCCAATTGATACGAATTGTTGCATATCTATTTTAAACATGAATCCAAAATGAATGTCGATTCATTATGATGCATCTCGATTCATTCTGATGAATCACAACTTGCCCTTGAACTTTGTGTAGCCCGTCACTTTTTTAGTCAACTTTGTGTAGCTAGGGATCTTTCTGTCATTTAATTTATGACTTGAATCTTGAAATAATTGGAGGGGTTCATATTCAAATATACCAGTTTATGTTTTTGCGTGTCACTTTTCTTTACTTAAAAGTGTCATATTTTTATTGATCGTGTATCGTACAATTCAAAATTAAGATAACTAGTTTGAATGGTTTTCTCTGGTCTCTTCCCTTTGCTCCTTCAGGCTGCCTTTATCAAGGTGACCTGCTTGTCCTTTTTACATATATGTTAACTTTAATTTGCTAATTTGTTATAATCCTTCAGCTCCTCGCAAATATCAAGCATAATTTAAGCAAAAAGATACCAGAGATGGTACTAGATACTAGGACAAGTCAGTTACACTTCATGTAATTTCTTGTTTGTCAACACTAGAGTCATTATACCTTTCTATTTCTTGATCTAGGATTTTATGGTTGTGTGCTTGGATTGTTGTCAGTTCAGTGTTATCATGTTTTTTTTTCCCTTTCTATGTCCTGTTTTTCTGTGGGCAAACTGTTTTACTTTGATACTACAGCGTCTGTGTTATGCAGAAGCAAGGGTGTTATATCAGCTAGTAACAACGTTAATCTGGCTTTTATGACTTAGGAGTAGAGTCTTTGACATCAATGTATTAGAGTTTGATTTGTTTATTGTTGGTGTAAAGGTTCTTTCCAATTTGACTAGCTGGATGCATGTTTTGAATACTATATCTATTGTGCACTATCAGTTGAAATTCTCACCTAAAGCTGAGGCTCTTCACTTTCTTAGCTAGCTTTTAGAAGTGGGTTATCCTCTAATCACTCGGTTCTGATAGGCTTAGGATTAATTTTTCATTTATTTTTTTACTTTAGATCTTCATGTTATTCAATGGCACCCAAAACCTCCTTCCGAGAGACGACTGCATGCGTCTCCACAATGACACAATTTCAAAAATCAGTCACCGCTTCGCTGCTTGTGGTGGTGCGTCTGGCGAGCTTTCCGGCACTGTTTTTACGCGCAAAGGTTGCAGTGCAATTGGGTTCTAGATCCAACCTTTTTTTTCTGCATACTGGGACATGGTGACACAGTTTCTTTTGCAAACAACCATTTTCCAGCGCAATTTCTATCTCCTCTAGCATGATTTGTCCCTGATTGGTTCTATTGTAATCCGAAACACAACTTGCTAGTGTTATAGTCTTGCTGTTTCTTCTTCAGTCTTTGTCATGCCATTTTTGTCTCACTAAGATATATTATCAACGGCTTTTATTCTTGTTAAGAGTCCCACATCGGACAAGAGATGGCCTGACAATGTGTTTATAAGTGGGGGCAATCCTCACCTCACAAGCCGGTTTTGTGAGGATGAGTTAGGCCCCATAATTCGTAAGATGGTATCAGAGCCTCTTCAAGATCCATTGGGCCACCTGCTATCAGGTTTCCGCTATCGAGCCCAATAGTGCTGGTCGTGAGGGGGTGTGTTAAGAGTCCCACGTCGGACAAGAGATGGCCTGACAATGTGTTTATAAGTGGGGGCAATCCTCACCTCACAAGCCGGTTTTGTGGGGTTGTGTTAGGCCCAACCACGATTTCTAAGAATTCCCCCCAGCAATCATTTTGGTGCTGATTCTTTTTCTATATATGAATCATATTAGTGATGACTTCTTTTCGGATTGATTGTCATTCTGTCGATGACTTTTATTGGTTATGACTCATTAGCCAAGCTCTCTGATTTTTCTCCTCTTATGTTAGAATATAATGATTTTTCCTAGGATTGCTTTTCAATCTTAGCAGATTTTAGGTTTCTGCTGTGATTAATATCCATCTTTCTTCTTATTATTACACATGTAATGTATGGTTACCGGATTCTCTCAATAGGCATACATTGTTCCGGATACCCTATCCTTTGTGTTGAATACTGGTTTCACCTTAAAGAAAATATTATGATATTAATGTCAAATGTGATGGACTGCATGGATTCAATTTGTGGTTGCAGTTGTGAATGTGATCACAGTTGCGGCTGCTAATGATTACTTGTGGCTCTTGTGATTTGTATTGTGGTCGTAACAATGTGAGTATTTTATGTTTAGGTATTATTCTTTATGGCTTATCTTGAAATTCTCACGTCACTTGTTCCTGACTTGCCCTCTGAAATGTTACCTCTTCCTCGTTTTCCACTTTCTATTATCTTAAAATATCTCCAGCCCTTTAATGTTCCCTCTAAATTTACGATATAAAGGGGTGGATACTATCCCATTTGCAGTATTGCAGATGCAATACATGATGCAGTCTGCAATCTGAACCTATGCAGAAATGCATACCCATATCTTTATGTATGATGTGTTCAAGATAACTATGATTCAATGCCATTGTAGGAACATTGCTTCATATCCTACAGTATCTGAAATAATTTGTATTTTGTTGGTTTGGTCTTAAAGACCTTAGAGAAGGAGCAGACTGCAAAAAGTGTGGAGATGTGGCAAGTTTAGCTTTAGTTGAATGCATTCTGTAACATTTATCTTTATTTTTTTGAGAGATACGAGGAATAATAACTTGATCAATTATATGTTGGGATGTGAGTGTAAAGGAAAAATTGATACATTATTTTTTATTTCTTCTACTTGCTCCTATTGAGTAATGAAGAAAAAGAATTAACTTCAAAATTACTTCTATTCATTTTATTTTCGGGAAAAATATTGTGAAGGATTTGTTCCTTAACATCAGGATTATTGAAGAATCTGAATATCTGTAAACTAATTTAAAATCAGTGACTGATATCAGGAGCTATTGAAATATTAGTGCTCCCCTTACTTTAAAATCCTGTTTTTACATGGTAGAATTACTAGGGGATTTTACAAATTTATGAAGCTTTTTTTTTAACCTGAAGTTGGAGAAAATAAAAAAAACCATTTACCAGGTTGGCATCTCATCATGTATGATGAGGGGGACTTTGCCCTCTTCAATATCTTGCAAACTCCATTTCTTATATGCTCAGAAATTATTTGTTTTTTTATTCTCAAGCATCCTCCCCTTTCCCAAAGTAAGGTTTTAATGTATACCGAAACTTTCTTAGATGGGACAATTGTAATAGGCAGTTGGCCTAGGATGGCGGAGAGTTTGCATTTCTGTAACTCGGTTTCTGAAAAAGTTATTGCATATGTATTGAGTTTATGTTAGGTAAATGTAATCATATCTTCTTTTGGTGTCCACTTTTCCTTTGTGAGTTGGACTGCTAAGTAATTAGTAGTAGTTGAGACTAGAGAGAATCTGTGACGTGAGAGAACCTGAAGTCGAATAAAATAGAAAAGACCACTTACAAGGTTGGCATCTCAGCATGTATGATGAGGGTGACTTTGCCCTCTTCAATATCTTGAAAACTCCCTTTCTTATATGCTCAGAAATTATTTATTTTTTTATTCTCAAGCATCCTCCCCTTTCCCAAAGTAAGGTTTTAATGTATACCGAAACTTTCTTAGATGGGACAATTGTAATAGGCGTTGGCCTAGGATGGCGGAGAGTTTGGATCTCTGTAACTTAGTTTCTGAAAAAGTTATTGCATATTTATCGAGTTTATGCTAGTTAAGTGTAATCATGTCTTATTTCGGTGTCCACTTTTCCTTTGTGAGTCTGGACTGCTAAGTAATTAGTAGTAGTTGACACTAGGGAGAATCTGTGACGTGGGACCGTGAGTGTGATATCCACATGGGGTCCCTTTGTTTATGATTCCAAGGTTTAGATTATATCTTTGGAAGTCATCAGTTTAGATTTTTTGGATTGGAATATCCTTCACATTAAACGTTATTAGAGCCAGGTTTGTTTACTATTATTATTATTTTTATTTTTTTGAGGGGAGGTTTGTTTATTATTTTGTATGGAAGTTCTTTCCAACCTGACTAACTTTTCATGTGTATGGATCCAATATCATTTGGGCACTAGAAATTTTCATTCAAAGTAAGGGCTTTCCCTTTTTATTAACCTAGCTTTTATGCGTGGGTTCTTCTCTGCACCACTTATTCTTATAGGATAGGAGTTGTTCTTCATTCTAGTTAGTTGAGTTATAAGATTTATAGAAATTGTAGTAGTACTTTCCCCCCTAGATGTTTAGATTGATCAATGGAAACCATCTCTTTGATCTTTTGCAATCAAACCCTCAGTCGATGCCCGTTTCCTTTTGTCCTACAGTGGTGTAGAGTTGCACTGAGTTGCAACATTTTATCGTGTTAACCAATATTTTCCAGAAATTCCCCTAATTGTAATTTCCATATTTTCTCATAATTTTTCTTTCCTCCAAAATGCATGAATTTCTCAGAATTCATTATATCTTGTCATTAAAATTCCACTTTAGCCTGGTAGGTTTCTTTAGCTTGATTTTATCCTAGATACTGTTGAACCTGAAATCCTAATTTCATGGGTATAGAAATTTCCCCTCATGACTTCCAAAGTTGGAATCTCTCTATCATGAATCAAGGCCAATGTTCATTTTGTTTTGAACTACACCAAGTTTTTGAAAGATTCCCCCCATGCAGATTGTATTCTGAACAATTTCATTTGCTTAGTCATTCAAACTCATGGGAGTCTCTTCAATCTAAAATTTATAGATTTGCTTAGCAATTTGATTGCCAGGGTGTGAAACTCATCCTGTAGTACAAGGGCACCTTTGTATACTTTCATTTTTTATGCAGGCTCGATTGGTTCAGTTTAGCTGGTTGAAAATGTTAGGCTTAGAAGTCAAAAACAGGTCTAGCAGCCATGGGTCTGTGTTTTGGTTTATTGGTGAACCTTCCATTTTTCATGTCCATTCCCATTCTATCTAGCATCTAAAAGGCCACCCACGCAACCCTTCAATCCATCCATGACTTCCAATTGATCATTACATCAGATTCACTCAATGATCTATCAATTCACCAAATTCTATCTGTAATCTGTTCAAGTTAACCCTAATCCAACCCATTATTTCTATTCTTGCTTTCCTTACAGCTTGCTAGTGTAGCGTCAGACTACCATGTTAAGTGGGCCTGATATTCTGTTATTCTGGTCATGCAGGGCCACTTATGACTATGAAAAGAAATTATACAATGACCACCTTGAGTCACTTCAGGTGATGGAAAAGAACTATGTTTCTATGAGTAGGGAAGTGGAGAAACTTCGAGCAGAGCTTACAAACACTAACGTTGATCGAATTAGTATGTATCTCCTGTTACCTGTTTTCTACGTTAGAGTCCTTAGTCTTCAATTTTTCATGTTTTGTGGATTGATCATGGCGTGCAATAAATTTAGGTGGGCCATATGGTGGCACCTCTGCAACTAATAATAATGAGGCTTCTGGTCTTCCTGTTGGACAAAACGCATATGAAGATGGTTATGCTGTTGTGCAGGTGTGTGATGACCCCATGTGTTACGTTGTTTTAAGTTCCTTGCGGGAGTGCAGCATTATAGTTCATTTATATTTATTAATTTATTAATTCCTGAAGTTTCTTCAATAACAATTAATGTCTGGATTATTTTTGTTTGTGTTGACTTATTTAGTTATTATTTTATAAAGTCTATCCAATTAAATATGTATCTTTACATTGATTACAAGTTGATGATAAGAACTACCTGTATCTGGTCTATTGTCAACTAGTAATGATATGTTGCTGGGATTACAATATTTCAAATCCGACCTGATGATTTTTTCCTAAATATCTAAATGTTTAGCACTAGTTTGTTTATGGACTCCTAAAATCTGGAGAATACCTGAGTTCGACAGACTTAGATCTGATTTATAAGGTTTGACAGGGATTTGACAGTTATCTGATTTGTGTAATATAGCCACATAGTATTTACTTTTTACCATTCCGATGGTACAAATTTGACATACGACAGTAGTGTGCTAGACTTCTTATTTGAGGAGAGGGCAAAAATTCATTGGTAGTTATGTTTTTATTATGTTGTTTATTTTTAGGAATTAATAGAGAAAGGAAAGGAGAAGGTGATTATTGGATGGTTTTTGAACTGTTACTGGTTATGGTAGGGAGAGACCAAGCTCTACAGTAATTGATAGAAACTTGCACCAAACACTGAAATATAGATATAGGTAGAAATATAAAGGAAATTACTGGCTTTTATTGAACAATACTGGTTACTGTGGCTAGAATTTGGATTGCAACAGGAAATCTAGTTTACAGAAACATGAGAGAAGGCGAAGGAAAATTTAGCTAGACACTTCCTATCCAAGAAATTTAGAGTCTTGATCTCTCCCGTCAAGGAAATTGAGAGCTTGCTCTCCTGACCAATCTCCAGTCCCAAAATAAATGCCCCATGACGTTTCCTTCCATTTCCATATTTATTCAATAACTGTCTAAAAAGATAACTGCTGCTTAGTACAGACCTGCTGCCTAATAATAAAATAACGGCAGGATGGATATAATAAGAGGTCTAACATAGTGTTGGTTACCTTGATAAAAAATTTAAAATCCGTAGAGTTATCATGACCATTTTATATCTGGTATGTGATTTGGTCGTGACAATACAGGGATCCATTTCTTGCATGTACAGATAAAATTGGACTGATTTGGAGGGATTATAGTTGTGCATTTTTTAAGTTGTGTTCAAGTGCTATTTTTTATTTTTTTGAAGGATTACCATTTTGAAGGGATATATGCTTTATCTTCCATGTTAAAATAAAATATTAATACTCCATCATAAATCTTTTGACAGGGACGTGGTTCTCAACCTGCTGCTAGTGGTGGTGGCGGCGGCGGTGCTACTACAACTGCTCCTGCTGGAGCTCAACCTGGTCCAGCTTCTGCTGTGACTGGTTATGAGGCTCCCAGAGGAGGGCCCGGTTACATTGCATCAGCAGGGCCTACTTACAGCACACAGAGCGCTTCTACTTACGACCCACAGAGGTTGACTGGTTACGATGCATTTAGAGGATCTGCTTACGATGCAACGAGAGGACAAATGTTTGATGCTCAGAGAACGGGCTATGATCCACAAAGAGGTATGGGTTATGAAGCACAGAGAGGACCTGCTTATGATCCATCAAGAGCAGCAGCTGGCTATGATGCGCAAAGAAGTGTTGCTGGTCAACAGGGACAAGTTCCTCCGATGAACAACATGCCTTATGGGTCCACTACACCGCCTACTCGTAATGTAGGCGGTGGTGGATATGATGCTGCTCGAGGTGTCAACCCTGCTAGGAGATGAGATTGAGTCTTGAAATGCCATGCCAATCATATATATGTGTGGATCTTTCTGTCTAGTGCTACCTGAGAGTAAATCTCATGAAAGTATCAATCTACATCTATCTTTGTGTGTGAAGCAATCAACACCTATGTATTTCTAAATCTTCCTTTTAACTTGTAATTTTATATAATTCCGGAAGACGTGTAACTCCTATATTAAGGAAAATGATTGATCTTATGCAAATTAATTTACTTCACCTTCCAACTAGGCTCGTAAGATTTGGATCAACTTTTGCCATCATATATTTGACAATTTTGTTAATAATAGTTGGTATACATACGAGCTCGGAATTATTTACTTTTAACCATTGTCATCTAATGTCATTGTCTCATTTAACATTGTGGTGCCGTTCCAAAAACTTGTAAATTAGAGACATTATCCTTATTGCTACTCCAAATTCTTGAGGAGCAATCCCAAAGACACTTTTTAGTGAAGTTTGAGAATTGGGTGAATTCAGTTAGCTTCTCAAATTTGTTGAACTCCTCATCTATTAATTATCAAACTTTTATGGCAAACCCATTCTCATTTTCTACTTGAGATTTGAACTTTTTGAATATGTCTAAGAGCTTCATCCTTCCGATTAAAAAAATAAACCCAAGTTTTGCAAGAAAATTCATCAATGAAAAGTATATAAATTTACCATAATATGTCTAAGAGCTTCATCCTTACGATTAAAAAAATAAACCCAAGTTTTGCAAGAAAATTTATAAATGAAGAGTATATAAATTTACCAAAAGATAATGATTAGGTTAGACCATGAATATTAAGTATGTACAATATGTCTAAGAGCTTCATCCTTCCGATTAAAAAAATAAACCCAAGTTTTGCAAGAAAATTCATCAATGAAGAGTATATAAATTTACCAAAAGATGCATTTGTGTTGAACTTGTTGGAAGAGGCTTTCTCATTTTGGAGCAGTTCAATTGTGAGAATTAGATTTATGTATTTGAAATTATCTACTACATAAACATTTATGAGATATTGGTGAGAGCTTATAAAATCCAATTCATGACATGTCCATAAACATTTTCATAAACTGTCAAAAAAGGTGTCTACTAACAAATATTTGTGAGATGTTTGTAAGAGCTTATAAAAATCAGTTTATGACATGTCCATAAACATTTTCATAAACTATCCAAAACAACTTATAATTTATATTCAGTAAAAAAAACCTTATAATTTATATGAAAATAATTTACTTTATTTTATCTTTTATTAAATATTTTACACACAAACTCTATTGTGAATTATGATAAGGATGTTGCCCAATTGATTGCAACTGTTCCTTTGTAAAGACAGCTTATAAAACAAACACAATAGAGGTTGTTACTTCACATGTCTGCATCCGAGCCAAAGATTTTGGACAATCATAGACCATGTACCAATGCTACTGAGCATATAATATAACACTTCTTTTTGTGAATATATAATTTAACATAATTACTCAAAAGTGAAGTTTTTAAAATCTTAGAGATAAGAACTTTAGGAAATTAGGTACAAGAAGGTATAGTAGTTGTATCAAGTTGTTTATTATTGGAATCTTCCAATATGTTGTATATAAGTTTGTCTTTGTAATTTTGTTGATAGGTTGAGTATGACTCCTCATCACTATGTGAAGTGTGCATGTCATGTCACCATAATGAATTGATGTTGGGGCTGTGTAATTTCCACATGTGATGATATATTTAGTACAATTAGAGTTACATCAGTGATAATACCAAGTATTTTTACATGAAGCGGTAGTTAACTTATGCCGACACTTTTTAGATCGATTGAATCACTTTTTAAGTCGGATAAACCGATCTTAAAAGTGTTGGCGTGAGTTAACTACCGGCTACCGCTGAAAAATGCCGAGCCTAAGTTAACTCCCGCTAGATTAAGGGAATGAACAATTTTAAAAGGGAAAAAAAAGTAATTTTATTTTTCATGTGTTGTTTTGAATTATGATTCAATTTCCAACTAAGAGAACATGTGTTTGGATCACATGGTCCCCACTGTCTCATTTTAAGAGAACATTCACAACCAAAATGTGTTTCCTTACATTCTGTAGAGTTGCTTTCTGCTGGTTCATAATATGTTGTTGTTTGTCTGTTCTTTTGTTGATTGTTTTGAATTAGGTGACGGTTGCTTTAAATGGATTTGGATTTTGGTTTCACAAGCTAGTTGTTTCCAAATGTTTTAACATGATTTCTGAGTCAGGTTTTGTAAATCATGTGAGAATTGGACTACTCAAACTAGACGTGAGAGTGGATATTAAAGTTGTATTTGAGTTTTACATTTCAAAAGTTTTTGGATTGTGCAATGTATATATGCATCTGGATAATGTTATCTTATGAGCTAGTTTTTTAGAATGTGATCCAAGTCGATGATTCTAACGACCCAATTGAAAAAGAAATGTGTGTTTCTTTCTCCACGCCCTCGCTATTTAAAAAACCCTTCATGTCTTCAGAAGTGCGCATCCGAGACGTACAAATTATTCGGAAGAACAAAAATTGGTGATTTTTCTAGATACATAACTCTGAACAGATGTTCCAGGTAGAGAAAGTAGCCTCAAAAAGAAATTAAAGGGGTCACGGGGAGGACATAATCTAGGACCCAGTTTGGTTTTCTGGTTTGCCAATTGCCCTCACAAAGTACCCTGGTATTGGCCTATGGGTGTAATAAAACTCTTTCTGTCTTGGATGTATCTAAGCAGTCTTTGGTTTTGTGCACATTGAGTTGTTGGTGAGATGTGTGGTAAACTGGACCATAGAAAAAAGAAAAGTTGTGTTTTAGAGTACTATAAATTAAAATATAATTTAATTCATATACATGGGGGCGTAAAGATTTTTTACACTACTGTTAATCATTACAATTGTCAAAAATTTTAAAAATAGTTCGCTTTGATCATAACTATTTCTAAAGACACGAATACGATTGATTATGATTTACTCACAATTTAAAAATATTTACATTGACAATGGTATTGTATTAAACTTAAATTCATAAAAACACCATATTATTGTTTACAATGAAAGATTCGGAGTGAATAAGATCCTTCATCCTTGAAATTATTATCATCTCTCAACTTTTTCTTGAATATTTTGAAATAGATTAGAAATCCTTCAATTTGTTTCACATCTTTCAAATGAGTCATCCGTCAAATATAGACGTTTTACACACGCTGATGTGTTCATCTATTTCATGATGCATGTATGCATAGACCAATTTAATAGTGAAATTTGTTATTATTAAAACCGAACATATTTATCTCTTCATCATCTTCTTCATCTATATATTTTTTTTTGTTGCTAATCTTCATCTATACGTTTTAAAAAATTCAACAACTTCATCTCTTCATCCTACTCCTCTTCTTCTTCTTTAAAATCTCTAAATTTAAATTGTAATGGTTAACTTTTTCCTCTTCTTCGTAGTCTTGATCAACATAAAATTAAAATCCTTGAATTTGAGATTCTCTGGTTTTAATTTTTTTGGGTTGATAAAAACTATGAAGAAGAGAAATATGTTAACCTTTACAATTTTAATTTAAGGATTTGGAAGAAGAGAAAGATGATGAAAAGATGATGAAGAGTTTTTAAATATGTTGATGAAGAAGATGATAAAGAAATGAATTTGTTAGGTTTTAACATCAACAAATTCACTATCAAATTTGTCATTGCATACTTGAAAAGTGGTGATATTGACAAGCATACAAACGTACAACGTTACATGTCAGTGTGTCTAACATCTAGACTTGACAAAGGGATTCATTTGATAAACGTTGTTGTGAAAGTGACTCAAAATTGGACAAATTGAGGTTTCTGAAAACTGTCAATTCGGGGGCCTGAATGGTGCTGTCCGGGGCCCGAATTAACAATGGATTTTTCAGCCTGGCACGCGTGAAAAATCGGCGCCCGAATGGAGGAATTCGGGGCCCGAATTGTCGCATCAGCATATTTCAGAAACATATTTTTTGGGCCAGATTTGTTCCAATTTTACGGGAAATACTTTTACTATAAATATATACTTTGTATCAGAGTAAACCTGGAGATAGAGGGGGCTGAAACAAGGGTTTAGAAAGGCAACAACAAAACTACAGTTTGTATAGAGTTTTTCTCTTGGCAACCAAACACTAGGGTTTGAGGATTGGTTCACCTTGGGAAACACTATTAGGATTGAGTCTCTTGGTCATGGGAAGAGATTGGGGCTTTGGGTAGAATTAGGCGGGAGACTTATTCTTGTAACCCATTGATATCTCTTTTCTACAGTTACTCATCATTATACTGAAACGGGGGGCTGCTCTTTCCCCCAGACTAGGTCAATTTGGACCGAACTGGGTAAACAGATTCTTTTGTGTTCTCTCTTTTCTTTCTCTCGTTGTTTTCTACTTTTGGCTTGTGATTATAATTGTTCCATACACATATTTTTGGTTGCTTGATTATCACTTTCTCCACACATCAAGTTTGTTATTGGTGTGATATTTCATCAAATTCACAACAATTGGCGCCCACCATGGGGCAAGGGTCAATGGATAATCAAGTACCATGGGTTCAAAGTGGGATATTGAGAAGTTTACAGGAGATAACGATTTTGGGTTATGGAAGGTAAAGATGGAAGCGGTGTTAATACATCAAAAGTGTGAGAAAGCTTTGAAGGGTGAAGGTATGTTACCGGTCACCATGTCACGAGCGGAGAAGACCGAGATGGTGGACAAGGCCAGAAGTGCCATTGTCTTGTGCCTCGGGAATAAAGTTTTGAGAGAAATAGCGAAGGAACCAACCGTGGCGTCGATGTGGTCAAAGTTGGAATCTTTGTATATGACAAAGTCTTTGGCTCATCGGCAAGTCCTAAAGCAACAACTTTACTCATTCAAGATGGTAAAGTCAAAGGCCATCATGAAACAACTTGTGGAGTTCAACAAAATCATTAGTGATTTGGAGAACATTAAGTTGCGTCTTGAGGATGCGGGTGCTCTGATGGTGTGATGTTGTTTGGAGGATGAAGAAGGTGATGTTTCTCACCTTGGGATTGATGCCTAGTGGAGCGATGATCGTCTGGAGAGAGGTTAAACACTCAACATCAGCCCGGAGAGGCGGTGGTAAGAATACTCATGGTCAGTCTAGAGAGGCGGAGGTAAGAATACTCATGATCTACCTGTTGAGGTGGAGTTTCAAAGTTGAAGACATAGTGGGATGTACACATTTTCTAGTTGAGAGGTTTGAAGCTCAGCTTGATGTGGAGTTGAACACACCGGAAATGATACGACTATGGAGGACCTTGGGTGCTATGCTCTAGTGGTGAGCAAGGGATTTCTTCATGAAGACGGAAGGCATTCCGGGGGTTGAAGAATGTACAGCACGACTTGCGGGATTACCCTAAAAAAAGGCCAAGGGTGATTGGATGCAAGGAGACCGTCAAGGAAGCGGGAGATGTTCTGTGTTGAAGATGTTATGGTGAATGCTTGTGGAACTACCTAAAACTCCTAGTTTAGTTGGACTGCAATGACTCTTCGAGAAGGCGGAAGACGTTCCGATGGCTGAAGAGGTTAACGTGGATACTTGTGGAACTACCTAAAATTCCTAGTGTAGTTGGACTGCAAGGACCTTCGAGAAGGCGGAAGACATTCCGATGGTTGAAGGGGTTAAAGTGTGCACTTGTGGAACTACCTAAAATTCCTTGAGTAGTTTGGACACAAGGATCTTCAAAAAGGCGGAAGGCATTCCAATGGTTGAAGACGTAAGGTGTAAACTTGTGGAGCTACTTGGTGTAGTGGGAAGCAAGGGAAAGAGCAGCAAGGTGGTTGATGGTTTGGCATCATCACTAATTTAGAGTCAAGGTGGAGATTGTTGTGAAAGTGACTCAAA
>Ga0315914_1002916_pt1 | contig 26186 bp, 18 predicted proteins | sample MpolenodulesMG_FD_203920 | JGI IMG/M metagenome (GOLD analysis project Ga0315914, IMG submission 203920) | Medicago polymorpha root nodule microbial communities from Los Angeles, California, United States - elongated nodules | ecosystem: Host-associated > Plants > Roots > Nodule | place: USA... | reverse complement strand
ATGTGAGCAGTTCTACATGTTCCCTCTTTTAATTTAAATAAATCTGAACCACTTATTTAATCTATTGGTGTTTTTCTCGTGGTGCACCGGTGAGGGACCTAATTGGACCCTCACCCTAGAATCCACCATAAATATATGATAAATGATATTTGTACGATCAATACGGGTAAACTTTTAAAACAAATCTCTCTTTCATATTTTTATTGTGTTTTTACTCTCTCTCCCGAATCATTAGAGTTTAAAAACTTTCTTTTCAAATGGAAATTGACTTTGGGAAAATCTTTTAAAAGTTTAACTTGAAATAAATTAATTTAGACTAACTTACATTTTAAGAAAACTTTTCTAAAATAATAACAAGTACAAAATGATAATTTTTTTTTGACAAAAGTACAAAATGATACTTTTGAAAGATATAAGCTTAAAGAATTAAGCTAGACTACTCTGATTGTGATCCGACTTCTTATACGTTTGAAAAATGTTTTAAGACTGGAAGAAAAAAAACATAATCAATGTGGAGTGAAATATTGATTATCTCAATGAACTTTCTAAGCAGGATAAAACACGATTTTGTCATTGAACAAGATTTTTAAATAAAGACATGCATAAAAAATAAAAATTTACAAACAACAATTAATTAAACTCGAGATAACTTACATATAAGTTACTTCATTAATTAGGTTACGGAACGTGGGAAGCTTCTGATAACCTAACCTAAACTATTCTAAAAAAAATTGTGGTAAGGCGAAGATATATTATTAACTCTGGTAACTGGTGTCACATTTACCCCTTCTTACATGTGCTGTCGTAGACGGAGAATCTATCTAATTAGGGTGAATCCTGTCATTCCCACTTGGATACCTCATATACACTTTGCCCCGTTCATTCCCATTACCCGACCTTTACAACTCGAATCACTCAAGAGGCTAAAAAATTAAAAAAAAGTTGATTCACTACGGAGACGAGGATGTGGTGGAGATACCCGAATACGTCAGGGACAAGGATAAAATTCAATTCCTCATTCCCATTGGGTATGGGTAGGATAACGAGTAAGTATATGGAAGTCAGAGATGGGGAGGGGGAAGGTAAAATCTATCCCCACCTCGCCTCATTGCAATGCCTAGGACCTCCCAACAATTTAACCCCAAACCCCTTACAATCGTACATGCTTTTTTAAATGGCAAATATTAGTAATTAACTGTTAAATTAAATATTTACTCATTTGTCGAGTTTGAACTCATGTCCTCCAACTTTTTATCTCTTAACTCAAATCAAATGAGCTACCTAAATCCCTTTAACCTTACATACTAAAGACATAACATTCACAAACTGTATGAAGAATAATTTTTTATGTATAATTCAAAATGGCAGTATTTACCTGTGCCTGGCACGGGCTCCATACTAGTTATACTATGAGTGACCTTATTTGTTTGTCGTTGACATAACTCATAATAAAAGTATCATGAGATGATAATAGATCCTTACATCTAGTAATGATATCACCTATCTCATTATGTGGAGTAGAATGGGAGTTAATATCATTGACAACAAATTTATAATCAAATTCAAATATAACAGAAGGCATGTCTTGGTTAACAGAAAACTTTATAGCCTCAAATAAACCCGATGTGTCAGCTTATGAAGGAGTAGAGGTAAAAACAATGCAATTGAGACGCCTATTAGTAGTGCTCCCGAGAGTCTCAAAGATAAGCGCTAAATCTTGTAATAGAATTGTTATTATAGAGTGCTCAATCCATATTACATTTAACTGTAGAATGGGGTCGTTTTATCCACGAGACTTCTTGGTGTGTACCCTGGGTTTTTTTGAGTTGGTTGCCTTGCTTTTTGCATACACGCCATTCGTGAAGTGTGTCGTTAGCATGCTGGATAATGTGAGAGGGGGACGTGTCAACGCGTTCCCAAAGCTTAGAAGTACGGCTTTTCCATAAGCTCCATATAAGCATTGATGTTGTTGCTTGTTGATGAACTTGTAACATGTCAATGAAATCAAATTATAGACTAATAAAGTCATCAGTATTAATTAATAGGTCTCGAACATACTGTCTAGCCGAAGTAACTTCCAAAATTTTATCGCTTTTGGACCGACGAAGAAAATGTGAATATGCGTTTCAACTTGCTCTTCGTAGTGCACACATGAATCATTAATAAGTAACATTATACTAGTTGTCCAAAAGTTGTTGATTTTTAGATGTTCATATATCGTTGCTCTTATTCAAATTTGGGCGCAATAAGTCATATATTCAAATGAGCAGAAGGAACGGTTGATGCTTTGGGTGCAATAAGGGACTGAATGCAAGGTGATGACCAAACATTTATTTGGAAACCATCATCTATTTTCCATATATAACTGGTAATAGACTCGTGCTTCCGCACGGGTCGCATAACATTGCGGTAATCATACAAAAAATAATTACATTGTTAATATTGTCAATGTTTAAGGATAACAAATGAAAATAATCAACATTAATATAATGTTTTTATTGGATTTTTTTTATATATATAGAAAAATATGTTCAATGTTTGCATCGCACCCATTGCTGATTTTATGCGTTTTATCTACAGAATTTTTGTTTTATGTAAATATATGAGAAAGTTGATATGATAAAATTGTGGAAACTCATTAATATTGTCAAAATATAAACATTAATAAATTGTTTCTATTGAATAACTTTTTATTTATATGCAAAACACCGTTTAATGTTTTCACCGCACTCGTTGTAGATTTTTTGTGCTTATATATGCATAAATAAATTTTTATGTACATATATGAGAAGATCGATATGATAAAATTTAAAAAACTCGTGACTATTTTCAAAATATCAACATCAATGTAGTGTTTCTATTAAATAACTTTTTATTTTATATGCAAAACACTGTTCAATATTTGCACCGGACCCCTTGCAGATTTTATGTTTTTTATTTGGAAAAACATATTTTTATGTAAATATATGAGAACGTTCATATGATAAAATTGTGGAAACTCATTAATATTTTCAAAATATAAACATTAATATAGTGTTTTTGTTGAATTACTTTTTATTTTATATATGCAAAACATCGTTCAATGTTTACACCGCACTTGTTGCAGATTTTATGTGTTTATAAATGCATAAATAAATTTTTATGTACATATATGAGAAAATAGATATGATAAGATTATAGAAACTCGACTATTTTCATAATATCAACATCAATGTAGTGTTTCTATTAAATAAATTTTTATTTTATATGCAAAACACCGTTCAATATTTGCATCGCACCCCTTGCAGATTTTATGCTTTTTATCTGGAGAAACATATTTTTATGTAAATATATGAGAACGTTCATATGATAAAATTGTGGAACCTCATTAATATTTTTAAAATATAAACATTAATATAGTGTTTCTATTGAATTACTTTTTATTTTATATATGCAAAATATCGTTCAATGTTTACACCGCACCCGTTGCAGATTTTATGTGTTTATATCTGCATAAATACATTTTTATGTACAAATATGAGAAGATAGATGTGATAAAATTATAGAAACTCGACTATTTTCATAATATCAACATCCATATAGTGTTTCTATTCAATAACTTTTTATTTTATATTTAAAACACCGTTAAATATTTGAACTGCACTCATTGAGGATTTTATATGCTTATATATGTAGATTTTTGTTTATGTAACGATGTGTGATAATCGATATGATAAAATTTGAAAAACTCGTGATTATTTTCAAAATATCAACATCACTGTATTTTTTTTTATCAAATCAACATCACTCTATTGTTTCTCCAAAACATAGTTATATATTTATACCGCACTCGTTGTAGAATTTATGTGCTTATATCTCCAAAATCAAATAAAAAGATAGTCGTCCATAGTTATCATGATAATATATTGACTTTTAAAAAATGACAATTATTCCGTAAAAAAAAAAGGACAATTATGAAATTTTATTGAGTTTCGATTTTTATATATGGTTTTTTAAAATATTTTTTTTATATATTGTTAGTTGATTAAAAAAACAAATAATATTTTAAAATTCCTTCAAAAAAAAATATTTCAAAATGTAAAGTATTCCAAAGACTTTTTAATTTTGCATCCAAAAAACAAATAAATTTGTTATATCCATCTATCCATGGAAGTGCAGATTAGTTACAATTTTTTTTGTAGAGAAAAAATTGGCTACACCTTTTTGTTTTTAATTAAAAAACAAATAATGTTTTAAAAGTATTCCAAAGACTTATTACTTTTGCATCCCAAAAAAACAAATATGCGTGGGAATTTGTTATATCCATAGATAATTCCATATTATTTGTTTTTAATTCATTAAAAAAAATTAGATTCTATATTTATCCGCAAAAATTTGTTAGATTTGTGATGACCATAATCCGTACTTTTTTTAATAAATTAATTAATTTCATAGTTATCTGTGGAATTTTGTTACAATTGTGAAAACCATTATCCATAACTAATTTAAAAAAACAATTAAATTAAATTTTGCAAAATGACCATTCAGCGCATAAAATTAAAGAGATTATGAGTTTTAAAGATGACGATTACTTGACAAGGTCTTGGGAATTCCATATGTTCCTCCATAGATATATCAATTTTTTTTTTATAGATACCGACAACTATAGAATTAGCTTTTATATTTATGGAATTTATGTTTATTCTAATTTTAGTTTTCATATTCATGTTGTATTCTTTAACATTTAAATATAGAAAATAGTTTATTAAAAAAAAAAGATATAGAAAATAGTTGTGTCAAATTGTATGTGTGTGTATATTCCATAAATTTCCAACACATGGATTGTTTCTTAAATCTTAATCTCTACATGCAATCCATTTTTTGATAGGCCAATTTCGTTGCACCAAAAAACTATGATTTATTTCATGCTTTATGCTTTAAGTGGGGTGTTTGGGGTTTGAACTCTAACCCCTACATATAATAATGCATGTCCCTTTCAATTGATCTAAGCTCATGGGGACCGGCTCATTCCATTCTAAAATAAGAATAAACCAACCCAAAGTGAATAATCCAAAATGTACTTTTATCAATATATGTGTGCCTCAAATTCAATTGTCATGAATAAAAAAAGGAAAATGCTAAACTTTCCGAAAATAAGTATAGCGAAACATCCTGATGAGTGTGGCTTGTTAAAACAAAACAAAAAAAAAAAAAGACACCACAACCTCCTTTATCCCACAAAATCCGGACTGTACGCCAATTCATTCTATACACGTGCACTTTCTTGATTTTTCACGAGACATTCATTCGCACTTCATAAAAAAAAGCTTCCCCCAAAAGTTTGTCAAACAAGATGAGCTAAATTTCCACAACCTCATAAATGAATGTTTAAATTAAAAGAATTGTCCATATTTATTTAATTTTTTAAAATAATATAATCTAAAAGAATTGAAATAATATATCAAAAATTGAAAAAGAGATAATATGTCAATATTTGACAACAAAAAAAATTATTTAACTTAAAAAATAGGTTTAGGTGTTGTTTGTTGGTTGACCCCGCTCATTTCGCTCATCCGCACTTGTTTCCCGAAATAAAAGACCGTTATTTATTCTCAAACACAACACAAACTAAATTTCGGATCCACATTCATTTCTCTCCAATGCTTCTTCATCTCTTCCTTTTACTCTAACTAACTAACTAACCTATTCCTTCTTTGTCTTTTACCAGGTTCACACGTCACTCACTTCTTTTTCTTTCAAACCAACAAAAAAAACATAACGTTTCTAAGAATGTTACTATGGATTGTTGTTACACTGTTACTTAATATGAGAATTGAAACACATATATAATAATAACAAACATTAAAGAAAGGAAAGTTTATCAAAAGCGTTATGGAGAGTTATTTAAATGAGAATTTTGGAGGTGTAAAGTCCAAGAATTCTACCGACGAAGCTCTTGAAAAATGGAGGAAACTATGTGGTGTTGTAAAGAATCCCAAGAGACGATTTCGTTTCACTGCCAACATCTCCAAACGTTACGAAGCTGCTGCTATGCGTCGCACCAATCAGGTCACTCATAAATTTTATATATATGTGTGCATGTTTGGATTCACGGTGAGCCATTGTGATTTTGGAAGAAGTTACATTTTGGAGCTTTGATGAAATAACATTATCATCGTCATTTGCCCAAATTTGTCGTTCATCTGAACATACACTTAATTTATGAAATTATGATGTCATTGTGATCTTATGGAAGCTCAAAAGTGTAAATTTTGTGAAATCTCAATGATATAATGTGATTTCCGCCAAACTTGCCGTTAATTCAAACATGCACTAAGTCAGGTTTCTTTGTTTCCTAATTTTTGTCCCAGATGTGTTAAACTCTGATTAGTATTAAATTGAAATTGATATGCCTTTAGTTTCTAAAATTTGGATATGAAAGGGAGTATAATTAAGATATTAGTACAATATGTTTTTGAAAAAAGAAATATTTCTTTTGCAAAATGATGTTACTTGATCATTGCATTACCTCCCTTGTTTCATTGATTTCATGATTAGTTGGTGAATTTCAAAGCATAGTTCCAGATTACTCTAATTGTGCTTCTCTTTATTTTTTTAATGTTAGTAAATGTTGCTTAGTGTTAGAACAACAACCCTGGTTCCGACGAAAAAATGCAAACAGAAAGCATACAGGATTTTATCATGGAGTCCGGCCAATTTTGCCTGCGGCTCTGAATATAGAGTGTCTGCAGTGCCTTTCTATTATTTAAATTTAGGGTTACAAATTACATCTTGTGCTTACATACTACGGTCCATATTACATGCCCCTGAATCGTACTGCGGAATGTGATTCTTTGATTGTGTCCTTAGAATAATACCTCATAGAAGGAGAGGTTGTGATCTTATGGATTCTCAATTTCTTATTATCCTTAATGCAGGAGAAGCTAAGGGTTGCTGTGTTGGTTTCCAAAGCCGCATTTCAATTTATACAAGGCAAGATTCATAAGAATCATTCTAAAAGGTTTACTTTATGAATCAATTTGTTTACTCTAATTGATTTTGCACCCTGCAGGTGTTCAACCGAGTGACTACGTTGTACCAGATGATGTTAAAGCTGCAGGTTTCCAAATCTGTGCTGAAGAATTGGGGTCTATTGTGGAAGGCCACGATGTAAAGAAACTCAAGTTTCATGGTGGAGTTGATGGCATTGCAGAAAAGATTTCAACATCAACCACCACGGGACTAGGTGGCGATTCTGAATCGCGACATAGGAGACAAGAGCTTTTTGGTATCAACAAATTTGCCGAAACTGAACTTCGAAGCTTCTGGATTTATGTTTATGAAGCTCTTCAAGACATGACACTCATGATCCTTGGAGTGTGTGCTTTTGTTTCTCTGATAGTAGGCGTTTTGACTGAAGGATGGCCGAAAGGAGCTCATGATGGTCTTGGAATAGTTGCAAGTATCTTACTTGTTGTCTTTGTGACAGCAACAAGTGATTATCGCCAATCGTTACAGTTTAAGGATTTAGACAAGGAGAAGAAAAAGATTTCTATTCAAGTTACGAGAAACGGCTACAGGCAGAAAATGTCGATATACAATTTACTTCCCGGTGATATTGTTCATCTTAACATTGGAGACCAAGTACCTGCAGATGGACTATTTGTTTCAGGATTTTCGGTGTTGATCGATGAATCAAGTTTAACCGGCGAGAGTGAGCCAATAATGGTGACTTCACAAAATCCATTTCTTCTTTCAGGAACAAAAGTCCAAGATGGATCATGCACTATGTTGGTTACCACTGTTGGAATGAGGACTCAATGGGGTAAATTGATGGCAACTCTTAGCGAAGGTGGAGACGATGAAACACCATTGCAGGTGAAACTGAATGGAGTGGCAACCATTATTGGAAAAATAGGACTAATCTTTGCCGTGATAACCTTTACTGTTTTGGTTAAAGGACACTTGAGCCACAAAATCCGAGAAGGAAGCTTCTGGAGATGGACTGGTGACGATGCAATGGAGATGTTGGAATACTTTGCTATTGCGGTTACAATCGTCGTCGTTGCTGTTCCCGAGGGTTTACCATTAGCTGTAACATTGAGTCTTGCATTTGCAATGAAGAAAATGATGAATGATAAAGCCTTGGTTAGGCATTTAGCAGCTTGTGAAACTATGGGATCAGCAACAACTATATGTAGTGACAAAACCGGTACACTGACGACTAACCGAATGACGGTTGTGAAAACATGCATTTGTATGAATAGCAAAGAAGTTAGCAATTCTAGTTCGTCGTCTGACATACCAGATTCTGCTGCGAAATTGTTGCTACAGTCGATATTTAATAACACTGGAGGCGAGGTTGTGTATAACAAAAAAGGAAAACGCGAGATATTGGGGACACCAACCGAAACAGCAATATTAGAGTTTGGTTTGTCACTAGGTGGAGATTCTAAGGCTGAGAGAGAAGCTTGCAAAATTGTTAAAGTTGAGCCATTCAACTCTGAGAAGAAAAGAATGGGAGTAGTTGTGGAGCAACCTGATGGAAGTTTAAGAGCTCATTGCAAAGGTGCTTCTGAAATAATTCTGGCAGCTTGTGACAAAGTTATTGACTTGAACGGCGACGTTGTTGCTCTTGATGGAGAATCAATTAATTATCTTAACAGTATTATCAACCAGTTTGCTAATGAGGCACTTAGAACTCTTTGCCTTGCCTATATGGAATTGGAAAACGGGTTTGCTGCTGAAGATCCGATTCCCGCTTCTGGTTATACTTGTATTGGAATTGTTGGTATCAAAGATCCTGTTCGCCCCGGTGTTAAGCAGTCTGTTGCAGAGTGTCGTTCGGCTGGAATCGTGGTGAGAATGGTTACAGGAGATAATATTAATACTGCAAAGGCTATAGCTAGGGAATGTGGAATTTTAACAGATGATGGCATAGCTATTGAAGGTCCTGACTTCAGAGAGAAGACTCAAGAGGAATTGTTTGAACTCATTCCCAAGATTCAGGTGTTTCATATATCCTATATGCATAATAACATCTTTTATTAATACTGTTTCTGTTTCTGCATTCTGCTATGATTCTGTTTGTCTAATATAATGAGGGAAATGGTTGATTTGTCGATGCTTTCAATAACACAATGTTTATTTTGTTTTAGGTTATGGCTAGATCATCACCTTTAGACAAACATACATTGGTGAAACAGCTTCGAACAACGTTCGGGGAAGTTGTGGCTGTAACTGGTGATGGAACAAATGATGCTCCAGCCCTTCATGAAGCTGATATCGGACTTGCAATGGGAATTGCTGGAACTGAGGTGAGTGAAATGCAATTCATATGAATCGCGTAGCTTTGTCCATATCGCATTCTTGAAAACTATGAATTGAGGAACATAAAATTTTGCTAATTTTATAATTAATATGCAGGTTGCTAAAGAAAGTGCTGATGTTATAATTCTGGATGATAATTTCTCGACAATTGTGACAGTGGCGAGATGGGGACGTTCAGTTTACATCAATATCCAGAAATTCGTGCAGTTTCAGCTTACTGTAAATGTGGTTGCATTGCTAGTGAACTTCACATCAGCCTGCATAACAGGTTAGAAAATTATACTAATAAGATGAGATAATATGTTTATATAGATTTTACAAGATGGGGAAGTTCATTTTTATTTGGTGATGATTTTGTTTATGTGTATTTGATCTTCAGGCAGTGCACCACTCACAGCTGTTCAACTTTTGTGGGTGAACATGATAATGGACACACTGGGAGCACTTGCACTTGCAACCGAACCTCCAACCGATGATTTGATGAAGCGTGAACCAGTGGGAAGGAAAGGAGATTTCATCAACAATGTCATGTGGAGGAATATCTTAGGACAAGCATTGTATCAGTTTGTGGTAATATGGTTTCTTCAGTCAGTAGGAAAATGGGTCTTTTTTCTCAGGGGTCCTAATGCTGATATTGTCTTAAACACACTCATTTTCAACACATTTGTCTTCTGTCAGGTAAAAGAAAACCTTCTGAATAACTCCTCTTCAATCTCTTTTCCTGAACAGACATAGGTTCTCATAACCAATTTGCCATGTATGGAAAAAATGAATAGCAAAATGAGTAAAGATCAAATTATATTGTATTATAACCATAGTATAGTTATCAGTAGTTTACAATACATGCAAGTTATATCTCGATTCATTTATTAATCATGTATCATATGATACGATTCGGAAAAAAGGTCTTCTGAATAATTTCGAATATAGACTGATAACTACGATTATAACATTACTTGCAAGATAAATTTTCCTTGGCATATACTTTGTTCCGACAGGTTTTCAATGAGATAAACTCTCGCGAAATGGAGGAAATAGACGTTTTTAAAGGCATATGGGATAATCATGTGTTTGTGGCTGTCATCAGTGCAACTGTGGTCTTCCAAATCATAATAGTTGAGTACTTGGGAACATTTGCAAATACAACACCTCTATCTTTGGTACAATGGATCTTTTGCTTAGGGGTTGGATATATGGGCATGCCAATCGCAGTTCGCTTAAAGCAGATACCAGTCTGAATCTAGGGAGCATCTATTTTTTTGAACAGAAGCTTAAGGTTGTACTGAGGTTACAGTGCTTCAAGGTTCCCTATTGTTCTTTGTACATTCAATGACAGGTCTGGTATTGTTAGAGGCTTTCTTGGGTTGGAACCAGAAGTTAAGAAGGAAAGTAGAAAACTGGAGTCTCATAGACATTATGGTTAGTCAAATATATAACTAAGTTACTATCAAATCACCACATAAACCATACTATATATTTTATACATTTGTTTACTTTTCAAGGTCAGCAGAAAGGTCGGTTGAAAAACGATAAAAAAAAATGAGACCTGGACTTTTGTAGTGGATAATGATATCTCTTATCATTGTTACATTCAAAGTGAGTTTGTACAAGAATTCTTCCAAGTATTGTAGCCCTTTTCATTCAGAAGCAGAAATGTACCAATTTTATTTTGTCATGAATAGAAAATCAAATTTGTGTAATAAAATTGTTATTTCTGGTACACTCAAATATGATTTTCTTCCCGATAAACATGGATGATTCTGCTTTTAGTCTCTGACTCCCTCTAAAATTTTTGTTTTCTTTATTGATATTTGATTTTTCGTAGAACTCCTTATAGTCTTCGTTGTCAATCTCTATTTATTTAGCGCAAATTTGACTAACAGAAATACAAGTCGCATACTCACCATTATCAATTTTATAAATCTTATAAAGGTATATATATATATATATATATATATACACACACACTTGACCTATGAACTAACAAGAATACTAGCTTGAAAAATTTTCCGACAGTTGAGTTCATTACAACACACCAATTGATCTTCTCCTATACTCATTGATCACAAAATATGCAAGCTAAGACCAATGTGATCTTTGCCTAGGACAATTTTCTTTGTTGTCAAAACCAAATTTTCTCCTAGCTATAGAAGAAGAAACAGAATGGTCAAGAACAGATGTATAGCTCCATTGGGAAGTCAAAGTTGAGACAGGAGTGTTTAACTTTCCCTTCTCTTTACTTTTTTCCTTCATTAGATGGTAACAGTAAAACACACCTTCCTGTGTTGAATACAAAATGAAAACCATAATAAAATTGTGTTTATTTATGATCACACACATGAAACAAAAACTTTATAATGAACTGCTAGGAAAACTCACAGTGTCTAAATTTAGCTGCAATAAGATATCACCTATGTGCAAATCCATGATCTCTCTTGTTAATGTAGCATCAAAAGTTACCATCAATGTGGCAGCCAATGCAATAACAGATGGCCTAAGATCCATCAAATTAACATCTAAATCAAAGAAAAATAGAGTTTTAGAGTTTTTAATAAGATGAAAATAGGAATCAAATTAGCAAAGAATGTTACCTTTTAGGATATCCAGAACATGTTCGACAGCTTGTGACAGCTTGTGAGTTTTTAATGGTTCCGATGAAGATTCAAGGCAGAACAAGTAAACAAAGTAATGCAGAAAATCAAAAGGAGTCACAGTTGTTAATTCCCATTCCAATGTACTAAAAACCTCAATCTCCATCTCCCAAATACATTGCTTGGCAATAAAACCTCCCTCTTGGTCTATTTCTGTTATGTATTTAAGTAGAAGCGATAGATCACACTCTTCAGTCATCTTTGCTGCGAGAGACAAGCACGCCGCATATAATAGTTGAATAGGCATATCTTCCTATACACCATTCCAAAAAATAAAAGTAAAAAACATCGTAAGAAACGAAATGGGAAACAAGAAAATATGTGTTAAGTGTCACTGAGTTGAAGGGACATAGTTACATGAATGTGTTTGTGTTGCTTGAAAAGAAACTGATCAAAGTATGTCACTGATAAATAAGCTGTGCATAGCTTGAATCCAAGTTTTTCCCTTGTCTGATTCAAAAGATTATAAACTTTCATTAATTAGCAAAAACTAAAAATTTAAAACTACATGAAATGAAAAAACTCACATTGAAAATGTGGTCAATGGCATTAATACGTATGTCGTTGAAGTGGACAAGGCCTAAAGTGGAGTTGGAGCAATAATTGAAGGACATAAATTCTGTTTTTTCAAGTTGAAACAAATACTCAATATGTTCCTTTTCTTCATACTTGGAATTGTTAATATTTTCATTGTGATCATTGTTGTGCATGAGGAGGAAAGTGTGGTCTTCTTCACACAAAAGGATAGATGTGTCCATTAATTTTCTTCCCTTCATTGAAAGATGCAATGTAGAAAATATAGCCAAGAGTAAGAAATGGGTTCTTTGCACAAAAATTTAATATAACTGCTAATGGCACGAAAGGGAAGTAACTTATTCCATTATTCAATTATTATTACTACTATTACTATTACATGATGATGATTAATCCAAATATCAATTATGAATTGGTTGGAATGTAAGGTGAGCCACCAATCAAGGGGCTCATGGTGGACCATGACTACTAGCCATTGGATTGGATTAATGCTTAGAATTTCCCGTTAGAAGAAATATGGGCTGATTATAAAGAAAGTGGGACTAGTTTGTTTTCATCTTTCTAGTATTCCAGGTGTGATTCACATTGGTTGCCTTGTGATGTTTTTTCTTTTTGACCCAAATGCCTTATGATGTTATTAATTAGTAGGCTAGATGTATAGCTTTAATTCTTCTTTTTTTTACAAGATGTGTAGCTTTAATTCTTATAATTAGATATCTTAGACAGACAACCGCATAAATTAATCTTTCGAGTCAGATATGATTATAATAAATGACAAAACTTTCACTCGAGAGATTTAACATAATATTTTATAGAAGGATTATGCTAACAAATACTCTAACTTGTTAAGGATTCAAAAGAGAAAATAATTTATGAATTCCATGTAGAAAATGTTTCATTTTAAATTTTCAATAAAAAATTTCTTCCATAAAAACACTTGTTAGCATTTCCTTTTATATCATTATTTAGGGATGTTTGTTATGTAACATTCCGAAAATTCTTTCTAGGCATCCTTGGAATTTATACACCATAGTGTAGGAGCTAGGTGTATAGAATTTGCCCATAAGAGTCTCAGGACAAGTAGTCTAAGTATCTTAATCATTAAGAAATTCTATTTTTTTCTTGTGTCGCTTGCAAAACCTGTGACATTCTGCACGAATGGGAGAAATTCTAATGTGGTCACAAGACCAAACAAATAGTGTTTGGTTACACACACATAAACAAGTATTTTTTTTAATGATAAAAAGAAAATTGATAAAAAAATAATTAAATATTTTGAAGATAATCTCTTCATGTAAGTGTGTCCAAAGACTATTTATTTGGTGTTGTGACCATGGAAAAATTACTCGCACGAACGGTATGTGTTTTCATTTGCGTGTGTGACTTGTGTTTGTGCACATGCAAAATTGATCTAGTATTTCATGTTTACTTGATTTTTTTTTAGGGAGTGTTTACTTGATAATAAGTCTTGTATATGAACTAAGCCCTAAATTTCCATCACATGTTTTAATGCTTACATGCCCTTATATGTTTAGTTTGTCCTAAATGTCTCTACATGGTACTACTTGCCTCACATGCTAAATATCTAAGTGATGTGTTATCACGTTTAAATTTAGGAGAACTTGTCGTCATGCATAAACATGCTTCTAGCCGTCATAAATGGGAATTTGAAGGGAGATGTTGGATAATAGTCATATCGGTCTTTTTAACGAGCGTTTTTGGAACACTTTTTAAACATTATAAAATACGCAATTATTTTTTAAAAAGTTAAATATTTCGTGTCACAGTATTCGAAAGTACTACCTCCTCTTTTATTACAAAAAGACTATGTTCGCCAATTTGGTCAACCTTTTCAGTCTATTGAGATCATCTTGTAATTTTCATTAGAGGTAAATGTTTTCTTTTCACGATCATGAAGTGAATTTTATTAGCTCCAATATTCAATTTAAAAAAACTTATTTTAATTGATCTTACTTTGTCCTTGTTTGTGGAGTAACAAATCTAATTATTGTTATGATTATGTTCCTCTTTTGTGTGCCTTTCTTTAAGATATTTTTGCTTAATTTTGTATTGGCCGGTGAAGCCCCGTGTTCAGTTGCAGATCCAATGGTGTGTAGAGTTCATTATACGATCTAGTAAAACTTATTAATCCAACGACTCTTGCTGATGGTTTACGGTGAAGGACTTTTTAGAGCCCTCGCCTTATAATCCACCTATTAATTAATTACCCAATTTCAAGTTGTTATATATACTGGTAAAATCAACAGATACATAAAAGAATTGCAGCAAAACTGCTATTTATTGTCGAGTAAAAATATACATAAAAATAAAAACATTCTGTAATATGAAAATATATGAGACTCAAATCTAATAAGAATTTATCTTAACTAACATATGCCTTCAATGTAAATATGGGTCAGAGCTAGTTCTTTTCCCCACCATCCGTATAAGTGTCTAATGTTCAATCTTAACGAAAGCTATGGGCCTAATGCTGGAAAAGGGGCAGCTAAATCAAATTTGGGAAAACATTATTGTTGTTGATTTGGTTTGAGAAAGTATTGTTTTTTTTATTTCATATTCACAATACTAGGGTGATAAACTTTCATCATCTGAACTTGTATCTTGTCTTGCACGATACCTGCTTAGAACAGGTAACGATGCACTTGCAGCTATCCTGAACGATCTCGATGAACCAGTCACAGTTCTATCCTGCATCCTTCCCACTTCTTTGCAGACTTGATCCAAAATGTTTAGGAAATCTCTAACAATCATAAAAATTCTGAAAGGGTGAGCTTCTTCCTTTGTTGTATCCCCATGAAAGTATTCTGTAACTTCTTTCACAAGGAATAAGGCCCTTATCTCATCAGCTTTGACTCTTAATATTTTTTCTTCGGCATCTTTCATAAATATCTCTGTTGAGTTAAAGAAGTTCCCTTGCATATCTGGTTTTACATATTGCAAAACTGATCTCACTTTATCAAGCCCCATTTCAAGCTTTATGACATAGCTGCTTAAGACATCCGAGTCCATTCCTGCAGCCTTTTTTACATTGCCAAAGTCTCTACTCAATCCAGCCACAACCTGTAACCCTTTCTTTTTGAACTCGTCCTCATTGAACTGAGAACTCGTTTGGTTTGGAACATTCTCATTTGCAGATTCACTGGCTGTACCTTCCGACCTGATAATCTCTTGAACAACAAAATGGAGCAATGTTGTCTTTCCATCTGTACCTTTTATATCTGCAAGTTTCAGGAGAGTATCCAATTTGAAAGATTTAGCATCACCGCGATTGGTTCCAACATTCATTCTGTTTCCTGTCCTGAGAACAGCTTCAAGAAGTTTGAGGAATAATTGGCTGTTCTTTAATTCCTCACTTGCTGCCTGAGATGTATTAACAGCTAGTCAATTTAATTATCAAGAGGCAAAGAAAATGCAATTGAAATCAAGATATTAAAGATAACAACAGATTGATCATTGATATGATGTTGGCCACACACACCTCCAAGGTTTGAAAGGATTTCTTAAGGTAAATAACTTCTGTTTCAAAATTAGCTCTGTAAAGCATGGCTTCAACTCTTTTAAAAGCTAAAGGGATATCAAGCACTTGCTTAAGAAATCTTTCTGCAGGCCCAAGTTTTGAAAGGTCGCCATCATAATTTTTTAGTTTTATCTCCTCCTCCTTTGTTGGAGCCATCTTCACCAGAGTTTCCAATAACTCAGCACCCAAACCTTCAGGATTCCCTGTGTCATCCATAAAAGCAAAACCACAAACAATGTTTGCAAAGTGAAATTCTGGTGGTTATAGATAAGAAAAATTACTGGTTTATCCCTAGTTGATATCATGCATCAAAAGACTATAGAGTAGTACATCTATATTAGATTATTATACAACATACAAGTTGGATGACCAATTAAATTTGTTAAGATAGGAAGGATAAAGGAAAACTGACACGGAAGCAAGGGAAAGATAAAAAAAGAATAATCATATGCATAAGGAATAAAAGATGGAATATATAGGGTTAAAACTGTTGAAGGCAGTAGTAAAAATAGTAAAATGGTCTGTCTTTATCACGTGCTAGTGGTCATGACTCATACTTACGGATGCAGTGCTTTCAGGGGAAGCTTGAACTACAGCTAAAAAGGTAAAGCTATGTTTTTAAGGTAAGAGGGTGGTTTCATTATGATAGCAAGGAAAGTATCAAGTTTAATTAAAATAACCGGAAAAAGTAGAAGAATAGAGTTCAATACTGATGAATGAACATATCATGGTGGTCATTGTTCAATACTTCTAGATGATGTTAATGATCATACAAAAAACAAGTCTCAAATAAAAAAAGAAATAAGACAAGAAAAGAGTTTATTACAAGTGACACCCCAATATTGACCCCAGAATATTTTATGAGCCTCATTTGAATTATTAGAACCTAGTTTTTCATATAGATATCCACCAATGATAAACAACAACCTAATGATAAACAAGACATGATGTGATTTGTCGGAATCACGATGTTCCGCCATAATTTTGGTAAAAGCTACACTTTCAAACTTCAACAAACCGACAATATCATAGTGATTTTGTGAAACTTGCCGTAAATCAATCATATACTTTGCCATTTTCGCACTTGATATTAGATGTAATATGATAACTTTGTTCTTAAGTAAGCTAAGCACTCATTTTCAAAACAATTCATTATATGTTTAAACCGTTAGCATAAACTTCTACAAACAACATAACAAACACAAAGATTGAGAAAAAGTGAATGAACAAATGAACTTATCATTCATAAAAAAAAAAAATCCAATTAATATTCAGAAAACTTACCATCTAAAAGAGCTTCAGACACTTCATCTCTTGTGACATTCAATGCCCTAAGTAAAATAGCTATATTTTGTGACTTCTTGGGGTCTAAAACCCTATTCTCCAATTCAACAGTGGGAAAAACTGGTTTTCTGGTAACAGACATTTCTTTAGGTTTAGGTGCAGAATTCAATGAATTACAACCAAACAGAGTCTCCATCATGTCCTCATTTAACCTGCATTACCAAAAACAACACAATAATTAACTAATTAATTGATTTCACAATCCCAAACCAGAATCATAGTATTAATTAATTAATCAATTAACTTACTGAAATGAGCTTGATTTTAATTGGTCCCACACAGTAGCACGATCTGAAGTAGCACGAACTTTATCCCAATGCAGAGCTTTCAATTTAGGTTTTGCTTCATCCATTTCAATTTCATCATCTTCCTTCAAAGCTTTCTTCACATTTACACTGTTACCAGATGCAGAATCCACTCCATGATTCATAGACCGAGTCCATTGATAAGTCCTTGGAACAGAGGATGAAGATACACTAACCACCGGCGGCGGAGGAGGTGGTGGCGGCGGTCTAGGAGGAGGAAGAGTAAGTGAATCCCTTGAGTCGTTTGAATGAAGATGCATCAAATTTGGCGCCGGTGGCGGCGAAGAGAATTTCGGCCTTCTAGGAGAACCGTGTTGAAATTGTGTTGACGGCGACGGCGGAGCATGTTGCTTTATTGACGGTATCATGACGCGTTTCATCTCCGGAGAGGAACCAGATAATCGTGATTTCGGTGAAGTTCTCTTCGAATGCGGAACCACCGGAGCTACAGTAACCGGCGCGGTGGGACTTCCGTGACTTCGACGCGAAACCGGCATGTAATAGCTTTCTTCATGGCTGAGATTGAGTGAAGAGGATTCCCGCGGCGAATGAAACGCCGTTTCTCGAGTTTCACGGTTGTCTTCCTCCGACGACGAGGAAGAAGAAGACACCGCCGGTGGAGAATGAGAATCGACGACAAGAGATTTAGTTAGCGGCGGCAATGGATGCAACTCAGGACTCGGCCGGTGACGGTTACCGATAGGATTGAGTTTGTTAAAGCGGTTAGGCTCACTCACCGGAGTTCTGTTGGGCTCCACAACGGTTCCAATGTAGAGAAAACTTGAAGAAGAAGAAGAAGAAGGTGGTGGGACCCGCGTGGAAGCTTCTAGAATTCTATTCGAATTCTCACCGCCGAGTTTCCTTGTTTCTGTTTCCGATGAATGCTTGATTCTATGCTTATACAAGAAGAAAGCTACAACTGAGAAGATAACAAATAACGAAAATGCCACTGAAACTGCAATTGCAACTTTCTTAGCAGGTTTTGTAGGTTTTGTTGCAGTTGGGTTTGCAATTGACGGCGACGGTAGATTCTGGTTGTTCGCCACCAGAGGAGGTGGTGGTCCGGTTGGGAGTTCATTGAAAAATGGAATGACGGGAGAGGGAGGAGTGATGTCTGGTGGAGGCGGAGGCGGAAAGAATTCCGGCGGCGGAGCGGAAGTTGCCGGAATTAATAACGGTTGGTGTAGGATTCTTCTGTCAGCGAGTGTTGTTGTTAGAGAGAATGAGAATGATGATAATAATGTGATCAAAAAGAAGGTGAAATGTTTCATGGTGAAATTTAGTATAATTCTTTGAGCCAATGCATTTCTTGGTTTTGTTGGAGGAGATTCCAAAAAAGAAGGAGGAAACTTCCTTCTCAACTCAGAGATAACTTTGGTGACAAGAAGTAAGCCATTGGTTTATCTTTTTTGTTTTTCTGATGATAGTTTTTATGATGTTGATGCTGTGTGTGTAAAGAGGGTAAAAATGAATGATATACACAACATCAATAATAAGTAATGTACATGGATTTGGATAGATAGGGTCAGTGACACCTCTTCTGCATCAATTTTAACTTATTTTAACAAAATCAAAATACCATATTTTCTTGTCAGGTTCCTTTTTTTCTTTCTTTCTTTCTCATCACACATTATTATTTAGTATGAGTATACAGATTTGAAATTTATTTCTAATGTAGTTTATGTAGTGAAAATTGGTTCTTTTGATTTTAGAGGATGACTTTTTATCGTGTGTTTTTTATTAGTTATAAATAATATATTCCCTTTGGCTGGTAAAGAGAGCAAGGCACAAACTCTATCTTTTATGATGCCTCCACTAGCAATTTTGCCACTTTTTATCTTTTCTTCAGCTCAGTAGTGGTTAACTACACATTTTCAAGTCTGAATATTTAGCTTGTGTTTACACGTTCAGGGAAATAAATAAATAATAGTAATAAGAATAATAAAGAGGGGGAAAAATAAACTAAGATCGTGTCGTATATGGACAATTCAAAAATGAGCCAGAGAACATGCAAAGTCTGTGCCCAATAACAACTGTCAATTGAGTTGTTTTGTATGTTACTGGGATTAGTCAAGTGGACGGTGGGACAATTGATGTTGATCCTTGTTCAAACAGTTACAAGACTTAAAGGTTGTACATTACCTATTAGGGTATGAAAAAGATAAATGCTACTAAAAGGTTTGAATGGTTGTGAAAAGAAAGGATGAGGAAATAAACATGAAAAAAATACTTGGTTGGTCACAAGTATTTGGACATATTATTTGGACGCATTCGCATTTAAGATGTAGAATGAGTAAAAATAATTTATATTTTTAAGATGTAGAATGAAATTTTTTTGAGTAAATTGGGATAATGTTTGTATGGTTAAGGAGGTTGGAGGTTTGGGGGTAAGGAGAATTCGTGAGTTTAATATTGCATTGCTAGGTAAATGATGTTGGCAGACGTCTGTTGAGAGGGGGGGGTGTGTGGTATAAAGTTCTGGTGGCCAGGTACGGAGAGGTGAGGGGGCGGTTGTCGGAGGGTGGGAAGGATGGATCAACTTGGTGGAAGGATTTGGTGGGTATTCGTAACGGGTTGGGTATGGAGATGTGTAGTTGGTTTGATGATAGTTTGAGGAGATCGGTTGAGAATGGCTTGGATACCTATTTTTGGACAGACTCTTGATTAAATAGAGTCCCTATTAGCGTTCGGTTTCCTCGGCTTTTTTAATTAACCGAAAATCGTTCACTATTTGTGGCTAATATGTTTGATTTCGGATGGTGAGAGGGGATGATGCGTGGAAGTGGCGGCGTATGTTGTTTGTGTGGGAGGGGGAGTTGGTGGTGGAGTGTAGTGGTTTCTTATCTAATGTTGTTTTGCAGGATAACATGGTTGACAGGTAGCACTGAAATTTAGAGATTGATAAATGTTACTCAGTTAGCAAAGTATAGAAGTTGTTAACTACTACAGAGCCTCCTACTTTTTTAGCTTCATTGAATCCAATATGGCATAAGGAGGTTTCTTTAAAAGTCTACTTTTTTGCGTGGCGCCTTCTTCGTGACTGACTTCCTACAAAGAATAATCTTTAATCTTCACAGGCGCAACATTATCCCACATGACAATATGGAAGTGAAAGGGGATTGGAAGTAACCTCATATTGTGGGGTGAACCAGAATAAAATTGCTCGTGCTCTCTCTCTCTCTCCCTCTCCCTCTCCCGCTCTCTCTCTCTGATTATCTTTCTGCATTGTTCTGTTTAAACTCTTAAAAAGATTTTTAGAAAAAAACCAACAAAATTTAATATCCCTTCTTGTGTGTTTCTCACATTCAGTTGGTATAGGAGCGCCTGGTCTGTTGATTCAACACTCAATAGTGTAACAAATTAAGATCCTAATAAAAACTTGATTAATTCAGGTGTGTTGTGAGTCATGATCACAACAACACCAATTCCCCTTCTGATAAAATTTCTTACTCAGCTTCAGTTAGACCTTCATCCTTCAATGGAGATGCTGAATAATTTTTTGGTGGAAAAGCAAAATGTATAGTCATGTTATTTGTGTTGATGTTGAACTTTAGGATATCATTGAAGATGGTATTGATATTCCGGTTAACTCTTATGGAATTGTTATTGGTAGAAAGAGCTTAATTGTTGATAAAAAAAAATCTATAAAAGTATCATAGAGTTCGTGGTATTTCGGTTGAAGCTTTTGTTCATTCAAAATATACCAAAATTCTTGATAAATCTACTGCTAAGAACATCTTTGAGTCTCCTTGCTCTAACTATGAGAGAAATCAACAAGTGAAGGAAGTCAAGGCAAATCTTCTTGTCGAACAATATGAATTATTAAAAATGAAAGATGATGAAGATATTGAAGTCATGTACTCAAGGTTTCAAATTCTGATTTCTGCTCTGCAAATTCATAATAAGAGTTACACTACACGAGACCGTGTTAAGAAGATTATGAGAACCAATGACCAGAATTTGCCATAAAATCATATCCGACAAATAAATGGTCTTTGTCTTCATTCATATCACACCCTCATGTGCAAATTTGTTTGTTGTGAGAAAGAACATGTCGCTTTAACAAGTTGTCATTAGTAGAAACACGGTTAAGAAACAAACATCAAGAAAAAAATAGTTAGAACCCTGTTTGCTATTGCGTTTTTAAGAGGAAAAAAAACTTTTTAGTAAATATTACCAAACATATCTTATTAAGATTTTGAAAATATAAAATGCTCCTATTAAAATATTATTACAATAATTTTAATTTTGTTAATTTAATTAATTTAAACAAAATAGTAATTAATTTATTTAACTACATCTATTAATTTAACTCAATATATTTATTAATTTTAGTTCAATTGAATCATCAAAATAATTTAACCAAATAGTTTATTTATTTGATTAAGATTATTCAGTTTTATTATTAATTGGATTTAGTAAATTATTTGAGAAAATTTTAATTTTGATTATCTATTTTATTATTTTGATAGTTTTTAATTATTTATTTTACAACTATGTATCTATTATTTATATCTTATATTTTAAACATTTTGTTGAAATGCCATGTGAATGTTATCAAAATTATTTTCACCAACACACATTCAGTTTTTCTACAAAGCTTATGCAGTGAACATTGTCTGTTTTAAGCACAATAACATTATTTTTTGTTTTTGTGTTTATGAAAAAGTCTTAATTTCTTGTCATCAAATTGATTTTCACCAAATACATTGTAGTTAGTTTTGTTTTTGTCCTGTTAATCGATTGTACCATTTTGCACTCCTGGAAAAACCGATGAACGAATATTGTTTTTCTCATTTAAGGGAGATAATTGTAATAGCGTGCATCCGTGAAATGGAACAGCCTATAAAAATCGCAAAAAAAAATAAAAATTATCAGAGCCTGGTTTCGATCCAGGGACCTGTGGGTTATGGGCCCACCACGCTTCCGCTGCGCCACTCTGATTTATTAGTTATTCTGTGCAAAATATTATATTTACCACATACTAACATTTCATCACTTACACCTTACTCAACTTTGATGAAGTGGTCCACGTTCACGATATGAACTTTTCCTACATGCAATATTATTTTTATTTACCTAAAGTAAGAGTATTTAGCATGAGGGAGAATAAAACTGAACAAAATAATTTACAAGAACGTGCCAACCCTTGAGACAAGAGGTTGTGGGAGAAACAAAAAAGATAGAAAAGTTGAAAGCATGAAAAGGAAGTAACGGTTAACGGTGTACTCATAAATCATAATACTTATCAAAAAGTTTGATGCTTTACTTAACTGGACAATCACAATGTGTCTTCTCCTTGACATTCCAGCTAGTCATTGATTCTCTTCTCTTTTGTTACTTTGTCAATTTTTTATTTTTTTGTTTAGTATATTAAGCTACTTGTTCATTGGGATTTACTTTATATTTCATTATTTTTTGCTGCTGTACTTAGGGCAAAATATTCTTCTTGCTACTAGTTGGGTTTTCATTTGGTCCCACTGAATACAATTTGGACGAAAACTACTTAGTTTAATATGAATCAGCCAGAGCTAATAGACACTCAAACAAGTACTATAATTTATTTATTTTGATAGAAAGTACTATAAATTTTATGACGTTATGAGCTGAACAAGACATATTTAATTAGATTCTCAGATTTTTTTTTTATGTTATTTATAACATGACATCATTATTTCCTAAACTCAGAGGATTTTTTTATTTGACAAGCTTTCAGAAGCATGTGATCAAGCTTTAGACAATACTATACGATAAAGGGTTCCCTTTCGTCTGTTTCGTTCTAGACAAGGACACTATGCCTATGGAAGGAAAGGTATATTTGCTACAGAAAATTTCTTGACCAATCAAATTACAAATACTTATAATTTCACCCCATTCCACATGGCTGATTGGAAACAAAATATTTCTCCGAGATTGATACTTCAATCATATGCAATATGAAAATAGTGTGTGGTTTGTGTAGTCTGTTACTTGTTCTTCTCGAATCATAAGTCCTCCAAATAAAATATGGCAAACATTTATCGATGTTTATCTAATATATTTATCAAGTATGACATTGTTTGGTTCAAATTTCTCAAATTGTTTGCAATATTGACATAATTAATTTTTTTTTTCACATTTTATTTACTCCATCTGTCCAAAAATAGGATTTTTTTTTAGTGAACTATTTATCTCATTTTATAAAAAACCTTTGACTTAATCATGCGGTGGACCTCTTGTTGATCTGAAACAGAACATTGTTAAATCTCCAGTTGATTCAAATATGAACATTGTTGAACCCGTCATTTGTTAAACCTGAGGTGCATGATGATGATACTGCAAAATACTTTTCACATTTCAAACATATATAGCTAGAAATGATTTGATTAATTAGATTCATCGTGAAGCAATAAAGGTAAGATTTACTATAATTATAGACAAATCCAATAATAGTTATGAACAAAGAAATCCATATTTTGCCTTGGCTTGTGAAAGGAGTGGTGTGTGCATAGTAACCAAGAAGAACTCAATATGAGGAGATAAGGAGTCAAACATTTCAAACCGATAGAAATTTATATAAATTCCACAAAGATGTTAGTTCCATTGAAGAACAACCTTAACCATTTATTTCATTTAGCTGATGAGACTCAGACGGTGTCATGAGTTGCATATCGTGTCCCTTAAATAACTCTTACGAATAGAAATGGGAATGGTACTATATGTCAATATTGGTCGATTCTTAAAACTGAAGATGATGTACAATTCATGTTTATGATCGTTGGGGGTCAAGAAGGGCCAATCTATCTATATGTTCGTTCAAACTAAGTTGTGGTAATTTCATTATCTTCTGTTTTATGTTGTTTGTTTAAGTTGCATGTCCTGTAATAATCGTAGTTGTGTTTGATCTATCTGCACGTTTGATGGAAAAAATGTTTGTGGTAATTTTATGTTATGCTTCGTTGCAAAAACGTCAAAAATCTAAAGCAGACTTGGATCAAAGCTTAGTTTTCGCTCCCATCTATAAGTAACTTCCGATGGACAAATGACAAAGAGAAAACAACCATGGTAGTTTACATTATGATCTTTAGAGGTGCCAATTTAATCAGGCCTTGAAGTTTATACTTCATGCCACATGGTAAGAGGGCCAAAAAAATCCGTAGGATTACAAGGCCAAACTCATATAAGCCCTCATGTAAAAAAAATAAAATAAAATCCCAAAGACCCTAAAATTAAAGTTGGCACACATGCCCAAATTTTTTAAAAAATAATAATAATAATTCTCCATTTTTAATTGACCAAAAAAATAATTTATTTTGGATTTTTTTTTAAATTTCAAAAATAAAAGTAGAAATCCATGGAAAATTTACCTTTTTTCAAAAAAAAACCTTAGGGTTTATGCCAAAAGAGAGAATCCAAATTTGATGTAGAACCATAAAATTTAAATATAATTATGCAGTGGCTATAATGCATTTCAATTTCATAGATTGGAACAAAAACATTAACATCTAAGTGTCAACAAGATTTTAGGGTGTCGTTCAATACACAAATGAGGGAGAAGATAAACGACCTAGGAGAGCACAGGCAAAGAGAGTGATGATGATTGAGGATAGAGAAATGATAATGGACAACAGTGGCGATGACAAAAATGGATTTCTGTGTTCTTAGGAAAAAATATGTTACTAAAGAGAATTTAATAATGTTAGGTAGAAGTGAAAATGGGAATAAAAATTTAGCGGGCCTGGAGCCCTTGAACACCCTGGATACACCAACAAATAGCCATATGAATTCTGCTCTTCTCCTGATGTTAGATTTTTACATGTCATAAAACTATTTACATGTAAGTATAATAGAATCGTATCCGCAGGGAGTTGCGTATTTCATAAGTGTTTTTGCAATATTCATCAAGTTAAGTGTTTGGGTATAAATTGTTTGTTTGTGTAAAACTATTGTTCTATTCGACATAAAAGTAAAACGAGAAGAGATAGGGCTATTTCGCTTGGGGTCAGAGATATCAACCAAGCGTAACAGCTGCAATCTCTCGATCAAATAACGGATTCTAGCGTATTAAACGATATTATCACAATCACTCGACAATATCATTCGTGTCCAAATGATATCGTTATTTCTTAGGGATCATTTAAACATCGATTTCCCAAACATTTAAACGATCACAAAGTCGATTGGGTATTTTAATCGACGATTTCCCAACCGATTAAATTACCCAAAAGCATTAAGTTCTACATTAAAAGTGATTATCAAATATTACCATCCATGTCTAGAGTGATAACTTAAGATAGATTGCTATTCTATTTCTAGATTCGAAAGTATGTGTCCATATCATTTCAAATCTCAATCAAACAGTAAATGCAAGAATAACAACAATATTGAATAAATTGCTAAAACCATATATTAAATGATCAAAAGATTACATAATAGCTTGTTTGAATACCTCAAAACCCACAAGGGTAGATGTAGCTACATATGTCTATGATAGCTTTGCAAAGGATGAAGAAAAGATGAAGATTC
>Ga0315914_1002915_pt1 | contig 26189 bp, 10 predicted proteins | sample MpolenodulesMG_FD_203920 | JGI IMG/M metagenome (GOLD analysis project Ga0315914, IMG submission 203920) | Medicago polymorpha root nodule microbial communities from Los Angeles, California, United States - elongated nodules | ecosystem: Host-associated > Plants > Roots > Nodule | place: USA... | reverse complement strand
CGTGGCCTTCATTTTTGTCACAAACTGGGACTCCAACAACGTGGCTCCGATCTTCAACAGGTTACTAGGCTCTGTTGTTTTGGAATCATTTCTAATGCTTGTGGGTTATAATGTTTAAGTAGTATTTATACTTAGCAAAGAGTTTATGTTTTATTTGATTCTTTTGTTGCAGAGTTCAGAAACTGAAGACTCAATTTTCTCGTTTTTATGTTGTTATAACACTCCCAACAAAAGAGGAAATTGATTCATTTACTCAGTCATATTTCAAGTGAGTTTTGTTAATTCTGTTCTTCTGATTGATTAACGTTAGCTATGTATGTATGACTTGCATAATGAAAGAACATGGATCCTGGTTTGTTATGAATATGTGAAGATTTGGGATGGTGATCGGCAAGCCTACATTTGTGCCAGTTAAAGACTTTGAGATGGGATTTGAAAAGATGTTAAAAATAGCACATTCTACTGGAGGTAGAACCTGAAACTTCTTCTAACTATCTTTGATGTGTTGTTACAATTTAATTACAGTTCTTGTTCTCCAACTAATTGCAGTATACAAGCAGCAGAGAATTGAAGAAAAATTGAAAGCTGAGGTGAGGTCAGCTCATTGATTTTACAATAAAAATTCATACTATTTAGCTGCTACTAATCACATATGAAGTGAAACTAGTAAATTGATGTATGAATTCTGTTATGGTTTTGAAGAGGAAGCAGTTGGTGCAAGGAATGAACTTTTACCTTAAACTTGTTACATCGATCCCAGGCATTGACAATCACGATGCAAATGCGGTAAATCTCGCTACTACAAGGCAACTCTTCAATTTAGTTTTATTTTTACATGCCTCCTTTCATTATTGATTAAGCTGAACTCTAGAGTATAGACATGTTAAACTCGCTAAAATATAACTTTCATGAGTAGTTTGTGCATAAGCATTCCTTTTGTTTATTTCCAGATGATAATTACATTGGTGTCAAAGTTTTCATGCTATGTTAGGCTTGTGCTATTTTCCTACTGGCTGGGGATAGTGTTTACCACATAATAATAACTTTGTTACATGAAAAACCGTATAATAGCCATGCTTATAGGTTGAGTTATTTTGTTTTTCTGATCACTCAATTCAGCTTAGTCAAGCTATTGGTTCTGTCCAAGCAATTGCCAAGGTATCAAAAGAGCAAATTCTGGAGAACACAGATCTTTCTACTGACAAGGCAGAGATGATTTCAAGGTTTCTCAGAGACCCAAAGTGTTACTTACTTCCCAAGATCAACTGATCACAAAATAACAAAAGAATCCAGATTCAAGTGATGGGGATATATGTTGATTCCTTCTTCTTTTATCGTTATTAACTTTTGTATAAAATAGTATTTTTAGTTTCAATTTTATCAATTGATAAAATACTATTCATAGTTCCAACTTTATCAATCTTTTAACTTCTATATAGGATAGTATTCAATTGACAATTTTATCCTTATCATTTTGCAATTATTTTTGAATTGCAGTTACAGAGCAAACTATTCTTTTGGAAGACACTCATTGATCTCAGTCTAAATTTTTTCTCAATTAAATGAAATGATAGTAGTATGATGTTTCTTCTACACTAGATTAGAGACTTACAATTATAGTTTCCTCCTTTTAAATTTAATAAATTATGCCACTTTGTTTGATAGTTAGGTGTGTTTCTCAATTGGTGTCATCATCAATTAGGGACAGGTTCAAAAACTATGTTTCTCAATCTGGTTATAATTTGAGGTTACATCTTCTTTAAAGTTGATAACACCAGAGGAGGTGAGGAGGGAGGTAGTGGAGTATTTTAAAAAACAAGTGTTGGAGGAAGGTAGTGATCGACCTAGAATGGATGGGGTGTGGTTTAATAAAATTTCGGAGGTGGGAAATGACCGTTTGGTGGATATTTTCACGGAGGAGGAAATTGAGGGGGCAGTGAAGGAGAGTGATGGGAACAAAAGTCCGGTCCGGGTGGGTTTAATTTTGCTTTCCTCAAGCAATTTTGGTATTTGTTGAAGGATGAAGTTAGGGTGTTTTTTTGATCAATTTCATGCAAACGACGTGTTTCCGAAGTGTCTTCTTGCCTACTTTGTTACGCTAATCCAAAAGATTTCTTCTCCGACGTCCTTAAAAGATTTTCGTCCGATATCTTTGTTAGGAAGCCTTTACAAGATCCTTTCAAAGGTATTGGCTAGAAGATTGGGGAATGTGATGGGTTCTATTAGAAGGAGCTTGCAAGTTGCAGCTGCATCACATATTCTAGGAAGAGGAAGAAGTAGTAACAGAAAAACCGAGAAAGAAAGAAAGTGAAACCCTTGTGCGGCGGCAGCTGATGTTGGAACTAAACATAGGGTTTGTGATAATGGGTGGTTGTCTTATCAAATAAGCCCAACATTAACACCCGTGTCCAAAAAATCACAAAGCAATGTTTTTATTTTTTCAATTACAAAGCAATGTTTTTTTTTTGTTGACAAAATTACAAAAGCAATGTTATGTGCAATGTTATATTTTTATTTTTGAAAGAATGTGCAATGTTATATTGTTGATAAAACCATAATTTTATTTATAAAAATATTATACAGATCGAGTCATATTACCGAGTCTCCGATCCAAACCGGTTCAGTCATGTTGTTCAACCATTGACTTAATGGTTCAACCAATGACCTAGTGACTCAACGACCTTGCCGAGTCAACGTCCGATCCGGTTTTTAAAACTATGGTTTTGGTGGTAGGATTGTGCTTCTTAATTCAGTGTTGAATGCTATCCTTGTATTTTTTTAACTTTCTTTTATGAGAATGTCGATGAAGGTGTGGAGGAGTTTGGTGAGAATTCAACGGGAGTTACTTTGGGGTGGTGTTGGAGGAGGGAGGAAAATTAATTGGGTTGAGTGGAGTAAGGTTTCTCAATCGAAGGATAAAGATGGTCTTGGTATTCGGGACATAAGACTTGTTAATTTAAGTCTTTTGGCTAAATAGAGATGGAGAATTTTACAAGGGAAGAATGCGCTTTGGAAAAATGTGTTGATTGAAAAATATGGCCAATCGATAGGTGATATATTAAATGGGGCTAATTATAATTGGCCTAGGTATGTTTCAAATTGGTGGAAGGACATAGTGTCACTTGATGAGGGCGGTGGGGAGAGTTGGTTCAATGCGGAAGTATCTCGGAAAGTGAACGATGGAGAAAATACTTTCTTTTGGAAGACCAATTGGCGGAGAGGTATGAGTTTTAAGGAGAAATATCCTAGACTCTTTGCTCTTTCAACCCAAAAAGAAGCTAAAGTAGCGGAGATGTGGAGGGAGGGAGAGATTGATGTTGAGTGGTTGCTCATTTGGAGGAGGAGGTTGTTTGTTTGGGAGGAGGAGCTTCTAAATGAGTTAATGTTAGACCTTCGTGGTTTTGTGAGGTCCCAAGGGGAGGATGTGTGGCATTGGAACTTGGAGGATTGAGGTTGCTTTACGGTCACCTCTATGTATAAGAAGTTGGCGATGGGGGGTTTTGGTGGTAACCGAGAGGGAGGAATAGGAGAATAGGGTGTTTGCTCAAATTTGGAAGAGCCCGGCTCCGTCATAGGTGGTGGCTCTTTCGTGGAAGGGGTTGCTTAATGACCTCCCAACTAGAGAGAATCTTATCCGAAGAAATGCATTGATTCAAAATGCTAATTCACTTTGTGTGTTTTGTAATGAGGTGGAGGAATCAACAAATCATCTTTTTTTACATTGTAAGGTGACTTGGAGGATTTGGGCGAAAGTTCAAAATTAGATGGAAGGAAATTGTACTATTCCTTCAAACTTATTTTCCCATTGGCGGTGTTGGGATGCGTTGGTGTCGAATAGGACTGAGCTTAAGAGGGGGATGCGGCTAATTTGGCATACTACGATTTGGGCTATTTGGAAGTCTATAAATAATATCATTTTTAATAATGGTAGTATGGAGGTGGGAGATGTAGTTGATGAAATTATAAAGATGTCTTGGAAGTGGAGTTTAGCAAGGCTAAAGATTCAGCCGTGTTTGTCTATGAATGGTGGTGGAATCCGAGGTGGTGTCTTGGAGCGTTACGTTGATTGAGATGTTGCATCGGTTTTGTTGGTGGTTTGGGGCCGGTTTTTTTTCTATCTTTGACAACAGGTTTTCGCATGCAGGTTGCTGCTTGGGTTTTTTTTAGGTGCAGTCCTTTTATAGTGCCGCGGTTGTGCAATAGCTTTTTGTTTTTGTTAACTGTGGGGGGTTAGGCGCTTCTCCAGGAGTTTATTTTGTCTGTCTGCTTGTTGCTTTCCTGTTCTGTTTTGATTTAGGATTGATAAGGTTTTTCTTTAATGAGACAACAGTTGTTTAGGTGCTTTTGTTTTCAGGCACTTTTGTACTCTTTTTCCTCCTATGCGGGTATAGTGCACCTTGTGCTAACTTAGCTTAATAAATTTTGCTGATTCAAAAAAAAAAAAAAAAACGTATAGAGAATTGAGAAGCTTAACTATCATAAAATAGAAGCACATAGAGAACTAAGCTTTCTTAACTACCATATGATAGAAGCGAAAAGAAAATGAAAAATGTTTAACTATCATAAAGTAGAAGCATATAAAGAATGAAAAGTGCTTAACCAACATAGGGTGAAAGCCTGAAAAGAAGAATAATGTTTAACCACCACTAGCTATAAACATAAACATACTATAAAGTCAATAATAACAAAATAAAAATAAAAATAGAGAAGCATGCCATCGCATTTTTGGAGTGAATGAAAAACGTCAACCAATATCGATGCATGAGAATTGAATCAAAGAATTAATTCACCGCTAAAATCATCTATAGAATCTAAACAGTTTGAAATGGATAATATGTTTCCATGTAGAAATGTAACAATGATTTTTTAAATCTACAATTTTTAAATTACTTTGGTCATATTCAATTTAAAAAAAAATTGTAACAAAAAAAATTCAGTTTTAAAATTACCATTTACTTTACTAATAAATACAAAATAAACGAAAATTTTGTAAAAAATAAAAAATTGATGTTGAGTTGGGAAACCCTTCTTAACCTGAAAAACAGACATCACTCACTGCTGTGTTTGGCTTTGTTGAGGTTTAAGCCGCTGAACCCTAAAACAGCTCAACACTCTTCTTCCTCTTTTAAACCCTAAAATCTCAATCCCAAATCACAAATTCACAAATGGGTAGTAAGAAAAGGAACAACTCCATAGAATCTCAAGAAAAGGAACCTCTCAATAAAAAATCTAAGAACAACGATGATTCTATCGCTACACCATCTTCAACCAAACCTACAATGGAAAATCACAAGAAAAGCAAAGCATTCGATAAACATAGACGCAGCGCCAAATCCAAATCCAAATCCGAATTTCCAGCTTCGGATTCGGCTATGTTGGTAGATTCAACTAGCGGCGGCGGTAGTGGTGGTGATTCGTTGCCGGAGTTTCATATTGGCGTGTTTAAGGATTTAGCGGCGGTGAAGGAATCGATTAGGGAAGCTGCGGTGGAACAAATGGTTAATGAGTTGAAAGAAGTTCAGAAGGCTTATGAGGGTGGTCAAGGGATGGAGATTGATGGTGATGGTGGTTTTAAGCTTGAAGCTGAGAAAAATGATGGGCTGGATGAATGTGCTCCTTCTGTTCGATATGCTGTTCGTAGATTGATTCGCGGTGTTTCTTCTTCAAGAGAGGTTTGTTTTTGTTTTTGCAATGTTTCTTTTGTTTTAGTTTGAAGCAAAATTGATTTTGTTAATTTCCTTTGTTTTGTATCGTTATTGTAGTTTTAGGGGAATTGGCTAATTTTCACCGGTCCAATCTCTATACTTATGTGGTATGAATAATGAGATTGTGATATATGTGTGTGTGGTGCTTGTTTTATAATTAGGGTATGTTTGGATTTGGCTTGGCCTATTTGAGCTTATCTACTTGTATAAAAACTTGTGCGAGTGTTCGGGAGGGTTTATGGAAACAACTTATGGCACGTTCATAAGCTATTTTCAGCTTATAGAAATAAGCTCTCTAGGGCCCTTTTTTTGGATAAACAACTTATTTGCAGCTTATAGCACATGTGCTTATGTATGAGCTTACATAAGCTATTTCTATGGTAAAAGATAAAATAAAGTAAAATTGTTATTGTGTATGCTATAAGTTGTTTCCATAAAATATTTTGTAGAACTCACGAAAATAAGCTGAAAAATGCTTATGAAAAATGTCATAAGCTGTTTTTATAAGTTCCCTTAAACATCATCACAAAACTTGTGTCAATAGATAAGCTCAAATGAGCCAATCCAAACAGGTCTAGAATAGCTTATGAAGACAGCATAGAGTTTATGTGAAAATAATTGGACATTATTTTAGCTTTTATTATTGAAACAGCTTATACCTAAACATTTATATGATAAGAACTTGTGATATAAGCTGTTCATTTAGTTGTTTATTCAAACATGGTCTTAGTGTTTTACTAAGGCTTATTGCAACTTTTTTTTTCTTTGGAAGTTTGTCCCTGATGTATATCATGAAAGAAAAATGTTCCTGAATCACGATCATGTTTCATTGTTAGTAACTATGTGTTGTTAACTTTTCTTACTGAGTTATTGTGAAGATGACATGTTTTGTTGCTCTTGCAGTGTGCGCGACAGGGTTTTGCTTTAGGTTTAACACTTTTAGCTGGTGCTATCAACAAAATCAGGGTTGACTCGTTCCTTAAACTCGTAGTAGATTTATTGGAAGTAACTTCATCAATGAAGGGTCAGGTATAAGATGGTCAATGCTTAATTATTATGTTTTGGGAAAATTGTCGACTTGTGGGATACTAATGTATTCATTGTGAAACTGCAGGAAGCAAAAGATTGTCTTCTTGGCCGCCTATTCGCATATGGTGCTTTGGCTCGATCAGGAAGACTTATCCATGAATGGAGCATGGATAAAAATACTCCATACATCAAAGAATTTGTCGGTATACTTATCTCCCTTGCAAATAGGAAGCGGTACTTGCAAGAACCTGCCGTCTCCATAATTTTATACTTGGTTGAAAAGGTTTGTATATCTTAAGCATAATGTGTTTTACAATCTACATTTTCATTGCTAATTCGCATGCCTGTTTCCCACTATGGTGTGATTGGCTTTGGATTTTAATAGGTTTCAATGTATTCATGATCACTCTACATTCTTAAAAATGTTTTTTTCTATAGAAGATTTCCAAACATTTCTGCCCCCTCTCCTTACGTGCTTGTTGTGCATGCGCCCTCACAAACTCATGCAAACACGTGCTATGAGTAGATCACTTGCTCATTTGATAATTGCTGAACTTGGAGACGAACTACATATTTCTTCAAGCAACTTGTCTAACTTAAGAAGCCCTATTTTTATCACCAAAAATAGTTATTTCCTCTGAAGCACGGGTACTCCAATTTGCAAAACGTACCCGTACCGGGTACTACGTGGGTACTGGTACTCGTACGGTACGCGTACAGTACGCACCAATAATTTTTTTTTTGTTTTTAAACCTTTGTTTTTTTTTGGTTGAATTTTTGTCATCATTTGAGCAATATAATTTCCTCATGCTATGTTATTTTAAATTAAAAAAAATTATCCTAACGTACCCGTACCTTTGTTTTTTGAGAAATGCTTTATCCCGTACCCGCACCCGCACCCGTGCAACACAGGTTATTTCAAGCCTCTTATTTATTATTTTGTTTTATTATTATTTGTAGTTGCCCGTTGAAGCAGTAGCGAGTCATGTTATTGAAGCTCCTGGACTGGACAAATGGTTTGAATCTGCTGCAGAAGTTGGAAATCCTGATGCTCTATTCCTTGCTTTAAAATTACGAGAGAAAATTTCTACAGACAGTTCCATATATGGCAAACTACTACCAAATCCGTTCAGCTCATCCAATTTTTTCTCTGCCGATCACCTCTCCTTCCTGAGTAATTGTTTGAAGGTATCTTATATTCACTCCTCTATTCATTACAGACACTACTTTGTATTGGTTGTAGAAAGAAATGGTTCTTATGCGTTTCCTGAATATTGCAGGAGTCAACCTTCTGTCAGCCCCGTGTTCACAGTATTTGGCCTGTTATGATAAATATTCTTATACCCAATACTGTTCCACAATTGGAAGATGCGGCATCAGCTTCAAATTCATTAAAGAAACATAAGAAGAGTAGAAAATCTTGCTCTTCTGATGAAGAAATTGCGAAGAATCTCAAGTCTTTTTGTGAAATTATTATTGAAGGATCCCTTCTCTTCTCATCTCATGACCGTAAGCACTTAGCTTTCGATGTTATGGTTCTTCTTCTGCAAAAACTGTCTGCATCTTTAGTTCCAGTTGTTCTGTCAAACAAAGTTGTTCAGTGCCTGATGGATATATTATCAACCAACAACACATGGCTATATAAAGTTGGACAACATTTTCTGAAACAATTGTCAGATTGGGTGGGCGACGATGATGTCAAAAGAGTTGCTGTTATAGTGGCTATACAGAAGCATAGCAATGGAAAATTTGATTGTATCACAAGGACAAAGACAAAGCATATTAAAGATTTGATGTCACAATTCAAAACAGAACCCGGTTGCATGCTTTTTATTCAGAATTTAATGAACCTGTTTGTGGATGAAGATAATGCCTTGGAGGAACCTTCAGATCAGAGTCAAACAACAGATGAAAATTCTGAAATAGGCTCTATTGAGGATAAAGAATCTCCTAGGACTAATGGGAATTCTGACTTTTTGAAGAGTTGGGTTATAGAATCTCTTCCTGGTATTTTGAAATTCTTAAAGCTGGACCACGACGAGAAGTTACGAGTACAAAAGGAAATAATGAAGTTTATGGCTGTTCAGGGTCTGTTCACTGCATCTCTTGGCACTGAAGTGACTTCATTTGAGTTGGACGAGAAATTTAGGTGGCCAAAATCTCCCACATCAAATGCCCTTTGCAAGTTGTGTATTGAACAGCTGCAGTTGTTGTTGGCAAATGCTCATAAGGGAGAGGGCTCACGTCCTTCGGCTGATGTCGTTGAGCCGCCTAATGATCTGGGTTCGTACTTCATGAAATTCTTCAGCACCTTATGCAATATTCCTTCAGTTTCCCTCTTCCGGTCTTTAGATGATGAGGATGACAAAGCAGTAAAAGATTTGCAAGCAATGGAAGCTACATTATCCAGAGAGGTATTTATGCTTTGGACTTGTTATTGATACTTAGATATATACTTACTGCATTCATTTTCCAGTTTTAAGTTCAAACGAGGTTAGCAGCTAGGTAATTCAACATTTTAAATAATAGAGGTTTTCATGTGATGTTAAGATTCCATCCAGTCTTCGCATTGGCTAGTGTTGTAGTTAGTTGTCTTGCTGCGTTTAAGATACCTACAACCCCTCGATTTGGATTTAGGACTAACTATTAGAATTTAGGCTTATGGTTTTGTGAATTTTTTTAAGAGTTTTTTACAGTGACGTTAATTGTTACATTTGTTTTAAAAACTATTTTGTATTCATTTTCTTCTAATATTTGATACTTTCAAAATGTTGGCTGCCCGTTTCACTGCTCACTTGACAATTGATGAATACAAATTGTAGAAGACATATTATGCCTTTTCTAGGAACTCACATGGTCTGTGATCCAATTTCTTTTCTAAAATGGATGGTTTGTTGTTCTACCTGATCACAAAAACAAAGAAACAGAGTAAATCAGTGGACCACCACGTTGTATCTTTAGATGCTTTGATAACTATTCATGTGACATTTGCTTGACTTGTCCATTGCCAGAAATCAATGACCTAGACCTTTAATCCCTTAGCCAAACCAAGTGAGCTGCCCACCCAACACCCCGACGTGTGTATTTCTGTATTTATCTATGCCACTACATTAATCTTCTAGTTGAATTATGTGAACTGCATTATACTTTTATTCATTACTGATGCTTATGTTTATCTCTGCGGTACTGATGAGCAGGAAAGGAGCCACGACTGCAGTGATGATGTACATAGAGATCATGCACTGAGATACTTGCTTATCCAGTTGCTCTTACAGGTCCTTCTTTGTCCAAGGGAGTACGCAGAAGCTGCGTCTGAACTCATCATCTGTTGTAAGAAAACATTTTCTACTTCTGATATTCCCGAGTCCTCTGGAGAAGATGATGCAGAGGTTGGGGATGCACCTGAATTGATGGACGTTCTTGTGGATACATTGCTCTCTCTGCTTCCACAGTCATCAGCTCCTATGCGGTCTGCTATTGATCAGGTTATATGAAAAGTGTTTTGTCTGTACCTGTATGCTCTTTGCTTTGTAATTGTAGATCAAGTAGATTACATTATCATGTTGTTTCGCGGCTTAGCATTGTGTTAGAGGATACATAAACATGCACCTGGAACTGAGACTGCTATGAGTCTGATGTCTGGGGAAAGATGGTCAATAAACAGAACCCTTAAAATGGTATATAAAAAACAGAAACTTTTGCTATCATTTTCATAGTCACGAGGATTCCTTCTGTTTCACAACTATCATAATCAAACATAATAATTGAAATGAATTCGATTTTTTCCTTTTGGAACTCGCCCAATTGAAAGTAGTGTAAATTCTCACCCTAACTAATAATTGTGTTTTTGTTTGATTTAATTCAAGCCTAATTGAAGCTCTTTAGTTTATCGAGGTAATTGGAGCCCTAATTTTACCCGCTTCATGAACATTTTAAAGTGCCTTTTCCCATAAGGTGTGGCAGTAGAATGACATTGTAATTTACAAATGCTTAATTTTTTTTCTCAGTTCAGTATTAGTCACAAACCCTCAGATAGTTTAGGCCCTTCTACTTCCAGTTATTTTTCATCTATTATCTATGCTTGCATTGTATTTTCTTGTCATCTAGAAAACGGAACTTTAATTGAATGAAAGGTATGACTGTATGAACATGCTAATACAATGATTAGTCTTTTTTTTTTTGTAATTTACCTGGTTGTTATATGAGATAGATTTGTTGACATAGTATTGTAGTTTAAACTCAATCCTTCTTTGTTGGAAGGCAATGACCATTTAGAAGACTTAATCATCTCTTGCATATATCATGGCTCACAGATTGTATTGTAGTTTCTATTTATCTGAAAGTTAGCATCTCTGTATGTAGGTGTTCAAATGCTTTTGCAATGATATCACCGATGATGGGCTGATGCGGATGTTGCGAGTCATAAAGAAAAATTTAAAACCTGCAAGACATCCAGATGCGGGAAGTGCAGATGAAGATGACGACGATGAAGATGATGACTTGTTCAATATTGAAGATGAAGAAATTGATCAAGCTGAGACTGGTGAAACAGGTGAGAGCGATGGGCAGACTGATGACTCTGAGTCTGTAGTTGAGGCAGATGAAACTGGTCAGGACCACCCTGAAGATTCTGATGATTCAGATAGTGGGATGGATGATGATGCAATGTTCAGGATGGATACATACCTTGCTCAGATTTTCAAAGAGAAGAAAAATCAATCTGGAAGTGAAACTGCTCATTCCCAACTTTTGTTGTTCAAACTCCGCATCCTTTCATTATTGGAAATTTTTGTTCATGAAAATCCAGGCAAGTATACATTACTTACGTCGTTTACCAGTTTTTGTGCTAGCTTTGTGTCTGTTATTATACTATTCTCCAATTGTATGTGTGTGAACCACAAAGTGGATAAATAGATTTCAATATTTCCCTTAATAAAAAATGTCTGCTTCATACAGTAATAAAAAGCTGACACCTTCATATCTAAATCTTTTTAACATTGGCTGATGTTGTGTTGATGTTACACAGGTAAGCCTCAGGTTCTTACTGTGTACTCACACTTGGCTCGTGCCTTTGTTAACCCACACACTGCTGAAGTTAGTGATCAGCTCAGTCAGCGTATATCGGGAATATTGCAGAAGAAAATATTGAAAGCAAAGGATCATCCAAAGGGTGATGAAGTCCAATTATCGACACTTGAATCTCTGTTGGAGAGAAATTTGAAACTAGCATCAAAACCATTTAGAAAGCAGAAGTCTGCAACCAACACCTCAAAGAAATCAGCTGCCTTGAACCGGTATAAAATGGTTTCTTCCTTTGCCCAAAATTCAACCTTTTGGATTTTGAAAATTGTCGATTCAAGAAATTTTGCTGAGTCAGAACTGCAGAGGATTGTTCAAATTTTCCAGAAAATATTGGTGGATTATTTTGACAGTAAGAAGTCTCAAGTAAAAGCTGCATTTTTAAAAGAAATATTTAAAAGAAGACCATGGATTGGCCATGCTGTATTTGGCTTTATTTTGGAGAGATGTGGAAGTGCCAAATCAGACTTTCGGCGAGTCGAAGCACTTGAATTGGTGATGGAAATATTGAAGTCACTAGCAACCGAGAGTGGTGAAGGGAAGAATTCATCGAAAAAGATTGTTAAAAGCAATTTAGATAAAATCTCCCATGCTATGAAAGAGTTGGTGACAAATATGCCGAGCAAACAGGCAAGAAGAGCAGAAGTACGTAAGTTCTGTGTCAAGGTCTTTGAGATCTTGTCGAAGCACAACCTCACCAAGTATCTTCTTAAAACATTGGCTCCTGAGGCTCAAGCTGCTTTGGAAGCACAACTTGGTGAGAAATTCCTTTGTTTGAAGAAACTGGAAAAATGAACCAGGACAATATAGGGTTGCTGCTATTACCCGAGTAAAGAGGTAAAGAGATTTTTGTCACTCGTCACCCTTAACAGAACAGCATTAGTACGATGTTATGATTGAAGCTTCAAAATTCATTTAAGGTGGACTTATTTATGCCTTCGGAAGGGGAATTTTTGGTAGAACATTTAAATTGTATTTGTTTGTTTTTGTGTGAACTTTTGTATGTTTACACTTATTAACTTTTGAGTCTATTTTGAGTTACTAGTAAAAGGGTGGTGAACTTTTATTTTATCTTCCGAAATCATTTTCTACCGTAATTGTTTTGCACCACCCAGAATAAAGTGAAATAATGTATAATGTTTCCTTCGGACTTTTTTTTAATATTTAGCAGAACCTGATTGTTAAAATTGGTCTTTTAATCGATTAAAGGTTCCATTGTTTTCAATGTGCACAAGATAAATAGATGCACAAAATAAGATTCTTCAAATAGGATGATCAAACTACTTTCTATTCGTATTTTTTCAACCTACTTTCTAGCCTACAGTTTGTGTTGATTCACTCGGGGTTTCATTTTTACGTACTTTGTCACACACCACAGATCCTCAAGTAGTTTGCACGTCATACCATAATCCAGGAAAATTGCTGTTCGCACTTCAAACAAGGCTGAAACACCTTAGAAAAAGACGTAAATGTCCATCAGCAGTTAACTGCCATCGATTAAAATTCATCGGTAATTGACTGCCGATGAGGTTATATTGGTAAATTACTAGTGTTTCTTAGCATTGAGTGAAGTGTGAACAACATTTTTCATAATCCAGTTTGCTAGTTCTAAACTGAACAAACAAACAATGATCACAATGAAAAAAAAACAGTCACCAGTTAACCCATCATTGATCATTCTAGCATCCCGGTCTATGTATTTAAACCACACACCTGCTATAAGTTCCCATTTTGTGCCTCAGAAGAATCACTCCTAGAGGAACTCAACGTCAACACGCCAATATTTGCTTTAAGTTTAACCTATCATTATTTTTTTTATATTTGGGAACTCAATGATAAGAATCCCAATTTCATATTTATCCATTAATTTCATAGGATAGAAAACAATCCATTTCATAAACAAGGGTTTGGTTTTTCTTAAAAAAAATACAAGGGTTTGGTCCAAGGAAAGAATTAAACTCCTACAACATGGTGAACCGAAGTTCAAATATTAAGAGAGATATTCATATTTAATGTCTAACATGTCTCGAATATTATTGTCTTCGGTGAAGGGGAGTCTATGATAAGAAAAAAATAAACATTTCAATTTATGATAAACACTTTTCATGTGCATGTAATTTCTAATAAGTAACTAGACATTTATATTAATCTCTACGTTTTGTAAGTTCCCAAACACACAACTTAGATAGTAAGTTGAAGGACACCGATGAGTACTTACTACTAAACAGGAGGTCCAGGGTCTAAGCATTAAAAGCTAACATTTGTCTATCCAAAATTCTTTACCTTTTGTAAAGATTAACCTATATAGTTTTTTTTGTTTTTTAATATCAACTACTTCAAATTCATTGCTATTTGGGGAAAACAATTTAAATTGTATATGGTTCGGTTAGGTTTAAATTCAAAGGTTTGAACAATATTCGTATAAATTGGTCAAAATTATCTGTGAGTTTGTTAAGTTGCACAGTTTACGCCTAACTCCTTTAGAACACAAATTCGATTAATTATTTCGTAGATAAAATAATTGTATACATTTATCTATGAGTTTTAGGAGAGGATCATTTTGTTTTTTTAAAGTGGAGAGAATCTAACTCCATATATTGTATTCATACTCCTAGAACTCTGATAGCGTGAAAAATGGAGAGGGTAAAAAATCGGGATGTTAACTCTAAGCTTTTTGCCATGTATGGTTATATATTTTGAAAAGAAAAGAAAGATAAGAAAGGGGAATTCCATTTCAGATAATAAACGTACTATATCATATCATATAATATCAAATATTCGTAACTTACTTACTCATACAATAGACAAGACATATCCACTAAACAATGTAAATTTTTTTTTCTTCTTAAAATCTAAATATCGTTACAAGTTGCAACAATAGCTTCTTTAATTTTCCAGTTTGGTGAAATGCATTAGCTCGCAAAAATAATAGTTGGGTCACAGCAGCACTCGTCCAAAAGGCAACAGCAACACAAAGCTGCTAGGCTGCATATAATTGGGAGAAAATAAATAAATAAATAACAATCACAAAACAAATATAATAAAATAAAAATATCAACAATAAATGAATACATGCTTAAGTAAATAATTAGAAAATTAATGTTATTTGGATCTTCATAACAAGCCACCCTATATAGTGTATAATTGCTTACCATCCCTCAAGAAAACCTGGCTCTCTTTTTGGCGGCGGTGGTGGAGCAGCATAGTATTGTGGTGGTGCCGCCACCGGAGGTGGTCCTTGATAAGGGCCTAGTATGAAACATAACAACAACTATTTAGTAACATTAATTGACAAATTTTAATTAACAATGTTTCAAAGAGAAAATTTTGATAATTTTTTTTTTAATAAAGAAAATTTTATCAATTGCTACAAAGTAAATGAATGTTTTTTTTCAATGTTTTTATAAAAAGGAAATTCAAAATCTAAGAAAGTTTTAGTATATAATTCGAGGGATGAGAAATATGTTATATATATGGTGTATGTACCTTGAGCAGGATATGGATAGCCATATTTGATCTCACTCATCTCTACAAGAACAACACTCTTAACCCAAAATTATTTAATTGAAAAAAATGAACTTGTAATTTTGTGTTGGAATGCAGGGTTTTATATATGTTATATACTCATACACATGCTTTAGGAATAAGGCAAGGAGAATAAAACTAGTGGAGAATATTAAAAAGAAAGCTCCAGAAATTATATTTCATTTCAATTCACACATTAATTGGATATATTGGCATGTAACTTCCCTGTCACCATATTAGATGCTTTTGTATTCTTTTATTACTTTTAGGAAAGTTGTCTCACCGCCACCTTCTTAGAAGAAGAAGAACAATAATTATAATTTATTTATTTTTACTTAGAAGAAGAATATGATAATTATTGGGGAAAAAAGAATAATGATAATTGAACAATATGATCCTTTTCTTTAGTTGTGGATTCTAGAAATTATGACTATAATTATATTTTTGTAACTTTTTTACTTTTGTCCTAAAATTTTGGTCATTTTAGAGAACAAAAATATAAATTTGTGTTTTCCACTTTTACGAACACGAAAATCATACTCCAATATTAACCTTTTAATTTTATTAAATGAGTTAAAAAAAATACATATACTCATATTTTAATGGACCAAAGAAGTTATTAACACGTAGCTTGATTTGAATGGTGGAATAATCTTGTGCAACCTCTCTTTTTCCATAAGCTTCTTTTATAACTTATGTGTGTAAATAACTTTTTCAGAAGTTTGATTTGAAAATTACTACTATTAGTTGTTTTAACATGTACAATGTTGCACATATTAAACAAACTCATAATAAAAAGTGGCAAAGATATTAGTAGGGCATGCAGTTCCATGTGAATAGAAGTTTTTTTCTTCTTAAAAGCAAATACAAAGTTTTTTTTAGTCTAAAAAACACTCACATCACATGAGTGGGATTTATATTATGGTACCTTACCTGTCTTAGCATTTTGGGTTAGTAATAGTTGGAGCTTTAAGTTCGAATATATTCCTTTCTTCCACAATGCCACACACTAAGCTATTACCGCGTTTACTTTGTTCTGTTCTACCTTTTATGTGAAACTTTGGGATCACGTTAACTTATGTGATTATCCAAGAATATAAGACATATTGTAAATAAATTGGATGACTGCCTAAGTGACTGTTTAAGAATCTTTATACACGACTATCTTAATTAAATATTTTATCCTTGTTTGTGTTTCTCCAAATAAGTCCCAGACAATGTGAATTCATATTTGGTTGGCGAATGGCTATAAGGTGCCTATGCCTCAAATGACTTGCCTATGGGAAAAGAAACCAAGGCTAAGAGTAATTTACTACTAGATGTTTGACCGGTGCAATCGGAGATGTCTTGTAACATTGGAGATTATAGAGTATTCATATAAATTTTTGTTTTTTAAACCGATTATGAGATTAATCTTTGCACAATTGCTCTTAAAAAACACTGATAATCTTTGGCAAATATGGCCAGCATGTGCCTCAAATGACTTTGTCTATGCCCCGCTATGGGAGAAGGAAGCACGACTAATTATTCTAAGAATTAGTGCTTACTAATTTACTAGTATTATTTTTATTGAGAGAATTTCCGGTAAATTTAAGTGAGGTCTACATGATTTAGTTAAATCTGCTTAATTTCAATCAATAAAATAGTGTGCTAAAATATGTGTTGTTCGCATTTCTTTTAATCTAATAATTGAATATGCTGTGAATTTGTTAAAAATCACACAAATAAAATATTTGATGTGTGGAGCAAAATAATCAAGCAACCAAAACAACGTGTGTGACAGTTATAAACACAAGCAAAAGTAGAAAACAACGAGAGAAAGAAAGAGAGAACACACAAAATTTGTTTACCCAGTTCAGTCAAATACTGACCTAGTCTGGGGGAGAGAGCAGCTCTTCGTTCCACTATAATGATGAGTAACTTTACAAAGAGATATCAAAAGGTTACAAGAATTAGTCTTCAAACCTAATTCTACCCAAAGTCTCAATCTCTTCCCGTGACCAAGAGACACAATCCTAATAGTGTTTCCCAAGGTGAATCAATTCTAACTCTAGTGTTTGTTGCCAAAAGCAAACTCTACAAGCCCTAGTTTTTGTGTTGGCTTCTAAACCCTTGTTTTCAGCCCAATCTCTCTCAATGTTTACATTTGATACAATATCTGAATTTATAGAGAAAAATAAAACCCTCAAAATTTGGAACAAATCTCACGCTGAAAAATACATTTTATTTTTATCCTTCAGCGCAATATCGTGTTACGATTTTGAGCGCAAAATCGTGCTACGATTTTGACAGAATCAAAAGTCCAAAAACTGGTTCAAAAATCGTGCTACGATTTTGACAGATTCTTAAACTTCAATTTTAAATCACTTTCAACATGACATAAGATTGACATCAAGATTATCACAGAAAAGAAAAAGACATTAACCTCAAAATATGCTTAACACTTATTCAAGCCTAAAACAAAGAACTCCAAAACAAAATATTTTTACTGCAAAATGTGTACATTTTTTATGAGCTTAAAATTTATCTTTGGGAGTACTTCTTAGACCAAGATGTTCCAAATGTTAAACTTTTTTTTTATTATTATATTAAAATTTACTATTTCATCTGAGTTTCAACTGAGAACCTCTAACTTCTTATCCTTTAGTTAAAACTTAAAATCAGTTGAACTATCCCATCTCAAACCGTTTAGACTATTTATTGTGAAAGTTGACATGAGATTCACATTTTTTTTTTTGAGAACGACATGAGATTCACATATTACGCTATTATAAATTTCAAAAGGTAACCGGAAAACTTAAATGCTATTTTTTGTTCCTTTAACTTATTTATAAGGTGTGATTGGGTTTTTAATTTTTATTTATACTAGCGAAAGACAGACATTAACGTGTTCGTCTTTTCGCTTTTTTTATTGTGTTAACGTTTAAAAATTATGAACCGTGTTTTTATATGAAATTTTGATTTTTCTTAAAAGTAAAAATATAAATGTTTTTCGCTTTCAAATTATTACAAATCAAACTAACCATGATTATCTATTTCAATTAGGACAAAACTTAGGTACAATTCTTTAGGTGCTTTTCGTATGGTTCTTAACTAAAAATACAACTTTTTTGGAGATAACAAACTTGGAGAGAATTATGGATTTAAGAAAATCATGATGAATTTAGTTAAGAACCATACGTAAAGCACCTAAGGAATTGTTACATTTTTTAAATGATAAAGGAAAAAACTGGAAATTTGTGATTGTTCCAATTTTATTTTAATATTTAAATTTATTCTTATCTATTTGTTACATATGTTGTTTGTATTGAAATTAGGGGTATTTTTAGAAAGAAAAAGTCAATCCAAAAGAGCTGAAAGAGATAGTTTTCTTTATATATAGTTTAGATATAATATAGATTAGTTAAATATGTTTTTAGTCTTTTTAAATATAATAAATTTCCATTTTAATCCATCTAAAAAATTCTTCGAATTTTGTCCTTTTAAGTATTATGTTTTCAAATTTAGTCCCCGCTCACTAATTTTGAAAGTGAGAATTATTTTATACGTATATCTGTTGGCTGATTATAATGATGTTGCTATAAACTAAGTGAGATTGATCTCGGGGCTGATGGCTGGGACGATTTGTACTAAATTACGATCATGTACTATTATCAAAGCATGGGAAGGAAGAAGGAGATAGTAATCTTCATTTTTATTTTTTTTTATTTTGATTTGTTTTGAGGGGTTGAAAACATGAACTTCGTAGTTTGCAACCACAGTTTTTGTCATTTTAGTTTATGACTTGAATCTTTAGTTATGTTGAAGTTCATATGTCATATGAACTTGTATATTATTAGCTTATAAAATCGTTCATTTGTTTGACTCAAAAATTCTAATATTTTTGTTTTGAAGAGGATCATAGATTTAGGTTAGGATACAAATACAAGATGAAGCATACATGTATACGTAGATGTAGGGCCGGCCAAATAATTTTTAAAAGTAAGTGGGGTCTAAAATAAGGTTGAATATAGGAGACATTTTTATTAGAATGTGAGGGTTTTTGTCTTGTAAAATTTAATGAAAAATAATATTTTTTTGGGGGCGTAAAGCAAGGGCTTTGGTGGCGTTAGACCGACCTGCTGTAGATGTATGTGTACTTGATCTCCATACTCAAATACAACTAATCTTTTTACCATTTCTTTAACAAAGCAGATAATTCAAAGAGTGGTATGTGCAAGTTTTCTTAGTTTTTATATGTCAGTTTGTTAACACTACGTTTGGTATGTGAATGTTAGTTCTGTTATTGCTTTGACTATTGTTGCATGTCGGAGTCACCTATTCTAACTAAACTAGCTGGCTTCTCTTGAAATGTTGGATAAAATCTCAACTTACAATGTCAACTTCTCTAAACAGTGCGTATAGCAGACCACTTTTATTAGGGACTTTTATAAGAGTACGTTGATTATTTGCAGCTGATTTGGTTGTTCTGTTTGTTTCGAAGTTGGGGCTACCGTTGATATCGGCAACACATACACTGGTTGGCGCAGTGATGGGAGTTGGATTTGCGGAGGACTTGGTAGTGTTCGATCCGAAACAATGAAGCAGATTGTGGCTTCTCTGGATAAGTTGAAATAACTTAGCAATCCTTAGACTTGAAGGATGAAAGTTCACAGAAAATATTTTAAAAAAAGTTTCTATGTATGTACTTAATAAATTCCTTTAACCTCTTTTGTTTTTCCTTATTTGTGCTTAAAATCCACTGACCAAACAATTTTAAGAGGAGTTTATGGGAGAGAACCGCGAATCGGTCCCTGCAGGGCCGTTCCTATGAATCCGGAGGCTCGGTTCTGCAAGTGAAAAGAGGCCCCTAATAAAATAAAAATGTATTTTTTTTAAAAGAACAATGTTCTATTGAATTTTTTTAAAAGATAAATACAAGTTGCCGTTTATATGTGGTACACCCAAAGGTGAAAACCACTACCGTATACATGAGGAACCCCAAACCACCCTCCCAAAAAAACACCCACCTAACACCAAAAGCAAGATGACCCAATTCTAATAGGCCTAAAATTTTTTTTGATGCCCATACTTTGGGGAGGCCCCGGTTCCATTGAGCTCTTTGCACACCCCAAAGTCCGGCCCTGAGTCCCTGCATATCATATTTTTTAAGAGGAGAACCGAAGAGCTTCGAGATGCGACCTAAGCACCCGTGCAGAGATTAGTCTCATAATAGGTCTAAAGAACCAAAGTTTGTAGGAATACTCTATAGAAGCACTTGGCTACCAAAAACCCCAATTACAGTGATTTCATAAAAAAAAGTTTCACTCGTGAAACATTTTTCAGTACATGTAATAGGGAAGGGAGTCAAGCAACATAAAGTTATTTATATTCAATAACTTTTTGGTGGTTAGAATGCAGAAAGCTTTGTCTTCAGATACTTTAATTTAACATGGTGAACCTTTGGTTTCTGAAATTTAGACAATGGAGCAATAGAGGAGAGGTATTTGTTTAGTGTTAAAAATATATTGTTTTAAACTTGAGGAACTCAACCATGTAATAGTTATTAATTGGACAAGCCCTCACCAAATTTAACTGCCTAGAATCTAGTAAACAAATATGCTCGTCAAAAATGGACTTCCTTGTTAGAGTTTAGATAGTTAATCTCATGAAATTATCTTATAGGCATACATATAAGATAATTGTTCCACATCATGCAAAATCATTCCAAACATATGAGCCTTCATGCATTAGAATTTAGAAGTGTTATTTCTTTTTCTAACTTTAGGATATAATAATAAGTCAAAACCATACTGATACTTGCTCTGCAAAACTTGTACAATAAGGCACATGGATCGGTCAGCATATTCTAGACCAATTTCATGGGGAAGCCTTCGGTCGTTATCCCCAAATTCTGATACAGCTTTGCTTGCCAAATGGTGCTTACCAAAATCTGTGGCTTGAAAAATATGTAAAAGCAACATGTTTAAAGAAAGGATGTTACATTATTCACAACTATTGGATCAGTCAAATTAAAGACTTAATAAACTTGCGCGCCAAGTTTCGTCAGGTTTACGAGAGTAAGATCCTAGCACAAAAGAAAGGAGCTGAAGAAGAAGTAGTGTCAAACATTGACATCCCCTTTATCAGATTAGATTATGTTAGTCATAATTTATCATACTCTGCAACCTTTTAACAAAGCAAACTTCATCTTTACTCTTCTATTTTATATAATCTTCCTTTTATGGAATAATATGATGGTATGCAATAATACCTTGGGTTGACTGCAGCACAAATGTTTTTTATTTTATGTGCTGATACATGTCTAATTCATTATTTCAACTTCCAAATCTTGACTCAAATTACACTTCAGTGAATCTTAGGTTGTAGATTATGTGAAGTACTTGATTTGTCTTCTTCATTAAGAAATTTACTGCTTACGTTCTACTGTAGCCATGTTGATGCAATTATACTAAAATCTTTTTATCTTCTGCTCTCCCGCAAGAGCTGTCATTGAGTCCTCATCATTTCTTGAATGTCTTAAGAAACCTTGTCCACTATGTACACTCTTTTCACCTTCATCTTGGATAAGTTTATTAGTAGGTATTTTGCTTATTTACCAAAACAGAATGTCAGGAGCCAAGTGATAAATTTAGTGTATGTAAAAATGCAAATATGTAATTTAGCATTGACTAATCTCGGCAGGGAATTTGTTGAACATACTATATATATATTTTCCTCTCTAAATCAGATTTTTTTTCATACGTATAAAGTTAGAGATCGAACGTGTGTGAAGTATTTGAGTCGTGTACCACTCCAATATAATCAACTGCTTTGATTAATAAATAAAAAAGGGAAGAAACTTTACAATGAAATTATACGAGTTAATCTATATAGTATGTTGACCGACGATATTGCTGTGTCTTTTGTTAAATGAGTTAACCTATTTGCTTCCAATGCTAAAAAAAAAAAAAAAGAGAATGCTAACCGATGCCTTAAGGGCAATGATTAAACATCTAAAACAATTAAATTTTTATGAAAAAATTGTGTAATCATTACTTTATTAAAAGTAACATCTTATTTTTTTAGGGAATGTTAACGAGTGGCTCCGGGGCACTCTTTAAGAACCATTAATAGTAAGTTTTTATGAAAAATTGTTTAATCAATGCATTGAAATTTGTAACATATGACTTTTTTAAGGAATATTTTCTAAATTTGAGATTCTTAAAGAGTGCCTCGGGAGCACTCGTCAACAATACCCATATTTTTAAGACAAAATTTCTATTTATAGATTACTTAACCGCTGCCCTGATGTCTATAAGAGATATCATATAAAATAAAATAAAATAAAAATAAAAATAAAATAGTCAAAATGAAACAACAACTCGTACACTTTTCCAACGCAGAATGTAGCCACGCTGCCTGAAAGTATGTCATAGAAATAGTGACATGTTCGTTCATGTACATGTACTAGGGTGAAGCCAAGCCCATAATGAAAGTTGAAAGAAAAATGGTGTGAAAGAGACTTCTACTTAAATTCAAAGGAAAATGTGGTGGGGGCAATGATGAAAATACTTCCTATATAAAAATTCCACCTGTTATAATTGGTGTCACTGTTTTTCTAACATAATGAAATTATTAATTATTTTGGATGGGAGTAGTTAACTAAACCCTGGGCACTTGTCAAACAATGGTACACTACATGGGACACGAAAAGGTTAAATCCAAAACTATCTAAATTGGCCACAATAATACTCATCACACCTCTGATTGCAACACTTTGTTTTTTAGTATACCTTTTGATGCCTTGCTCAATTGGTTACACAACAGGTTGATAGTGATAGAGATAATGAAAAGATTTTTTTAATTCATCAAGGTTTTGTTTGGATAAACATCTCATAAACATAAGCGTTAAGCTATATGTTTAAACGAAAATAAACAAAATCAAACCAATTTTGTGTAAGCTACAATCTGTGTTACAATCATGGAGTGTTAATTGAAAATAAGCGGAAAAAAGTCTATAAATATATCATAACCTGTTTTCATAAATTCTTTTAAATAAAATAACAAGTGTTAAGACAACTAGATAATTTCAAACAAGACAATCTAAATAGATCATAATTGAAGACGTTAGTGTGTTATGTCTGAAACGATTAAAAATGTCTAAATTTCCTTAACAATTCAAATGATTTTAACCATTTTATTATTAAAAAATAACTAAAGCCCGTGATGTGTAAGATTCAAACTTTTGAGAATCTCATCTCATGAGATGCATATTCAAATTTCCATGTGAAGAAAATAGAAAAAAAGATGCAAATTCCAACGAAATTCTGAACAATTTGATACCAATTCGAAATACCTCCATAATATTTTTGTCTCAATATAATTCAAATCGGAAAGGAGATTGATTTTGACATAGAGATCATTTAGAAATGAAATTAAGCATAATCCTTAAGACAAAAAAAAAAAAAAAAACTATCCAGATACAAATTATTAGCATAAAAAGAAATCTAAACACACAGCCATAGTATAACACAATCCACATCCACATCCACATCGTATACAACAATAACATCATATCATATGTAATAATAATACTAGACTAATAATAATATCATACTTAATTTTATTTATATTCTAAGCATTGAGGATAAGAGCACAAAAAGAACAATTATTAACACGATAATTTGAAATTAAGATAATCATAATCTTAATCAAACTGAACCTTGAGAAATCTTGTTCATCACTTTAACATCAGTAGTAACAGGCGCAGCAACACCTTGGTACTGTGGAGGAGGGTGTACTACCCCACCAGGGGGTGCATTATAGTAAACCTGTCTTCCACTTGCACTATCATACGCCACCTGTGCGTATGAACCCGCCGTATTATCCGGTAATCCACTCGAACGCACCACACTTACTCCTTCCGCATACGCCGGACCTTTAACCGGCTGCGCCGGTGCATAACTCGCCGCCGAAACTCCCGACGAAAACGGCGCTTTAGGCGGCGGTGCTCCGCCGTAAACCTGCGTTTCACGGTAAGCATCTGACGGCATTCGTTGTACTGCGTAGTAACCTTGACTCGTTGGTGGACGCATCACCGGCGCGTGATAGTAAGTTCCCGGTGCCGGAACCATATAAACAGGCTGCTCACCTCCTCCAGAAGCCGCTACTGGTGGATAAGCCTCACCGGAAACAGGTTTCTCCGTCCAATAACCAGGTTGTTGTTGTTGATGCTGAGACGGTGGTGCGAAATTTGACATCGCCGGAAATTTCTCCGGCAGTTTCTGAACATAATAATCACCGCCACTAACAGGATAGTTCTCTTCACTTTTTCTCCGGTAAGCAGTTTGCTCATTCTCCGCCGCAATCTGCATCCTCTGTAACTGTCTCTGAATCTCAACCGGATGGTTTAAATTCAAATTCAAACCCGGATCCGAACTTACAACCCGATCAGACGGATTCAAACCTTGCCTTGGATGATATTCCGGCACCGGAGCAACCGGTTCCGGTACAGGATCATGAAACTTAACTGCAGCCGGAATCGGAGCAACGGTTACAGGCTTCTCAATTCCAAACAAATAATCAACGTTACTCGGTTTAACCGGGTCGGATGGGTTTAACGACGGAACAGAATCGTTAACAAAGAGAAATAATCTCATACGTGCAGGTCTAGCAGAAGCACGGTAGAGACGATCGTATTCATGCATCATATGATCAAGATCATCATCATTGGTGACAGAAATAAGAGCATCAAGATCTTCACCAGGAAGTTGGTATTTAAATGAAACATCATGTGCTTCGATGAGAGAACAGAGTTTTGAAATCATTGAAGAAAATTTGATGTTACGATCAACGGCTAGGATTTTGGTTTCGCCACCAACGTAAGAGAGTTGATTATCATGTGTTCGTGGTTGGATCTTACCACCGTAGCTACACATGAACTTTGCTTTGTAGCTTGTTTGGTTTTGTTGTTGGTCTTCCCATGGTGTTGTTGTAGGTGGGTTTTCGAAATCGATTTCTCTAGAATGAGGTGATGAATCTCCTGAATCTGGGTATGATTGGTATGAATAGTTTTCCATTTTTGGTTTTGGATAACTTTGCTCTTTCTTTACCAGTATGGTTTGTGTGTGTTATTATGGTGTGTTGTTGTTATGTTACTTAATTTTTTCCATTATGGGGTTGGGCCATAGGCATAGCCTCATTCATGAGTGTGAGTGTGTTGTGGGATCATGATGACTCGGAGAAATACATAAACAGGAATAGATAGGATATGACTTTTTTTGCAACGCGTCTTTCTATTACTGTTTTGTTATGTAATTGGTGCCCTCTTGGTTGGTTGGTGATAAGATATATATTTTGGATTCGAATTTCGATCAACCAAGTCTAGTAAAAATATGATTTAACCAATTTATCATATAAGAAAACGAGCAAATAGTCACTTTAGTCCCTGACTTTGCACCTCGCTGTTACATAGGTCCCTGACTCAGGATTAAATACAAACAAGTCCCTGACTCTACACTTCCGTTATCACTTTAGTCCCTGCCGTTAAAAAAAATCTGTTAAGTGATGATGTAGCACGCTGACAAGGAGTATGACGTGTCACAGGGACTAAAGTGAAAGTAAAAAAATGGTCACTTTGGTCCCTGAATCGAAAATCAATATCCTCAATTTACTATTAGGTCCCTGAATCGAAAATTAATATCATCAACTTACTGTTAGGTCCCTGATTGTGTATACTTACGGTCAGTTAGGTCCCTGACAGTAAAACGAAATTTCACTAAGATCCTTGTCAAGTTGTTAGTTTAACATGCTACTTACTCACAACACTAAGGTATATGTGCTAAATACCAAAATATTATTATAACACTT
>Ga0315914_1002913_pt1 | contig 26200 bp, 10 predicted proteins | sample MpolenodulesMG_FD_203920 | JGI IMG/M metagenome (GOLD analysis project Ga0315914, IMG submission 203920) | Medicago polymorpha root nodule microbial communities from Los Angeles, California, United States - elongated nodules | ecosystem: Host-associated > Plants > Roots > Nodule | place: USA... | reverse complement strand
AAGTATTAGAGGCGGTGCTGCTAATTGATAAGGCGGTGCTGCTACCATTAGTTTGGTCTAATAGATTTACTTAATATCTAAGAGTAATGTCAAGCTTCTACACTCTTCTAAATACTTCTTGATTTAATTTCTAACAGTTTGTAACCCAGTGACAGGTGAATTTATAAGACTTCCAAAGGTAATTAGGAATAAATTTAATACTCTATTTTCTGGTATTGGATATCAACCTTCAACTAATGAATATAAGGTGGTAAAAATTGAATATGATAGTATGAATGTTGAAATCAATGTAGTAGGAACACCAACATGGAGGAATGTTAGAATTAGTCCTACAATTCTAGGGATATGGAGGTCTAAACATCCCACTTTTGTGAATGAGGCACTTCATTGGATCATTTTTAATGGTAAGAGAGGTTCAATTTTGTGTTTCAACTTTGAAACTGAGAAGTTGCAATTAATATTTTTACCTTCTATTCCCGTCTTTCAAAATACATACCTACATAAGGGTATTAGCATGGGAGCATTAAGGGACTCTCTTTATGTATGCAATGCAACTTTACCTAGTTCAGTGGATGTGTGGATCATGAGGGATTATGATAGCACTAAGGTTAAATGGAGTAAAGCTTTTACTTTTAAAAGGGCACCTTATAGCGAAGTTAGTGTATATTGGCCAATATGTTGGCCAGTAAAACACTTTGAGAAGGGCACTGCTATGTTGGAATTTTGTTCTAAGGCAGGGTTTACATACTACTACCCTAAAAACAGTCGACCAAATAAATTTCAAGTCTGTGGAACTCAAGAAAAAACACTTAAAGTAATTCCTCATATTCCAAGTCTCATCTCACTTAAAGATGTTGTCAAAGGAGATAATGCCGAGGTGTTGAATATCCACTCACGGTAAGGATGTACAGTATGTTTTAACTATTTTGATATTCTTTGTTAAGGTTACAATACTTCAGCTATCAATTGCTTATTCAACTAGGTTATATGTAGTACTGGTTATGTATGTTTTATTTTATCAGTATTCCCTAATATTGGTATTATTTTGTATAGGTGTGCAAAGTTTAAATTGTTAGGGGAATGAAGTTCTTTACTTGGCTCAAGCTTTTTTAATTGGCAACTTTATAATCCTCATTATTTGAAGGTGTAGAATATGCTGAGAAATATACCTCCTAAGAAGTAATTGTCATATACCAAGGGTATGCTGCAAACTCATGAATGGTGGTTTCATTTCATGGAATGACGTATTATATTATTGCTTAACATTTTCATTCCATTTCTTGATCTCCTTCAAATGTTTTCTTTTATGTGTCATATCTTTGTTGATTCTCTTATTATCCTCATCTCCTTGGAAATGAAAATGGTTTCTGAATCTCTTACTGTAATATAATGAACCATTTTTTTGAATTGATTACTTTTCCCAGTGATGGATTATTTAATTTGTTTGTTGAGATGATATTTATGTCCATATGATGTAGAGTGCCAAACATCTGAAACAGTTATGCGATGTTAGTTATTTCATGTTGGAAGAAGAAGAATAAAAGCATAGCATGATATTAAAATGTGATGTGATGTGATGATGATTGCATCAATTGTTTTCAAAACGTGTATGGTTAACTATCAAATGTGAATCATTATTAGCTGTACACTTTTCCAAGCTAATCTGATCCAATTTAGTTTTTCACTTTCTAAAACAATCATTTCTTTATTTTCTTTGAGTGTTGTCAAATAGCGGCTATAGTGCTACAAAATTGCGAAATTTGAACAATTATTATTCGTCCACTGTATGCTATTTATAGTATAAAGTGTTGTCAAATAGCTGTTACTGTAGTGTAGCTCTATTAACATTGCACTTTGTAGCATATCAAAATTTAACCAAATTGTTATTCTGTAGCGTAGCACTATTAAAATTGCACTTTGCAGCTTATCAAAATTTAAACATTGTTCTCTTGTTTTGGTCGTACATTGAGTGGGGAGCAACAAAACTATCACAACAAATGAATGGTCTAAAATTAATCTTATAAGTGAATTATAGAACATCATGAAATGCATGGTGCAGTCATCACTATACCAAAATTCATTTTCATACTAGGGTTTTATCTAAGTTGGGGAAGGAAAGTGTGAAAAAGAAAGAAAAAGAAGCAAGTGGACAGATAGTGTGATTGAGATGAAAAGAAAAAGAAATATGAAAAAGTTTTCTCTTAATAGTCAAAGTGAAAAGGAAGAAAAGAGTGTCTATTAATGTCTCTTAGCTTATGTTAATTCATATGCTTGATTTTCTCCTATTGTATTGTGCTGATAGAGAAGGAAATGTAATTGTGAACTGTCCAAGTAACTCATAAGTGAACTACTTTTGATAAACTTTTTCAACCAGTTTATAATGAATCAATGTTTCAATAATAAGAGGTTGAAAGAAAGAACAATGACAGGCATTTTCGATTTATTTATTTTTTAACCTAAGCCCTCCGGTTGCTAGGATAAGGCGCCCTTCAGAGCTTGGTCAAGAGTTAAGATAAGTTTGGTCAAGAATTATTCGACCCTAGCCCCTTTTCCTTAAATACATGGAATGAAATAATAAGTAGCCAGGGGTATTATACAAAAAACATAATAATAATTTCACTTGATGTGTGTACCGTGTACATAATCTTAATTCGAGAACTTTCACCGACCCTCGAGGACATGAGATATCTAGTAGTAGTTACAATTTTGAGACAATTCCAAAGACTAGTATGATAAAAACAAATCACAGAATTGACATGATGCAAACCATACATACTTTGAGTAACATGGTTCCCTACAGAGATATACAGTAAGGAAAAATGCCAAAGCCACTGCCCAATCAATACTTTTGGTGGCCAAATAACCAACATCATTGTTGTCAAAATTATGAATCGTAACAAGTTTATGTTTCAAGGAAAAAAAATCAAATTGAATCTCATATAAACTCATTTCTAAACAAAGTCAGCTGAAATCATGTGGCTTTGTGCAAACTTGCTCAAATCGTGAGTTAAGGTCAATTCAGCGAAACACAACAGTGTCGTTTCATCAAAGAGCTTCTGCATTTTTGTTCACTAATGAGTCACAAAATTTCCCTGCCAAACAAAGCTGTAACCTCTCCATTTTCCACACCATTATTCATGAATCTTGATAATAACAAAACATAATTTAAATTCAGTATAAGGATACATGGTTGTTTCTTCTTTAAGCTACATATTTTAGTTGAGAAACAAACCATTGTCTAATAAAACTTTACATGATATCAGAAATTGTTCCTAGAATTGAAAAATGAACGGAATGTGATTAGAATTACGTCATGACTTGCATGAAAACATGCTGCAACCTGCAAGATCAGTCTTGGTGAATATTTTGTATAGCTGCATAGATAATTTTGAAATCATATTCCATTTCCATGATCTTCATCCAATTCTCAAAGGCTCCAACTTCCTATGAGTTCAAACTAAAGTTTACGCAAAGTTAAGCACGTTATAAATAAAGAGGCAATGTTATTTGAACAATTATTGTTTGAACACGCATTGGGTGGGGAGCAATAAAATTACACAGCATATATGGTATTAGAATTTGAGTTGTTAGACTCTTACTATATTCTATTTCAACATGACTAACCATATCAGCAACTCCGTGATGTTAATAACTGTCATTAATCCACATGAAGAAAAATATAAGTAAGTAGGACAAAAAGAATGAAATGAGTATAACTAATTGATTATTTAAATTGATACCCTCCCAGATTTTAATTTGAGAACTATCACTCACACTGAAGGTCAGACAAGGTCTAAAAGTAGTTGAAACTTGAAAGACAAACTTCCAAGGACTAGCATGTCAGGACTATCATATAATTGGCATGATGCAAACCATATACACTTTGAGTAACTTGATGCAATACAGAGTAACGTGTTTGTGTTGTGCCCGTGTTGGTGCTTCATAGATGTCAGATGAACAAATACCATTGTTGTCAAACTCACAAATGGCAAGTTGACAGGTTGATGTTTCTATAGAGAAAAATCAAGTTAGCTTCCCTGCCAAACAAAGTTGTAAATCAGTTTGGCCTAGGGAACTTCTCTAAGCTTGAGAGCTCGTTTCATATCATGTCTCTTCAATACCAAGAGGTTGAAATTCTTTTGGTTTCATTATTTTCGTATCAGACAATATACAGAACAAGGTCATTGAAATGGTGCCGAAACTAATCATTAATCAAATATGAGATATGAACCATGATTTTTCAAAGATACTTAAACCAAATCAACAACCAGTGCTTCATCATTAGATGCCAATCATATTCACCATTTACAAAACATAATTTACATTCAGAATAAGGATACTTCTTCACTAAGCTGCTTATTTTGTTGAGAAACAAGCCTTTATCGGATAAAATTTTACATGATGTAGTGAATTATGCCTAGAATAGAAAAATTAATGGAGAGGGATTAGAATTATATGATGACTTGCATGAAAACATGCTGCAACCTGCAAGATTACTCTTGGTGAATATTTTGTATAGCTGCATTGATACTTTTAAAATCGTATTCCATGATCTTCATCCAATTCTCAAAGTCTCCAATTTCCTATGAGTTCAAACAAAAGTTTACACAAAGTTAAGCACATTTTTTAAAATAAATGATTAAATATTAAGTTAAGAAAGCCCTGCACATTCCTGACTTGACTAATACAGTTTATAATAGTATATACAAAATTCAATAAAAGACACTAGAAATTAATATTCTCCTATCTCCATCTTTATTCTTGCTCATGATTTTGCACAAGGAATCTCTATAAATAAAGAATTCTTGGTAATAAACCATTTATCAGTAAGTGTGCCACAAGATTGATGTCTATTTCTACAACCAAACTCCTGTATCATCCTTGAATCTTTAACAACCTTAAGCACATTAACATGAACATGTACAAGGAATAGAACTAAAACACATTTAGTTTTGCTTATGTCAGAGAAGAGACGAACAAAATTGTGATATCAATATAAAGCACAATGAATATTTGAAGAGAAGAAATGTCTTATTTATTGACCCAGTCAACTCAAGAAAACAGGCATGTAAGTCAATGCTTTATTATGCACCATAATTTGGAACAAACCACAAGAATAATCATTTACAGATCAAATTCACCAATAACCCAAAATGGCATGACAACCATCATAACCAAAATTATTTTGGAGAAGGAATCTAACTATGGATATCTTACTAAAGAATATCCCTCTACACATTCTTTCGGACATAACATACTTCCATCAGGGCTTTAGAAAATGGTTTGTGATCGTGATCATGATCTTGGCTGCAACATCATGGTTTTTTGTCATTGCGACAATGATTCCACAATATAAAGGATTGTGACCGCGATAGTAGCAACACGGTCTCCCGAGCCCATAGATTTCAAAAGGATCGAGAGTCATGTGGATCCCCCACATAAGAAGACACCGCTTATGTCAGATCAACATCAGTATAGTGCTGCAATTGGTAGTGGATTATTAAATTGGGTTATACATTTTCGAAGACCAGCATTCTAAGCATTCTGAAAATCATAACCAAAATTGTTTTTGTGACATTTTCTTTTCATCTTTTGATCCACACAACCATCTTTCTAGATGAAATTCACATGTATGCTTCTACCAAAAGCAATCATATTTGAGGCCAACAAAGCAACTGCAGTAGAAAACCTCCTCGGGGAATTTATTTTTAGAATAAAACATCAATTTAGTCCATAAACTATTACTCTCTCTCCAAGTAAGTCCCTAAAGTATATGAATTCTGTCAATTTAGTATCTAACTTCTTAATAGCATGGACTAAATTGAGGAATATATGCTTTCGTAACTACTTGTTATATTTATAGTTTAGTGACTAAATTGAAGAGAGATTGATAATTTAGAGGCAAAGTTGGTGGTTTAATCTTATTTTGGAGAGGGAATTTAGCTAGGGATTTCTCATTGAAGAATATCTCTTTACACATTCTCGGACCTAACACACTTACATTCAGGGTTTTAAAAACAGGTTTGCAATCCTAATCTCGGCTACGACGTTGTTGTTTTTTATGGTGACACAATCGTGATTGAGCCACTCGGTTCACACTCCCAGATGTCCAGTTGTAGGCCTGAGGGGCTATGTTTTAACTTGAAAGTCATATATATGTCACTTAAGGAGTCGGTTTTGTAGGGTTGAGTTAAACAGAACCCAAATTTTTACAAAAATACTTGTTTAGCCCAATGTTCAACACAATAATGAATGCAATTAAGAAAACAACGGAAATAAAAAACACAATTAAATAGTACAGATTATAATAATATATGCAAAATTCAATAAAAAGACACTAGAAATTAACATTCTCCTTCCATATTGATCTTTGTTCATGCTCATATGATTCTGCTATTTCTATATAAGGATTCTTATTTTGCTATTTCTATAATCAAACTCATGCATCATCCTAGAAACTTGAACAACCTTAAGCACGTTAACATGTACAGGCAATAGAACTAAAACCTATAAGTTTTACTTATGTCAACAAAATTGTGCTATCAATATAAGGCACAACCAATATTTGAAGAGAAGTGATGTCTCTGCTGAAGTAACCCAATAAAAATCCCAATCAACTCAAGAAAGCAAGTGTACACCATAATTTGCAACAGACAAATTTGCTAAGTATGGTGTAAGGATCTTGGAAACTCCAAATTCGATGACTAGTAATTGGGATAACCAAGCATCCCTGTGGTGGAAGCATTTGTGTAAAGTGGGTATTTTGGAGGTAAATCAGGAAGATTGGGTGCGGGATTCATTGAGTAAAAAAATGAGGAACTGAGGAAACTCTTCCTTTTGGCATGATAAGCGGATAGGTTTCGTGCCATTAAGGCAAGCCTTTCCAACGTTATTTGATATGCCGGTGAAGCCAAATGGACAGGTGATTGAAATGGGGGACTGGGACGATTATCAATGGACTTGGAATCTACATTAGAGAAGACAGTTTTTCGTTTGGGAGGAAGAATTGTGTCGGAACATACTATCTATACTCCAACCTGTTCGTCTATGGTAAATGGAGGATGGGTGGTGGCGTTGAATAAATGGCAGAGGTACGTTCACGGTTAACTCATTCTATATCCTCTTAATTGAGAAATTTTCACCTCTTTCTTCACTTGATTCAGTGAGAGGGAAGTTATTGGGGAAGTTATGGAAGAGTTATGCTTTATCTAAAGTGGTTGTGTTCTCATGGAAATTGCTCCTAAATCGCTTGCCAACGAGAAGGAATCTACATAGGTGTGGGGTGTTTGAGGTGGGGGAGTGAACCGCATTGTCTTTGGTGTCCAGAGGTTAGGGAACCAGAGGATCACCTTTTTGCAAAATCTAAGTTTGCAAGCTCTATTTGGTATGAGATCTTTAAATGGATAGGGGTGTCAACGATATTGACGCGGGACCTTTTTATCCTTCTAGAAAGTTGTTTTTTCCTATCAAATAAAAAGACCGTCAAGGGACTACTATTGATTTAGCACACAACAATATGGTTGATTTGGAAGGCCCGAAACGAGAGCATGTTCTCCTCAAAGATGTCAAAAGTGGACTCACATGTATTCACATGTATAGTAACCCAAAAGTCACAAACCAACAATCACAACCAAAAAAAAATTTGTTACATTTTCTTTTCGAACCGCACAACTATCTTTTAGATAAAATTCACATGTATTCTCCAACCAGAAGCAATCATGCTCATGTTCAAAGCCAACAAAGCAACTGTGGTAGAACCTCTCCTCTGGGAATTTCTTTTGGAGAAGGGATCTAAGTAGTAACCTCTCACTAAAGAATACTCCCTCCGGTCACTATTATAAGCAAAACTTCACTTTTTAGATACATTGAATAATTAATGTATCCAGTCTACAATAAAGACTAGATACATTAATTATTCAATGTATCTAAAAAGTAGAGTTTTGCTTATAATAGTAACCGGAGGGAGTATGTCTTTACACATTCTCAGACCTAACATACTTCCATTCAGGGCTTTAATAAAAACGGTTCACAAACACAATATGTGTTATGACATAATAATTTTTTGATGTTGCCGTGACCGCAATTGAGGCTGCATTCGACGCAATTTCACAGTGATTCTCCGCAATGTCAAAAATCACAACCCTTATTGTTATCACGGCAGCTATTTTAAAGCTTGTTTTGACTAAGCCAGCCAACACATTAGTTTATCCACACAACTATTATCCTAGAACATTACTGAAATCTGTTGATAATTCTACATAGAATGAGATACGACCTGAAAATATGTTTATAAACGAGATACATCCCTTACTTTACAAGTCGGTTATGTAGAGTTGAGTTAGACCCAACCAAAATATAACATCCTGACATAAATATCTAGAAGCCTAGAATTGTACGTTGCAAGTATGTTATGGCAAGGAAATAATTCTCCCTTTAATTCGACAGTTATTTTGATTATTATCCAGTATCAAGCTGTAATATCCTGTATAATATTATAAAAAGTTATATCATGATGTTATACAAAATTTTAAGATAGTACTACCCCTATTGAGCTATTCGGTTCACACTCCCATATATCCAGTTGTAAGCCTGATGAGGGTCTACGTTGAAACTTGAAAGTCATATGTCACTTAACAAGTCGGTTTTGGAGTCTGTAAAACATGTTTTTTGAGCTTATAGCTTATGTCTTATAAGCTCATTTGACTAAAACAGACCCGTTTTGTAATCGCCACTTTATCACGAGCTTATAGCGGTTTTTGATAAGCTAATTCAAGTAGCTCATAGCTTATCCTTAACTAAAAAATGAATCTTTAGAAAGTTGAACCGTTAATTTTACCAAACACTACAAATTCAATCAGCTAGCTTATTCGCTAATCAACTATCCTCTATAAGTTCATCCGCTATAAACTAACTTATCAGTTATTCGCTATTTTTCACAAAGCAGAGCTTTGAACACAATAATGAATGCAATTACGAAAACAACGAAAAAAACACAAAAATGAAAACAATTTGGTACCTTGAGAGCAGTGTTAAGAGAATGAGTAGCATTAAGCCACTGATCCGTTTGTTTCACGAATCTGGCAATAGTAACAGCAAGAGCACGAATTTCAAGCTCAATTCTCTTCTGATAAATAAATGAATCTTGAACACCGCCATTCACTGCTTCCACTAACAGATCCGAAACGCGTTCTGCTTTTCTTATTGCATCTTTCTTCGCTTTTTCGGTTTGATTGGTGAGTATGAGAGATTTGTGATGATGAATGTTAATTAGGGTTTGTAAAGAACCTTCCAATCCCTTTGATTCTGTGTGTTGTGTATTAACATTGCGTTCTTCCATTCACTTAATTTTGAGTATTCTCCAACCAGAATATTCTTAAGTTCAATAAAACATTTAGATTGTTTTGCCAATAATATGTTAAAAGTTCTTTTTTTGTTTTTGGTTTAACCCTTTAATTTTTAGGAGAAAGAGACTATAATTTAGGTGAAAGAGATTAGAAGATTGCTGTTCACACATACGCAAAAGTTGAAAAACATCTATAAAAGATTGAAATACCCCCTCGGCAGTTAATTGCCGCGGAAATTAACATGCGACAGTTAACTGCCGAAATCCAATTTAATCCATCGGCACTTAAGTGTCGTGGAGCATTTCAGCCTTGTTCAGACCTTTTCTATGTCAATTTCAACCCAGATACCCTCTCACTTAAACCTCATCCTTCACTCTCTTTCGATCATCCTTACCCACCCACCAAACTCATGTTTCTCAACTTCCGACCCTGCTTCCTCTTCAACTTCTGTATTTTGACACCAAAGCATCTCATCCTCTTAAACTTTCGACCCTGCTTCCCTCGAAGTGTCGTTTTCGGCAAAACCGTAATTGAAAATGATGGTGAATTGAAGGATGATAATTTATATGGTTGTAAAAAAAATATGAGGGGAGAGATGTGCAGAAGAGAACAAGTTGGGGATAAGTGATAATTAAGAGTAAAACCCACAACGGTGAAGGAGCTTCGGCACGGCGGCGTAAAACCGGTGAAGTAACCATAGCATCAGAGAGGAGAAAGGGCAGGTAACTCGTGAATGACAAAAAAAAAATCTTAAGATTTCCACGGCACTTAAGTGCCGTTGGATTAATTGGATTTCCGCAGTCAACTGCCGTCGGTTAATTTCCGCGGCAGTTAACTGCCGAGGGGGCATTTCAGTCTTTTATAGGTGTTTTTCAGCTTTTGCATATGTGTGAACAACAATTTTCAAGAGATTATAATCATTTTGAATTCGGATGAGAAATACGTAAACCCTAGTTATGAATTGTTTCATCTAAAAATTGAATTCAAGTTCTTTTAATAAATTTGTGTTTTAGTTAAGATTATCGATCACTCGAACTCAATTGTTTTATGGGTCTTGTTAAAGAGTGTTCTCGGGACACTCTTTAAGTATTCTAAATTAAGTAATTATTCTTTAAAAATGTCAAAGTTTGCATTTTCGAAGTAACGGGGTTATTTTGTCAAATTCCTTAAAGAGAGGTGTCTCACGCCCCTAGTTATTCTCTACCTACCCACCTATGTCGGTTTCGGGTACATGTACCTTTTTGTTGAAGGTCGTTCGAGCTTTTTCCTGGGAGTATGACATCAATTACTTCAGCGTCGGAGCGCCTAGTACTCGAACCTTGGTTGGAGGCATTTTCTCTACCCTTTCTTACCCTGAAAAAAACAAGGGGCACCTTGTGTTCTTGAACCGATAATCATCTTTCTGTTAACCTAATCTCCTCCGTCCATTGGGACCAACAAGATTACACAACCGTTCATAAAAAGTGACTATAAAAAGTTAACATTTCCCTTGTTTTATTTATTGTAAGAAGAAAAATAGAAAAAAATTGTATTTTTTTAAGGAGAAATAATGGTATTAAAAGTAATAAAGTTTATAGGTTGCATTAGTATGGATAAAAAGTTAAAAAACGACAGGGAAAAAGGACAGCAGTATAGAGTAGGATCGATAAATGTTCTAAGATTTTATTAGTGGTTGGGAATAAAAGAGAATTTTGGAAAATAAATAGTCTTTCAGTCACTAAATATAACGTCATTTATAAAAACAATTTTTGTCCTTAAATACAAAATCATTTACAAATTTTTATATGTAATTCTTTTCAATATAACTCATATTAATACTATCATTTTACCTTAAATGTTAATTTAGTTATGGTATACTATTTGAGACAAATTTATTATTACAACGATTTTTCTTAATAATTGTGATTTTTGTAGAAAATCCTATAAAATATAATCGAGGGAGAATTTCATTTTTTTTTTGAGAAAATTAAAATGCTTACCAAACACCATTATTTCTTTTAAGAAAAATGACATTAATATGAGTACAACTAGAGTGGTACTCAATCCCAGTACAAAATGGTAAAGATGCTATAGTTAGCTAAGACTCAAGACAAGTTTAAGAGAGTCAAAATCCTCTATTATTTTTTATTAAAGTATTGTAAATATAAATACAATAATATGAAATTTGATGGACCAATCATCTAAAACTTTAAGGTGCGACCAATGATCTAAGAGCACCTCCAATGGCCGACAAACAACAATTGTCCGCCAATTGGAGTATCAACAATTGGGGTATTTTAAAAAAAAAAGTTGTTGGAGTGTGCCGGCGTGCAACAGTCATCCCGTTATGGAGTAATATTGGGGGATAGTATTTGATGAATCTATCGATATAAAAATAATTCCTAAAAAAAAAAATCAACATAAAAATAGTTCTATAAATATTTTTTTGAGATAGTAGTTGTATAAATATGTTAGGTTGAAATAAACCAAAATATAGATACCATGCTTAAAAGACTCTAAAATGTCTCTTACTATCTGTCATCAAACGACCTTCCTTTTCTTTTAGTTTTTACTACTCTTACATTTCATCAAACGATATTTCTTTTCTTCTAGTTTGTACTACGCTTACATTAATACAATTGAATCACATGTAATTATAGACCAAAAATATACAAATCATGATAAATTTGTGATTTGACATGATGATATGGTTGGTTGGAGATTGGTACATCTTTATTCAAAAGATAATTTATATTTTCACTAAAATATTCATTTCTAATCACAAATAAAGATGTACTATAATTATGAAGATTTTGATAAAAAAAAACACTAATGATTAATAAAATTTGAAATTTGAAGATCTTAGGAAAGTGACAAAGAAATTTTTGAAGTTAAAGTCTTATATTAAGTATCTATTTGTTTGTTCAAAAAAAAAAGTATCTATTTGGTTGGACGAATGGCAAGGGAGAAAAGGGGAGGGAAACTATTTTAAAATATTATGTTTGCTTCGGTAAGAGGAGAATATATATCTAGGTTAATTAAATAAATAGTCTCTATAAATATTCAGAATTTTGTTTTTAATCCTTACAAAATCAAATCGCAGTTTTTAGTCCTCGTGATATTTTTCTTTAGCATTTTAGGAACCAAAAATGTTGATGGAAATTTTTTATAAAGACTAAAAATGCTAATGAAATTTTTTACAAAGACTAATAATGCTGACATAAATTTTTACAAGGATTATAAAGTGAGATTTTATTTTGTATGTACTAAAAACAAAATTTTATATATTTATAGGGATAATTCACTTAATTAACCCTATATATTTTAATTGATGGAAAATGTAAAATTATATTTTGTTTTTGAAATTTTTAATATTTAAGATAAAATTAAAATAGAAATGCACAAATGGGTTGATGACTGTGTAGAAGAGTTAAAGAATGAAATGATAAGAAGTTCGGGGTAGGATTTCTACCCAACAAAAAACTAATAATACTAGTGTTTGTTGTTAAAAAATCACATTAAATAAAAAAAATTATCATATCTATCTATCTATATGTCCAAATTTTAACTAAATATTATTTCTCCTCTAAATCCTTCTTCACAAGCTAAAATTGACTCATTAAGAATTTGTTACCCTTCCTTCTACTTCAATAATTTAAATCAAATAATTAAAATTTAAAACAATTTCCTTCCTTAACAAAAAAAAATTTTAAAAAATTATCCTTCCTCTCTTCTCCCATGCATTCTCCTCCTACCAAACAAACCATTAGACACGGAGTTAAGTACACATAAAAGATATTGTAAACGTCTAACTAATTTTTATACGACCTTTCTAAACTATCTACCTGTGAAGCCCAGCCCCCATACTTCAAAATGGATGACGTATCGTATCATATGCGTATCCTGCATCGATACCTGTCTGATACTTCTCGATACGTATCACGAGAGTATCCGAAGATTAAATTTTATTTTTAAAAAAAAATAATTATCTGATACTTCCCGATACATATCAGGAGAATATCTGATAATTATCTTGCACCGATACCTGCCCCGATATTTCCCTATTAATATTAACTAAAATAACTTAACTCTTGAGTACTAATGTGTTCTTTTTTGGATCGATATAGCATAACAATGTTCCTTTTAGATATAGTATAACACTGATGATGCTCTTTTTGGGATATATTATGTATGTAATTGACTAATCATCATTCTCTTAATCGTCAATATTATTTATATTTATGTTGATGTGCTATGAGCCTATGACTGGTTTCTTTTGTTTGTTAATATATTTGCATATTAAAAAAATTGTTATAATTATATTGTACATTTAATTATATAATTTTTTTTATTAACGTATCTCAGCCGTATCGTATCTTGATTTTTGAAAAATTTCCATATCGACGTATCAGTGCAGTATCGTATCTGTATCGTATCTCGTATCTGGATTTCATAGCTATCTACTATATTAATTATTTTTTACCAAAAAATTCTTAATTTTTTTAAAGTATCTTTTACTCATATAATAATACAAGAAAAGGTAGAGTGTGATGAATCTGAGCTGGCAGTTGAATTCAACCTTGTGTTTCAGCCGTCATATTCAATCATTTGGCATGTGCAAAGCTACAAAGGGAAACTGGAGCAATAAACCAACGTTGTATTCATCATATACTATACATGTCCGTTTTGGTCACTTGGTTTGTTAATTGTGCTCCTGTAATTGATAACGAAAAATGAGTATCTTTGTTGACGATTAGTGATTTTTGTTTTATACCAAAAATAAATTAAGATTGAGTTTTCATGGTTGGTGTGGTAACGAAAAGGTGAGCAAAATTCAACCAGACTAAGGTAGTCACTTGAGTTATGGATAGACTATATTCTTATAAACATGCCTCTTTTCCACCCTCTATGTTTAGAGTTCTAAACTCACTACTTTGCTCTAGTGATTTGGCCTCTATTTTTGCAACACGAAATAAGAAAAATAAGACAATATAAATAGATTTAAACCGAGTTGGTTCGTTTCTAGATAGAAGCATTTGATGAATTCATCTAATATGAATTTCTCAAAAATGGTTTAATAGCAAATTTTTACCACTTCTAGTAATTACATTGATTTTATATAAATAAAAAATTAGTACAATTATAATATTTTATTAAAGATTACTTAAAAGTATCACTATTGGACCATGTCTATATTTAATGTTTCAAATTTGATAGCTACTTATTAATGTAAATGATGTTTTTTTCTGTGCATAAAACCCTATTGTTTTACCGGTTAGAAATCATTATTGTTTTTTTTTGGACAAATTTAACATATCAATATTATTTAAAGACACATTAATCAGTCCCATTCGTTAAATGTGTACGACAATAAGTTCATACATTTTAGCATTTCTCTTACTTAAAGCTAGGAAACGTAACATTGCGATAATTCTATAAAAAAATAGTTAGATTGTTAATATTGTATAATGTTTATAGATATTAAATGAAAATTATGAGTATTAATATAATATTTATATTCCTTCAAAAAAAAATATTTATATTAAATATTTTTCTCTTATATATACCAAAATTTGTTAAATAGTTGAGTCACATCAACTATGGATTTTATTTGCTTATATATGCTAAAACAAATTTGGAAAACAATTTGGAAACTCGTGACAATTTTCAAAAGATCAACATTAATGTAGTGTGTCTAATAAATAAATTTTCATTTATATCAAAAACACCGTTAAATATTTAAACCGTTCTCATTGAGGAGTTTATATGCTTAAATATGCAGAAGAAATTTTTTATGTACCGATATGTGATAGTCGATATGATAAAATTTCAAAAACTCGTGACTAATTTCAAAATATCAATATTAATGCAATGTTAATTTCTATTAATTATTTTTTAATTTATATGCAAAACAATGTTCAATGTTTGTACCACTCCCGTTGCAGATTTTAAATATTTATATCTGCAGAAATAAATTTTATATACATATATGAAAAAGTCAATATGCATGATAAAACATTGGAAAGTCATAATTATTTTCAATATATAAACATCAATATAGTGTTTCTATTAAATAAATTTTTATTTTATATGCAAAAGACCATTCAATATTTGTTGGATGATTATAAAATTAAGGAGATCATGAGTTTTTTTTTGTCTAGTAGCCTAGTGGTTAGAGCTCACACATTTTAAATGTGGAGAAGTGAAGTGTCCCTAACATTGAGCTAAGCTCACGGGGATGGGAGATCATGAGTTTTTATAAAGACGATTATGGAATTTTGTTGGACTTCGATTTTTATATATTGTTAGTTTTTTTTTGTAGTGCAAATATATTGTTAGTTGATAGATATGACCATTATCCGTAATTATTATTTTTAAAAACAAATAAATTAGTTCTGTAATTATCCGTGGAAATTAGTTACGCTAGTGATGAGCATTATCCGTGATTAATTTTTTAACAAATAAATTAATTAAATTTTGGAAAATGAGAATTATGCACATAAAATTAAGGAGATCATGAGTTTTAATAAGGACGATTATGAATTTTTGCTAGAGTTCAATTTTTATATATTGTTAATTAATAGATCTTATTTTTGAGGGAATTAATAGATCTTATTGTTAATTAAAAAAAATTAATATTTGAGCAAGGGTTCAAATATTAAAATCAAAATCAAGAGTAAGACCGTGATAATCAAAGATAGAAAACTTTCCCTTTTTTTTCCCTCTAAACTCTCAAACAAAACCTATGTATAATAAAATTATCGTAAACGTCTAACTAATTTTTATATGACCTTTCTAAACTATCTATTATATTAATATTTTTTTACCATAATATTCTTAATTTTTTTATTGTTTCATTTACTCATATAATAATATAAGAAAAGGTAGAGTGTGATGAATCTCAACTTGCAGTTGAATTCAACTTTGTGTTTCAGCCGTCATATTCAATCATTTGGCATGTTTAAGGCGACAAAGGGGAACTGGAGTAATCAATCAACGTTGTATTCATCACAAACTCACTATACATGTACGTTTTGGTCACTTGGTTTGTTAATTGTATTGCTGTAATTGATAACGAAAAATGAGTATCTTTGTTGACTATTAGTGATTTTTGTTTTATACGATAAAATAAGTTAAGACTAAATTTTCACGGTTGGTGTGGTAACGAAATGGTGAGCAAAATTCAACCATATTTAATATAGTGAGCTGGATAAACGAATATTCTTAAAAACGTGCCTCTCAAACTTTAATTTCCACCCTCTATATTAGAGTGCTAAACTCTCTACTTTATACTTAGTGATTGGCAGGGCGTTTCGGTAAAATTGAAGGTCATGTTCAAATATTAAAAATGGGCCCCAATGAGAAAACAAGTTTTTTTAAGCAATAGTAATCACCTATTTAAGTTGTAAATAACATAAAAAATAGTCATTCTCATTAAGTAAAAGTAAGTTTATATGGGAAGGACTACCTAACTTGTGTTGAACTTCACTAACCACCAATTGTTTTAATATTAAAATTTGGGTTCATATTTCATAATAAAAAGAAACACCAAAAACTTAAAAAGAATCATCACTTTGTTTAGTGCAAAATAGGTCTTAAGTATATTGGTTGTTGTTGCTTAAATAAAATCTTTGTTATCTAAATAATGACAAACTAATACTAATATCGGAAAAAATAGTAGCAAATTAGTACTAGCATGCATGATTAAACATAAAACAATAGAAAAAAAATACTAATTATTTAACGGATTTGATTTGCATTGTTAATGGAAATAGATGACAAAAAATTCAAGATATATAGTAGTTTTCTACATTCATAGTTAACTCTGAAATGCATTTTAAATTGTAATGGTCTAGTAGTTGTGTATGTAATTGAGACTTTTATATTTCGTTCAAATTCACATAAATGCTCGGGATTGAACCTCAAGACCGATGACTCAAGTGCATTCTATTTTACCACTAAACTATTTCAAGATGTCTATTGATTTTTTTATATTTTATTATGTATACCTAACATTTTTGAGTGCTATATTAAATTTTTTTAGGCTCCTAAGATTGCGAGGCCCGATACCGTAGCTCACCTTGCACATGCCAAGAGTCGGGCCTGGTGATTGGGCCTATCATTGCAACATAAAATAAGAAAAAGAAAATTGTTCTTCTTTGAATAAAAAAGGTTCACTCCTATACAAACTGATCAAAATACGTCACGTGTAAGTTAACTCACGCAGGTGTTAAACCCAAAATGACTTAAGTCACATTTGCTATCTCTCACGTGAGTTAACTCACGTAGGTTATAACTCAACGTGATAACCTACGTGAGTTAACTCATGTAGGTCATAACCCCAACGTGAGTTAACTCACCAAATTATACTTCAACTTACCGAACATGAATTAACTCACATGAAAGTATTTTGGTCAATTTGTACGGGAGTGAGCGTTTTTTTTTGGAAGAAGAACAATTTTCGCCTAAGACAAAATAAATAGATTTAAACTGACTCTAAAAAAAAAAGTTGTGTTATTTGAACATTCATTTATATAACAACTTTTGAGACAACCAAAATTTTACAAAAAAAAAAATAGATTTAAATAGATTTTAAGACAAAATAAATAGATTTAACTGACTCCCAAAAAAAAAAAAAAAGTGAACATTCATTTATATAACAACCTTTGAGAATAAATAGATTTAAACTGACTCCCCAAAAAAAAGTTGAGTTATTTGAACATTCATTTATATAACAACCTTTGAGACAACCAAAATTTTACAAAAAAAAAAGGTATTGACATAAAAAACAAAACAATATAGATAGAAAGTAAAAATATAGTGTGAGTATGAGAGAGCAAACTATCACATGAATTGTAAAAGAAGGTTGTTCAAATATCATTTCTCAAAATATAGATTTAAACAAACTCAATTTTAGATAGAAGAATTTGATCGGTACATCTGATATGAATTTTTAAAAAAATGGGACAGCAATGAGTTTTTACCATTTTTATTAAAAACGTTAATTTTTCATTAATAAAAAATGAACCCCCGTTTTTTTGGGTACAGTGAACCCCTTTATAATAACCCCTCAAAAAAATTAATCCCTTAAAAAAAAAAGAGTGTACAAATATAACATTTTATTAAAGATGACAAAAAAGTTAAAGATGACAAAAAAGTAACAATGTTCACTATTAGACCAGGCGACAAGTCTATATTAAACGTCTCAAATTTGATAGCTACTTGTCGAAAAAGTTTTTTTTTTTTTTTTTTCCTTTTTGTGTGAAAACCTTATTGTTTTACCGGTAAAAAAAATCCTTATTATACCAAAAAAAACCTTATAATATTTAAAAGACACATTAATTGTACCAAAAAAAAAAGACACATTAATCGGTCTCATTCATTCTTTTTTGGTGGTGACTGAGGTTTGAATCTCAGACCTTACATATATTATGCATTGTCTATACCAATTGAGTTAAACTTACAAACCGTCTCACTTGTTCAATAGCATGACAATAAGTTCGTACACTTTTGCTCTTCTCTTACTTCAAATCCTATTGTTAAGAGCATTGATAAACACAACGAAGAAAATTATAACGAAAACATTGCGAACTAGAAACTAACCAATTAAAAAGTGCATCTGGGTGGAATTCACAGAATGTCTTAGTTATAGGCGGTAATCAACAAAAAGTGGATGAGTGGAATGAAGGTCGCGATGCAGTGGTGAAGTTGAGATTTGCTTTACATAACATTTTTCTATTGTTAATATCAAAATAATTACTACTTGAGCAAGGGTTCAAATACTAAAAACAAAATCCAAAGGCAAACCCTAATAATCAAAGAAAGAAAAAGTTGCACCATTTAAAACACACTTAATATTTTGTGTGTTAATCCTTCCATTTTTAAGGAAAAGTATGATAACACAAAGTTCGGTCGTGTAGTCAAGAATTGTCCACCAAAAAATCGAATTCAGTTTCTCTTAAATACATCTGAAACCAGAACCGTATATGAGGCAGGGCGATTGCCCTAGGCCCAAAAAAATAATTATAAAATTTGGGCCCCCAATTTTTTTTGGGGTCTATTAGGCCTTAAAATAAAATTCTTAGTTTTTTTTATCAAGTTTGATGTTTGAGAATTGCTCTTCTCCCATTTGTTTCATCTTTTTTTATGGGAATGAGCAATTCTAAATGGGAGAAGTGCAATTCTCTTAATATTTATATATATTTATTAGTTAGGTTAGGATCCAAATTATAGGTTCGTCTTATGCCACCAAAATCTCAAAAACGGCCTTGTCTGAAACACATACTTAGACCTCCAATTTTATATTTTTACTGAAAGACTGTTTTGAATGATCTATGGGCTGCTCTATTGGCCATCTCATATGACTAAACTAATATGTGCATGGTATAATCTTCTTATAATCATTGCCTATATGTGGGGTATCGTAGATCATAGCTGTTTTAGCTTTGATTCTATGCGCAATAGTGCAATACAAATAGTATTTCTCTTTGTACCAATTTAATTTAATTTAATAATAAACATACAACATGGATTATTGGAGGATTCTTGCTACTTTTGAAAAGTCAATATCGGCATATATTCTTTTAATCACAACTGCCAAACAAATGTAATGATTATGGACAAAGTTCATTTCACCAGAACATAATACAGATGTTTCCCAAATTACAAACAGTAAAAAAAGTTAATTTATATCCTTATCAAGTAGTCAATTTAATACAAATTTTTCCAAACTTCATTTGAATAGTTCTTTTTTGTTTTTTTAATAGTTCATTTGAATAATTATATGCCATGCATGCCCTAATTATTTGTCTAAGTCTTTAGGATTAGGTGAGGGTAAGAGTTGCCAACTCATATCTCTATATAATGTTACATACTTCTTAGACTATATCCATCCATCCATCTTCTAAAGCCTTATACCACTACTTAGCAAAATGGCACCTTCTTCTTCTAAAGTCTCACTAAACTTGTTTTGCTTTGTTTTGTTCATGTTTTTTCTTATAGATGGTTCTTTTTCTCAACTATCTGAAAATTTCTATGCTAAGAAGTGTCCCAATGTTTTTAAGGCTGTAAACTCCGTTGTTCACTCTGCTGTCGCTAGAGAACCTCGCATGGGAGGATCTCTTCTTCGCCTTCATTTTCATGACTGCTTTGTCAATGTAAATTAATCTTCAAACTAAGTTCTTATTTATGTTTTTCTTTAGTTATATATTGTTATATACCACTGCTATGATCAACTACTAAGAAAACTTTACTTACTAAAAAAACTACTAAGAAAACTTGCTAGAGAAATAGAGAAAGAAAACATGAATATTAAATTTTCTCTAAATCCGTCACAAATTTAATGATGATGAAATTAGAGAAATATTTATTCTTTTTTTTTTGTCACTATTTTTTTTTTTCTATTATTATATACCATTTCTATATTATATATCCATTACTACGAAAACTAGTGAGAAAAATTTAGAGAAGGAAGACATGAACTTTTTCTTTAAATCCATCACTAAATAGTGTGATGGTAGTATTAGAAAGTGATTTCATTTCTTCCTCAATAAATTTTGGCGCTAATTTATTTTTTCTAATAGTGACATATAATCAATATTTTTTTTGACAAATAATCAGTATTAGTATTTAGTAACCAATTGTTCATATGAAGATTTCAAATGTGAAAATAAAAATATTAATATAGATAATAGATTGGATATATTATTTTTTGGTAGTTTGATAATGAATTGAATATGATTAGTGAGTCTTATTGAGTGAATTGAATAGGGTCATATACACTTTTCAATTTCATGTCGTTACACTACTGGACTAATTATACTTTATTTTTATACTTTTTCTATCTCTTTCAAGGAGTCTTATTGAGTGACGTAACTATTGCAATAATGGAACATTTCATGCGTAATTAAAAAAGAAGTAAAATGAACTGTCTATTGTTTGCATGATTATGCACCACTCATCTTTGAGAGCGATTTACCATGTCCCCAACATTAACATAGGTTGGTGAATATTTTTTTTTTTAAAAAGCCAAAAATTACTAAATTTGTGTCGGTTGAATGTGTATTTTTAAACAATTTCCTATTTGAATATGTACTAAATTATGCATGAATATGTACTTTTACATTCTTGAGATGGGGTGTCTTTTTTTGGCAAGTACCCTTGTAATTTTCCTATGTTGTGAGTTAAATACTCTTTGTACTTATCTCCTTAATCTTTATCTAATAAATTTGGCTGTTCAAAAGAAATTTCTTTTAGAAATATGAAAGTTTTTTTTAGTAGTAATGGAAAACAACAGTACTTTGTTTTTAGAGGGGAAAACAACTGTACAAATTAGTCTTTTATTTCTTGTCAAAAAGATTAAATGTTTATTTGCATTGTGAATAAGCATATTCCAAAGAAAAAAGTAAAAGATAAATTCCAAAAATGCCTTTTTGAAGCTTGATGTTTAGACTTGTTTAAACTCTAAGTGTGCTAACAAATAATTTATATTCAATCGTTCTTTACTTTAAACATACACCTCATGTTAGTTAGACATGCTTTACAAACTATATTAATAAACATAACTTAATAATTTTTGTACACTTACGTGTTTATATAGTTTTATATAAATTTTTATGATATAATTTGACCTCATTTATTAATATTTCTAGATTCGTCATTGGTGTGACTTCACAAATTCAGCCACATTTTGTATGTCAAATAATTTAAATGAGGTTGATTACGCGCAATCGCATTTTTGAATTGTAAACAACTCAAACCCTTATTTACCTAACCTAGCATTGCCCTAAAACTTTATAAACATAGGATTTTGGTGAACTTACTTATCATAAATCACTTTTTGCTAATTGACAACAGGGTTGTGATGGATCAGTGCTACTTGATGACACACCCACCAATAAAGGAGAGAAGACTGCACTTCCCAACAAAGATTCTTTGAGAGGTTTTGAAGTTATTGATGCCATAAAGTCTAAGGTGGAGTCAGTATGCCCCGGTGTGGTCTCATGTGCTGATATTGTAGCCATTGCTGCTCGTGATTCTGTTGTAAATGTGAGTACAAAATCAATATGTTAAACACTGAATTTTTAGTATTTTTTCAATTCTAAATTCACTACTAGAAGAAGTTTAATAATCAATAAAAATTAGAGATGTAAAAAGTAAAACTGATCTATAATTTAACAGTTGCATAAATTATATTATCCAACAAGTTTATATGCACATATTAGTTTATTTTTATTAAAGACATTTTTAATGGGATAATCATCGATACAAGTTATATCATATATTTACCATAATAAAATATAGATTAAGTGTGACGTTTAAACAACCACAGACATTGCATGTTATGCCTAATTTTTTGTTTCGTTCTAAGTGACTTTTAATATAAAAGACAAACACATATTTATGAATTAATTATTGTTTAATAATAGTTGACAATAATTTATACTAATAATAATTTTGAAGAATCTTCATTGTCAAACGGACGTTTCAACAAATCATGGCCGTGAAAAAAAGAAAAGTTGGAATTTTTAGCTTTCATGCTGACACGATTTTCTGTCTCAATTTTGATAAACATAACATCTTACATAAAATATACACGCTAAATATATCATAATGATATATATAACTGATTAATTGATCTAATACGCATATATCATTCGACAAAAAACTTCTTCTCCAACTATAAAAAAGGTATAATATATAATTTATAAAAAACTTAAAACCCTAATTTCTTTTCTTCCAATAAATACTTTTATTTTCAAATCTTTTGACAAGTGTTTTATGTATAAGATATTAGTTTTTAAATTTATTTTTATTCTATCATATTTTGCAGCTTGGAGGGCCTTTTTGGAATGTTAAACTTGGAAGAAGGGATTCAAAGACAGCCAGCCTCAATGATGCAAACAGTGGTGTGATTCCACCTCCCTTTTCTACCCTTAGCAACCTTATCAATAGGTTTAATGCTCAAGGACTCTCTACTAAGGACATGGTGGCCTTATCTGGTACATGTCTTTTTCCTATTGTGTCTAATTAAAACTTTTTTTTTCTTCTTACTTCTATTATTGTGACACTATTATTATTTTTTATTTTGCTTGAGATCACACATTTGGTTGACTAAGATATGATGTTTAAACAACCACGTAGACTTCATGTCATGCCTAATTTTCGTTTTGTTCTAAGTGACTTCTAATAAAAAAAAACAATGAAACAAAAAACATGTTTATCCAATCAAGAAAATACATTAAATTATTGGCTATGTTTGAATTAATGTTTCCACATTTAATTTAAAATGAAATAGGAACACCGTTTAAATTTCATTTTCAACACTTAGTACTATGACTCTAGAGTTTTGGTATATGCAAATTCAACTTACATAGCACAATTGATTAATAAAATATAAATATTATTTGAACATTTTTTTTACCACAATATTATTTGAACATTTAGAAATTATTGAAGTGCCAAATTCAACTTACATAGCACTATTTATTATATTTTTAGTCTCAACCCTTCGATATTAAGAGAAAATAGACCCTGGTGGTTTGATAATCTAAAGTTCGGTCTGAATATAAGTAAAATCTTATGAAGGATTATCTCAGACATAATTCAAATTTGAATTCTCTTAAACGATTCGTTGCAAACCAAAACTCGTTAACCACTTGAGTCTAACTATCTATTTTCTTTGTACTTCTTAGGAGCTCACACAATTGGAAAAGCAAGGTGTACCGTTTATAGAGATCGCATTTACAATGATACAAATATTGATAGTTTATTTGCCAAGTCAAGAAAGAGGAATTGTCCAAGGATAAGTGGTACAATAAAAGACAACAATGTAGCAGTTTTAGACTTCAAAACACCAAACCATTTTGACAACTTGTACTACAATAACCTCATCAACAAGAAGGGACTACTTCATTCTGATCAAGTGCTTTTCAATGGAGGATCTACTGATTCATTGGTTAAAACTTATAGCAATAATCAAAAGGCATTTGAATCTGATTTTGCCACTGCAATGATTAAGATGGGAAATAACAAGCCTCTTACCGGATCAAAAGGTGAGATTAGGAAGCAATGCAGGAGAGCAAATTAAAGGAAATCTGGGTAGCACCGTTACTTCAGATTGCAGGCATGTTTGATCTTTGGTGTTCGATGTCTACGTGTCAGTATTAGTGTTTTATAATAGGAAACTATTCAATCATATCAAGTGTGTGTGTTTTTATTTTTTCTTCAAGTACATATACCCCAAAAGTGGCGGTATTCTTTAGTTAATTTATATGTTCTATTGATTTCTCGTGCCTTATAAATTATATTGTTGCTTTTTAAATTTTACCCAAGCTAATGTAATTTAAATTGCAAAGCAGTGTTGTGACAAAAGTGTCACTTTAAGGACGTGTTTATGTAGTAATCACATAAATAAATATGAATGTATATTTTAATATTGAAAAAAATGAATGAATTTAATTAGTATATTTTGTCCGTGTATAATTATTTTACGCATGGGTGTAATGATGTGTTTTTTTTAAGAAGTCAATATGAATTATATTAAGCAAACTAGTAAGTACTCCCAACACAAGAATTGTTGGAGAGAGGTACTTAGAAAAAGTAATAACAATTACAACTCAATTTCAATGAAATTACGAGAACGAAATAAACCTGAAACAAACTAATTAACTACTCCCAAACACTTAAGGGGATTGAGTCACAAAAAATTATAGTCAAAACAAAATTAACATGTTTCACTTTCAACCACCAATAAGATTGTAGTTTAATTTTGTCAAGTAAATGTTGCAATGTTTCAACCTTTTGCTGCAAAATTTGATTGTTTCTTTCCGTATAACTGAAACACTTGAAAGCCAAATAAAATGAACAGATGGGGGAATATTATCTGAGAGTCCTCCTAAGCATCCAAATTAATGTAAATGATCCGAAATATGCGTTGGATTGATCGTGTCAATGTCCAACCAATGCGAAACAGATGACCAAATTCTTTCAAAAAAATTGCAATTCAGAAACATATAATCCACATGTCAGTGTATATTTGTTCCATAAGTTTTATCTTTAAAATACCGTATAACTCTTGTTATGTCGTGTAAAACCATGTATCATTCAACCAATTCTACATTGTTTCAAAATTTTATTTGTAATTCCATATAACAATAGGTTGGGAATCCAAAATCAAAACCACCTAACAAGGCCAATACTTTTCCTACCCTATGAGCTTCTCGTGCGTCCTATTCGGATTCTAAAATCCGAAATATTTCAATGTGTTTTTGGAGGTTTTATGGGTTTTTTTTTTTTGCAATTTAGATTCTAAAATCCGAACTGCACAGAGCGCACGAGAAAACCTCACAGGGTGAAAAAAGAAACAGTCACCTAACAATACCATGTCTTTGGGCTTTAGCTATTAAACAAATAATAGAGAAAATGCACATGACAATTTCTTATTCCACCCTACTAATTTTTCATGCACCCTACAACATTTTTTATTTTTCATTAGTAGTGGATAAACCCATTAGCAATGAAACACTATAGATATTTGCACTCTTCCTCTCTATTCCTTACCTCTTTATTTTTCTTAAGCAATTGATTCGATTTAGGTAGCGAAAATTATTTTTTCTAAAACCTAATTTTTGGTGGAATTGTGATTTTCACAAGGGAATCTAAGATTCAACTTACAAGCATCCAAATTGAATTTGACCAAAAAAAACTTACAAACATGATAAGTGTTCAAAAGTAACATATCTCTTGTGTTAATCTAGGCATTTTAGTGACTTGTTCTGCAAGTTATCTAAGGAAAAGCTACCAAATTGTGTTCTTTTACCATTTATGCTTTACATGCCTGATCTCCTCCCTTTTATGCAGGAAATGACAAGCAAGGA
>Ga0315914_1002912_pt1 | contig 26204 bp, 10 predicted proteins | sample MpolenodulesMG_FD_203920 | JGI IMG/M metagenome (GOLD analysis project Ga0315914, IMG submission 203920) | Medicago polymorpha root nodule microbial communities from Los Angeles, California, United States - elongated nodules | ecosystem: Host-associated > Plants > Roots > Nodule | place: USA... | reverse complement strand
CATGACAAAAATTTAAGATTTTAGTTATGGATCACTAGATACAAATTATAGCATATCATGGAGAAAAAAGAATAAATTGTATACCTTTGAATTGAATTTGGTTGATGAATGATAACTGTTAGAAGAGTGAGAGGGATGACTACCTTCATTCCGTTTAGCACCAGAATGTTCAGAATGCTTAACCGTATGATGGGATGACGTTTAAATAGCTAAACGGCTGAGGGTAGAGACCTCTCATTGGGCTTAACTAAATGGTCCAACTCATCACAGTCCATTTAAAAAGAATAGTCCAATCACACATATTCATCATTGGGTTAATTAAGTTTTTAGTCCCTATAAATATTCACAGTTTTGTTTTTAGTCCCTACAAAATAAAATCCCACTTTTTAGTCCATGTGACATTTTCCTTAAGCATTTTAGGGACCAAAAATGTTGATGGAAATTTTTGACAGGGACTAAAAATGTTGATGGAAATTTTTTATAGGGACTAAAAATGCTGATAGAAAATTTTATAAGAACTAAAAAGTGTGATTTTATTTTGTAGGAACTAAAAACAAAATTCTGAATATTTACAGGGACCATTTACTTAATTAACCCTTCATCATTTAATTAGTGCTTAACACAATAGATCATAATTTATAATATAATATTAACTTATAATAATTGATTAATGTCAATCCATAATTGATTAATTAAATAATTAATCCAACATTCCACTCTTTCACAGGGGTCCTCACTCCTCAGATAGCTTGCCCTGTGTTATAAACCATTGGGGGTTTCATATATGCAGGGCCATACCAGGTAACGTGGTCTAAATATTTACTTTAGGCCTAAAATAACAATATCTTTTGATTAAAGTAGGTCTAGTTTTCCTTATATTGTCGAGTAAAAAATATCCATATAGTGACGTGCAGGTGGTGTATTGTGGAAAGGAGGGAGTAGATAGATACTTTCCATCAATAATATGATTTTTGACATAATCAACTTGGATTGTTATTTTTTTAGGAAGAGTTTTACCATTCATTGTTGGCCTACTTGATATGCGATTGGACATCCATCATTTCTTCACTATATTCTCATTTACCCCAGATCATATTGATTATGTTCATTTATTTTTTGCAATGGGACACAATGAGTATGATTTACCAATTGGAGTATGATTTACCTTTGTGATATTGAATATTATATGCAGAGATCGGGGTTCGAACCCCAGACACCCCACTTCTCTATAATTAAATTATGTGAATTTTAGTCATAAATTACTTGAAAAAAAAAAAGAATATAGTAAACAAATAACATGAACATCCACATGTCACGAATGAACAATAGGGACTTCTACAGTACACTCGTAAATTGAGGTGTATCATTACTCTTGCTTCCTAAATCTGTAAATTAACGATCAATTTTATGAAATAAATAGTTATTTGTCAGCATTTATATTTTAGATAATATCATTTCATAAGAAAACCACATAATTCATTGTTTATAAGAATCATATTAGATTTTTTACATATTATCATATAAAATAATCAAAGTTCTCTATTATGAGCAATAAAAATTCAAAAAAAAATCAATTTTATTTTGTTGATGCTTTTGGTGAATAAGATTTAATCATTATAATTATAAATGATAAAAAATAATATTTTTCTACAAAAAAACAACAAATATGTTGGGTGTACCGTAAAATTTGTCAATGACAAACTTACTATAGTGCAACGTCGCAAGACTTTCGTGGTTAAAACCACGAAGTTACACTACTTAAGCGCACACACGTGGTGAAAAGGGTAGAAAGAGAAAAGATCAATTTTATAATTATTTATTGTAATTAAACCCAATTAATTATGGCAAATTCTATGGTACATCCAATATATTTGAGTGTACTGGTACACTCACTATTTAAATTAATAGTTAAATGAGTTGTTTTTTGAAGAAAAATAATATTTTTTATCATTTATAATTATAATAACTAAATCTTATTCATCAAAAGTCTTAACGAAATAAAATTATTATTTTTTTGAATTTTTATCACTCATAATTGAGAATATTGATTATTTTTTACTAAAAAATTACTATGATTCTTATAAACAATGAAATGATGTTTTTTTTTTATGAAATGATGTTCTATAAAATATAAATATTGACAAATAGCTATTTATTACATAAAAAATGATCATTATTTATAAAATTAGGAAGGAAGAGTACCGGTACACCTCACTTTGTGAGTGTCCCATAGAAGTCCCCTTTAATTAGTCGGCCTAAATAACTTTTTTTAAAAGAATTTATGCATAAATAACTTAAATTTATAGTCACACCATAAAAGAGTTATTCAAAAGAAAAAAGAATTATTCGTGGGGACAGTGGTAAGAATCCGAAGGTCTGGAGGTCATAGTTATAATTATAAAAAAAAAGGTAAATTATTTATAAAATAAAGAGAAAATATAGCCATGAATCACGCATATGATCCACGAGTGTCTGAGTATTCATTGCCGTGAGTGACAATCATTTGCATTTGCACGTATATGCTCATCAACATGAACACTTTGTTTCCCTCAAAAAAAAAAACATGAACACTTTGTTACATACCCGCAGTCATCATCTGCATTATTACATTACCACGATGGTTGACAAAATAAGTACTATGCATCTCACACTCTCCCCATATTTCTTCTATCATTTTTTTCTATGTTTTCTCTCATAATGGGATGGAAATACACTAGCAATCTTATTTTGATTCATGGTTTCAGGATTTAGTCCTTAATATATATAACTGCTAATTTACACCCACTTAAAAGTATGAAGGTATAAATTAATAAGTATAGATTTTTTTGATAAAGTAGTTTAGTCGTTATAATTCATCTCTTATGATGAAAAAGTGGGTTGTTTAGAATTCGAACTCTAACATACAATGTTTCTAACAACTGAGCTAAACTCACGTGAAACAAATGTGTTTTTTTATTCAGACAAAAACAATCATTTGCCATTATTCAAACTTGCTTTAAATAGAAGGGTAGTTGTGTAAATTACCATTTTTCATCAGAATGTCACAAAACTTTTATTTTTAGTTGGGAAAACATATTTCTTACATACTTTCCAATTTAATTTAATATTTGTTAGGGTTAACAGTGTTTTTCACCCCTATAATATTGGTCATTTCTGATTTTCGCCCCTATAAAATTTTCGATTTGATTTGCATCCTTGTAAAACTTTTTTTTTCGGAAAACACCCTCCCCCATATGACTGTGCATATTTGCTGATGTGGTACACTGTGTGGCATGCTAACTGTGTATATATGCTTATGTGGCGTGCTAACTGTATAATTAATTTTATTTTTTTAAAAAAATATAAAATAAATTCATTTATATTAATATAGAAATAAAAATAATTTAAAATATTTGAAAATAAAAAAATTCAGGAAATTTTTTATTTACGGGTTTTTTTTATTACGAAAAATATTTTCCCAAATTTATATTTTTTGATAGAATCAAAAAAAAATTATTTTTTTCTTTCTAAAATTCAGAAAAAAAAACATTCAGATTTTTTTCTCAAAACTTTTAAAATCAAAAAATCAAAAATTCAGTTTTTTGATTTAGAATTTTTTTTCGAAATTAAAATTTTTTGGATCTTTTTCGAAATTAAGAAGATTATTAAACATTCTGGAATTTCATTTTCAAAATAGAAAAAAAAATCGAATTTAATTTCAGATTTTTTAAATTGAATTCTTAAATTAATATAAATGAATATATATTGAAAAATAAAAAATGAACTTTTTGATTTCGAAAATTTCGTAAAAAAAGTATTTTTTTTCTAAAATTTTAATTTCAAAATAGATTTTATAAAAAACTGGAATAAAATTTTCGAAAAAAAAAATCTGAATTTTTTCTATTTTTTTTAAAAATTTGTATCCAGATTTCAAAAAAATCTTATCGTTTTTTCTGATTTTTTAATATTTGATTTTTTTTTCGATTTTTAAATTTTTAGACAAAAATCTGAGTATTTTTCTAATTTTTGGATTTTTTTATTTTTTAAAATTAATTTTCTGATATTTTAAAAAATAAAATATGATAACAATTACAAATAAATAAAAAATTTAAAAAAAGCCACGTCAGCGCCACATATGTACATTTGATGAGTTGGATGGAGGAGGGGTGTTTTCCGGGAAAAAAAAGTTTAACAGGGATGCAAATCAAACCGAAAATTTTATAGGGGCGAAGACTGAAAATGACCTATATTACAGGGGTGAAGAACACTATTAACCAACGGCGAAGCTAGCAAAAATTAGGGGGGGGGGGGTGAAATATAAAAAATATCTTAAAATTAACATGAAATTTAATGATAAAACATTTTTTAGTCCCATAAATTATGATTTTTTAGGTTTAATCCTTACAAAGTTTAATGCAAATTTTGTCTCATTTTATTAAAATTATACAAAACAAAGACTGTTTTTAGTCTTGCATTTATTCTCTATAACAATAAAATAAGGACTAAAATAAACAAAATCTTAGGAACTTAATTAACTTGAAAATTGCGAGTGTTGTAGATACCAAAAACAAATTTAATTCGAAACTTAACCGATACGTAAAAAAGTTACAATAATTTTATTTATATATTTTTTTTGAAACAATAATTTTACTTATATGAAGTGTAAATTAGAGCAACAACAAATGAAATAAATATTGAAAACAAATATTTTAAAAGTCGGGCAAAACGCAATTTAAGAAGTCAATTTGATCCACAATTAACTGTTTAATAAATAGATTATTAATGTCTTTTCAATGTAAACAAACAAGTTATTTGCAAGAACTTATTATCAGTTTAAGTTGTTTCTCACTATTGTTATTGAAATATTTTCTACCTCTAGTTGTTATTAAGACTGAAAGTATCAAACCAGTATAAATAAATCTATCAACCATGTAACAATTTTTTTCTTTGTTATTTATTCTAATTTTCGACAACCAAACTTCTTTGGGTAGCTCAACATTTATTATTTAAGGTAGCTAAATATAAATAGATACCAGCTTTTTTTGGGTAGCAAAGGCTACCTCATCCTCAGGAGAGGAACCGCCCCTGCTATTAACCCTATTTGTTATGTTTTCCCCATGATCACCTAAGCACATGTGTCTATGCGTCTACACCGGTGGTGGGAGGGATACGCTAGCTAGTATAAAAATTTGTCGTTTCCTTTATTAATGTGATTAATGGTTTGAGGATTTAGTCCGTAATATACTTGCTACTGATTTACATCCATCTAAAAATACGATGGTGTAAATTATCAAGTGTATATTTTTGTTATTGGGACAAAAATATTCGTTTGCCATTATTCAAACTAGTTTTAATTTAAATAGAAGGCTAGTTTTGTAAGTTACCATTTTTCTTCAAAATGTCACAAAACATGTTTCATAATTCCCAAAACAACATACTTTCCTATTAAATATTTTAAACAAAGTATTTTCCCTAAAAATTCTCAATGTTGAATCATCAGATTAACGAACCATTTTAATCCAAAAGACTTTGAATAAAAAAAGAAGAAGAAGATGCATTTGAATAAAAAATTGCACTAGTAGAGACATCAAAGATCATATGTTATAGTTGACAATATTTCTAATGACTTAGAAGGCATAAAAGATGATGGGATAACTAATCATATGTCTAATGGTTTAGAAACCGCTTCATACATGAGACTAATGTTGTTGATATCATCCTAATCTTCATCCTTGTATTGGAATAGAATTCGACACCTTTAATCATGTTAAGGAATTCTACACATCATTTGCCAAGAAAGAAGGTTTTGGAATTCGTACTAGTGTTTAGTAGATTTTGGTTGCTTATAAGATTTTTGTATTGAACCATTCTTTATGTTTCCTATTTGATACAATCTTTGTTAAACATCTTGGGAAATGTGAGAATTCAATATTTAGCTTTGATTTGACTAGAAACGTGTTTTGAGAATTGTGAGAACCTCACACTATTGATAAAAATGCTAGAACAGATGCTAATTTGAAATCTGCGGTGACAGACTGCTAATTTTAAGTATACGTGCATGTGTACATGTTTGTCGAGTAATTCAATTGGGCGTTAGCCGGAAATGGAGACAAGTCTAACTTTTACGGATTTTCCAGACCGGTAATGCTGTGCTTAGGATCAGTTACAGGTTTTATACCTGCTGTTTTCTGGTTTATGTCTGCATTTTCTCTGCCTTTCGGTACTGTTTTCGCTTATACCTGCTCTCAGTTACATTTTATGTCTTATACCTGCTCTCGGTTACATAATGATATCATTTTTTTACAACCAAATACACCACGCCTTTAAAAGTTGAAAGCCAAATTTAATATCTCATGTTGCAAAATATCTCTCATGTTCTTTTCTGCAATTTATGAACTGACATTTATGGATATATCTCTAATGTAATAATTTAGAGGCTTGGTATTCTTTTGTCTCATCTAAATAGTCATCGAATAGACCTGCAAGACGAGTTTCTACTCCATTATCACACACAATCAAACTCAATATGCAGCACCTAACTACAAAGTGCCTAAATCGACATAATTCCACAATGGACATGAGAAAGAACCCCAACTGATGTTGATACCGGGAATTGTTGTTAGTACTAAGGGACATTCGATCTAAACATATCTGAAACAGATAACATAAGGTGAGACAAAACACACACTGCATAAGCAGATAATATATCAATGCCATTTTCTCGTAACTGTTGATAAAATTAAAGTAGTAAAATTTGCAGTCAAGGATAAGAATGGATTTGTATATCAAAATAACTGTTATTCCCATTGAATGTAATACTGGATAGTACAATTGATTTGATGGCATTAACATTAAAATACCCTTATTTATTGCATTTCAATCGTGTAAAACTAAAATAGGACACCCTAATGTTAAACGGAGAGAGTATTTGATACATTTATACATTCAAAAAAAATAAATTAATAATAGTTATACACAAAAGGTACATAAAACGATACTTCTTATGCTAAAATAACAAAGATGCTTCCTATGTTAGTGATAACTTGAATTATTAAACTATAAACAGATGATACTCCCTAAGCTACATTACATACATGCTGCCGATGCGATAGACATTTATGACTGAGAACATCTTCACACATGAGTAATGACTTGTGATTTTTAGAGCTTATTCACCAATTATTCTTAATCTTTATTTCAATGGAAATTATTAACTTTCAAATTATCAACTTTACTTCCTTTAGAGGATCTAAATTCTAAACAAACTGCTATCATGTTTCAGGGAAATCTGAGAAAAGAACTCACGTGGAGAATGTGAATCTTGATGCCAAATCGTAATGACACTTACTTATTTTTCCTATTGTTATGTTCTATAATTCCAGTGCAATCATTTCTTGCTTATTTTCATATTGTAACCAACTATATTTCCTTTTATAATTTGCAGGGGTTCACAAATTAAAGAGGCACTTCAGCTGCAACTAGATGTTCAGAGGCGTCTTCATGATCAACTTGAGGTATATCCTTCAATTTCATTTATACATCACTTTGAGACTCTGCATGATTCATAGAAATTTATCAAAACATACATCGTCTCTTTTGAATTTAGACTCAACTTTTCAGCAATTTTCTTTTCATTCTATTATAATAAATAATCACTTGAAAAATCATATTTCCTATAGTTGCGAAAAAATTAAGGGTAAAGAAATGGCGTTCCGGTCTAAGACAATAAAAAACTTCGAATTCAATGAGTTTTTCACCTTAAAGAAACATTTCTGATATTATGGAGAATTTTAGTCAAATGTGACTAATGTGGCCTCAATTATGGCCACGCCGCTGTTTCTAAGACATAAAAAAACCTCGATGTTGCAGTCCAGATTGCATTCATAGACATATTTTTTAAGCCATACTTAGTATTTGTATTTTGTTCATTCTATTCTCTGAAATCAAATTTTCTCTTACATTAATATTTGGTTGCAGAATCAGAGAACATTACAGTTGCGAATAGAGGAACAAGGAAAACAGTTGAAGATGATGTTTGACCAACATCAGAAGACAATTGAACACTCAAAATTTGGACCATATTTGAAGGGTCTGATTCTCAATGCTCATAACAGACAGTAAACCAAACCATACAATTTTGTAATGGGAATTAAATTAGTCTTGTTGTTTCACAAGTCCAAATTCAGTAAATAAGTATATATGATATGATTGTGATACTACTTTTGCATATCTTGAAAACCACATTATAATTTGTTAATTTTTAATGTTTCATACAGAGAGCTTTTGTATCAGCTCAGTGCAGGGTTGTCTTTTTTACTTGCTCCCTCTGCATTAAAGGAAAGATGAACCTATATTACTTGGTCATTTCAATTATTCTTTAGGTTCCATCATCCATGTAATTTCAAATTCCCTCATATGTAGCCCTTGTGTCATAGCACTCTCAACCCTTCGATGATGACATGGCACAATTTGAGCCACCGGTGCATTGCCACGTGATTATTTTAATATGACGTGGCCTTGGGAGTAATGATTCAACATTTTAATTAATTTTTAATAATTACAAATCAGAAAAACAAAAGGAGTATGTACTAAAATGCAGCGGTGTTGAATCTTTTGAAAAAAGAAGCTTTTTTTTTCTTTTTTCCCATTATAGTCCTACATAGCACTGTTAGTATTAAGGGACATTCGATCTAAACACATCTGAAACAGATAATATAAGGTGAGACAAAAATAAGGCAGTGAAATTTGCAGTCAAGAATAAGAATGGATTGTATATCAACAGAACTTTGTTATTCCCATTGCATAAAATATTGTATAGTACAATTGATTTGATGATAACACAAAACTAACCTTAACTGAAAATTACAATGAGAATGTTCAAACTTAGAAATAACAACAATGAGCAACCCCTATAGCTGCTAAGCATCTTAGATGTTCTTCTTGCCAAAAACAATTTCCTCTTCCACCAGCACATTTAGTTCCACAGTCTTTTCTTGCCTTTGCCACATCCATTTCCACAATTGGAAGATAGTAGTTCTACCAAAGTTCAATCCTAACGGTTTGGAGTACAGACTCTCTGAGTTTGAATCCATTTTGCCAGGCCTACAAACACCAACACATTTATCATTTAAGAATTTGAAATTTCTGCATATGACATTTCTGCGTATGCCATGTTCGACTAAAGTTCATATAGTTTACCTAACTTCATATCAATTTCAGCATATGCAGTGAATTTGAATGGACTGTTTTAGCATTTCCAACCCTCACAAGATAAGGCTTGTACATTTTCCCATTACTTCTATATAGACCATGGCTAGATATTCTTGATACCTATTCATCTATGGCAGCATTCGATTGAGCACAAATAAGAATGCTATGTTTCGCACAGTTTTTGAAAGATTTTGATGAACTCTGAACATGATCATTTAAGATTAGAAGACTAAAAACAAAACAATTAAGTCGATGGAAAATAGACTTACAACATAGTGGGGTCAGCCTCATGGATCAAACCGCGCCTTATCCCAACGACGCCAGATTTTTAGGGTTTTCTAGCCCTGCCTAAAATAACATGTCACTCATTCGGTCTAGCCCGTTTGGCCCGCGTAACTAAAAACTCAAATTTGAGTGTACTAACAATGCTGAGAAATTGAAGTTCTGCAAGTCATTCATTATGACCCTTTTACAAGAAAATAAAACAAGTGTAAGGATGCAGGTATATTTGTAAAATACAATGTAAGTATTTGGATAATTCAGTGACAACGAAGTAATAGCAATTCTAATTATTCGATATAACTCTAGATGATCCAAGTCATATGCTGAAAAAGTTATTTAGAAAATCCTTCTTACTAGCAATACACCATTGTAAGCGATCGAAATCGACATTAGACTCTGTCAATGAACAAAGACAACAATGTAGATGCAAATAAATTAAAATATCTTTTGTGCTTATTAAGCAGAACAAGTAAGCATCATTATCCCTTAATTCATGTTAATCAACAATCACATTGAAGTTTCTTATAGTTCTATGTAAGTTCTCACTTTAGAAATGTTCAACCAGAAGACTAAACAAAAGAAGACAGCATCCAAATGAGGATAAAAACTAAGGACAGTCTTAGATCAATAATGTTCTATCATGCTTCAGGTCAACCAACCAATCCACTATTATGTAACAACACAATTATTGGCAACATTGTTTTCGAGAAACAACTTCATCCAATGTCATCACCATCAAACTAAAGAGCGCGAAATCTATGAGCCCGTCATAATGTTCGTTTTAATTCTTGTATGTCCCTGAAGCAAGTCATAATTTTGGATGCACAAGCTGAAATTTTGAAAGATAAAGTTTAGCATAATAAGTCATAATTTGAGTTTAATCAGTAAAATAAGCAGTTTGGCAAGAAAGTAACAGAGATAACTTCTTGAATCTAGTTTTACAAGGAAATATGAAACCAATTGTGGGAGGATTGATTGTTAGTTTGAACTTGTGTGTCCAATACCAAAATTGTGATCATATCAGCTTGAATCTAACATTATAGAGACTTTTAACATCTTACACTGGTTAAAATCAGAGCTATATTTAATCAAAAAATATACTACTACTTGTTAAAATTTTTGAAGTGTGAATGACCTCACTAAATTTATTTCGTTTATGTGTGTATATTTTAAATAGTGTACGTACCCGTACCGTACCTACATTCTTACTACGCATCCATAGTTCGACTATTAGGTAAATAAAGTTTGTCAAAAAATTGTTCTACCAAAAAATCAAACTCAGATTTTTTTGAACAATTCTTTCTTGACGGAGTTCATTAACCAATCGTAAAAAATGAGTTCATTTTTGGATTTTTATTATTATTAATTTTTAATAAAAGTCAGGCTAGTTATGAAAATTGAATAACTCCAAAGATTTAGTATAGTGGTTAAAATACTCGCCTTAGACTCGACCGTCTTGGATTCGAGCCCCAATAATACATTTGAAAGACGATAAATATAAATATTTTTGTAAATGCATTTTTTTTGTCAAGATTGTCAAATGCATTTTTTTTTGTCAAGTAGTTTAGTGACTAAGTGGGATGTCCGTAGTTCGAACCCTGCATATAACAATGTTTGTCCCTGCCAACTGAGCTATGCTCACGGGGACTATTGTCAATGTATTTTAATTCATAAAAATTAAAATAAAAGGAATGTGGCATAAATAAATAAATAAATAATGTGATAGAAAACAAATTAAACGGTTACCCTTTCTTCCATTCATTACGGTTACAAATACAGTAGAAACCAACCAACCAACCAAGCCAACATACACAAACAGAAACCATCCTATTATTTTCTTCTTACCAATCATCGCATCGCAACAAGAGAGGCGTCTTAATAAACGTTCATCTCTCAATCTCTTCTTCTTTTCCTCAATCTTCCAAAATGAGAGAGTGCATTTCCATCCACATTGGTCAAGCCGGTATTCAAGTCGGTAATGCTTGTTGGGAGCTTTACTGCCTCGAACATGGCATTCAGGTAACCAATTTCAACGCATTGTTGATGCATTTCTTGAAATGATCTACGGTTTTACATACATGTTATGTTCAATTTCAATACAGATTATGATTTGCATTTAGTTTAGTAATGTTCGATTGATTAGAAATGTAAATCTAATTGAAATTGGTTGTTTGCGCAAATTATTCATCAGGTGTTCATATTGTTTCATTTTTTGCATATTTTTTCAAATCAATGTTAATCATAGATACAAATAACGTTAAATTAGTTAGGTTTTTCACTTCGATGGTACTTTCTAGAATAATCTAGTTTCATCATTCAATTTTTTTATTTTTTTTTGTAAATGCAGTTTCAAAAAAAATAAATTGTGGAAATGTGCGAAGATTTATAACTCGTTTTTTCTGTGAATCCTGTTTAAATTGCTTATTGATTATTATAATCCTGGTTCTATTGAGATTTGAATAGTTTAATTTTCTCATTTGTTAATATCAAGTGGTATCCCATAATTTTCTAATAATAACAGTAATAATAAACAATTTCTAAATCGAATGTGAGTTCCTTTACAATATGTGTGAGGGTGTTCAAAAGAACGGTATCACCGATGTGGCTGTGTTTGACCGCATTTTGCTCTAATGTCAAAGTTTGCAGCGTAGCCACAACCGTAATTTGGAATTGTATTTTGTACTGTTGCTACTTCTTTGTTATGGAACATGCTTTGGAGTTAAAGAGTTGTTTCTTGTATGTGGTGTTTTAGGCTGATGGGCAGATGCCAAGTGATAAGACCGTCGGTGGAGGTGACGATGCTTTCAACACCTTCTTCAGTGAAACTGGAGCTGGAAAGCATGTGCCTCGTGCAGTTTTTGTAGATCTTGAGCCTACCGTGATTGATGAAGTGAGGACTGGGACATACCGCCAACTATTCCATCCTGAGCAGCTCATTAGCGGAAAGGAGGATGCAGCTAACAACTTTGCTCGTGGCCACTACACCAGTAATTAATAATATATTTGAAACATGACATCTTTTCCTTGTTGAATATCATATCAAATTATAATAATGTTGTTTTCTTTTTAATTAAATCAGTTGGAAAAGAAATTGTGGATGTATGCTTGGACCGCATCAGAAAGCTTGCGGACAACTGCACTGGTCTCCAAGGCTTTCTTGTTTTCAATGCTGTAGGTGGAGGCACTGGTTCTGGTCTTGGTTCCCTTCTGCTGGAACGTCTTTCAGTGGACTATGGCAAGAAATCCAAGCTTGGATTCACTGTCTATCCTTCCCCCCAAGTTTCAACTTCTGTTGTTGAGCCCTACAATAGTGTCCTCTCCACTCATTCCCTTCTGGAACATACTGATGTAGCTGTCTTGCTTGACAATGAAGCCATTTATGATATTTGCAGGCGCTCCCTTGACATTGAGCGACCCACCTACACCAACCTCAATCGCTTAGTTTCTCAGGTATATATGTAATTATTAATAATTGATATCATTGTTTGTGCAATTCCTTCCCTGAAGTCCAATAGCATGAATCAGTTCCTAATAAGTAATATTTCTCTTGTTAAATTGAATCAAAGTGCAACATAACATATAACCATTAACCAGACATTGAAACAGCAATTTCTGTTGTATTGCACCCCTTTAACATTTTATTGGTATGTTCAGGTGATATCGTCACTAACTGCTTCCTTGAGATTTGATGGTGCCTTGAATGTCGATGTTACTGAATTCCAGACAAACTTAGTGCCATATCCTAGGATTCACTTCATGCTTTCATCTTATGCTCCTGTGATTTCAGCTGAGAAGGCATACCATGAGCAGCTATCAGTTGCTGAAATCACAAACAGCGCATTTGAGCCATCGTCTATGATGGCAAAGTGTGATCCACGCCATGGTAAATACATGGCTTGCTGTCTTATGTACAGAGGTGATGTGGTGCCTAAAGATGTTAATGCAGCTGTTGCAACTATCAAGACCAAGCGCACTATTCAATTTGTTGATTGGTGCCCAACTGGATTCAAGTGTGGAATCAATTATCAGCCTCCAACTGTGGTTCCAGGGGGTGATCTTGCCAAGGTGCAGAGGGCCGTGTGCATGATTTCCAACTCCACTAGTGTTGCTGAGGTTTTCTCACGCATTGACCACAAATTTGACCTCATGTATGCTAAGAGGGCATTTGTACACTGGTATGTCGGTGAAGGGATGGAAGAAGGCGAGTTCTCTGAGGCTCGTGAAGATCTTGCTGCCCTTGAGAAGGATTATGAGGAAGTTGGTGCAGAGGCTACTGAAGGTGAAGATGGTGAGGAAGGAGAAGAATATTAGACGTTTGCACCATCTGTTTGTTGGTTTTCTAGCCTAATCTTTTTATGCATTCAGTGTGCTGTCTTCTTATATTTGTACTTTATGTTGAGCTTGCCTTGTTCCTGGATCAAATAACTTCAATCACAACATTGTGGCTTCTTGCTTTCAGAATAAGTAATGTACTAAATAATAAACTTCAATGATAAAGTTGTGGTTGTCATATAAAAAGAACAAGTCTTACAAGTGGTTGTCTGCTATAATTGCTTGAATAATTATACTGTTAGAATTTGTTAAATTTTGAAATCTGCTGAATTATTCCCGTTGAAGTTGGTTATCAATTTAGTCAAATGCTCTAAAGTAACATTTTTAAGTATATATGTTGCAAAATAAAACTTTTAAATATAATGAGTTTTATTTTGCAACAAATTCGTAAATAAGAAAAAAAATTAACCAAGAGGGTTTGTATATGCTCTGAGTCTTTCAACTTTATGAAATGCCTTAACTTTGTTTGCGCAAAAAAAAAAAAGGTAGGTAGGTAACCACTCTTGGTTTTTATGTCAAGAAAATATATTCATCCTAGGGAGACAACGGAGAAAGAGAGACATGCCAATTTTGAAAATTAAAACTGGCATTGCCAAGCTATCGGAACATAGGGTGTCTCTTCAACAATTTCCCATATTCTCAGCCAGTCAATTAGTACAAATAACCTTCATCTTTTAAAGTGTGATGGAGCATGAAACAATGACATTAAGGGCAATCAATAAATCTTATTCTATAACAGCCTCTCTATATCCTCTTTCCAAGCAAGAATGATAACATGTAAAATAGCCATAGGTTCTGCATATATAACATAACAGAAGCAACTCCACTAGACCACGCAAAACCAATAATTTATTTTCGTGTATGATCTCGCAACAAACCTCCATAACCAAAATAAATTATTGGTTTTGCGTAGTCTAGTGGAGTTGCGATAAATTAAAAACTTAATAATAAGGGCATAACTTAATAATAGCATAAGTTTTTAATTTATATTCTAAATTATGCTATTGTATTTCATTTCATCGACTGTGACCTTTTCAAAATCTTGTTTTTTTTCTTTTGATTCTTAGTACGTCCATACGACAAAATGTTGACGTGTAAAGCACACAACTTTACTTAAATGAGATGAGATTTTTTGTATTTCAAATTATATAATCTGAAACGGAATTTTAAAATCCAAACATAAATATTTTGGTGGGGCGCAAGTGTGTGTGATTGGGGGGTGGAATTGCAATAAAAACATTGGTCCAATTGGGCCGGTCCAAAACACACCGAGTAGTTCGTTTCGTTTTCTCTGCTCTAGCGTGAGTTATTCTCCATTTGTAAAAAAACAAAGAAAAAGCTAAACATATTTCGAAGAAGAGTAAAATGGCGACGACGTTGATGCGATCTGGTTTTCTTCGCAACGTCCTCCGACGAGGAGGCTCCGGTGCCTCTCCCGCTCCCAAGAGAAACTTTTCTGCCTCCTCTGGTCATCACGATGATGCATGTCAGTACCCCTTTTACATTCTTTTAGGGTTTCAATTCGCATATTCGTTTGATTTTTGTTGATGCGTTTCATGTATTAGCTTAATTTTGGTTTTGTTTTTTTAATTTATCAATATGAATGCGGAATTTTAATATTCATATGCTTCGAGCTGATTTGATTTGATTCCTCAATTATACTATTTTACGTTTCTAATTTTTCTCTGCTGAAATGAATTTTGCATAGATTCGTGTTTTTAGGTTAATTAGCGTGTTTGAATGTTTATGCACAGTGTTTAGTATTCAGAAATGGTGAATTATATTTTAAATCTTATTATTGACTCCAATAAATTTGTATTTGAATTGTTAGATTTTACCTCAATGGATTTAGTATTCAGAAATGGATTGTTATTTTATGATGTGTCATGTGCATAAGGCCTAGCTCAACTGGCATAGTTGAGATTGTTAGGCAGCCAGACATTTTCCATGGTTACCCGTGTTCGTATCCGGGTTCTCCCTTTTGTGTGTGTGAGTTTTCAGGTGGTGTTTGCCACCTGTTATCACCCCAAAATAATATAATTTTATGTTTCACTTTATCTTCTTAAAATTTAAAACATCAATTTTGATACATTCCTTCAAATAGGGTATTTTCTGCTTAATATATCATGTCACTGTTCCAGGTTGAGATTAATGGATTTTCTCTCGCTTAATAAGCGTATATTGTTCTATGCATGCTTTCTATTTGAATATTTTGTGTTGTATTGAATTTTTATCTTCTTCTTTGTATCAGATGAAACGGCCAAATGGGAGAAGATTACATATCTAGGCATTGTTTCATGCACTGGTTTAGCCGTTTATATTCTATCAAAGGGACACCACCACTATGATGAACCTCCTGTAAGCTTTCCTTTATATGGAATTTGATTTTTTTTAATTCCTTTCCTGTTGAAATTTCACTGCAAAAATTTCATGTTTCTCTTTTTTCATGAACATTCTTGAATTTTGTTGACTTTTTTAGTTGAGAGATGGACACATTTTTTCCACTCGTTTTATGTTATTGTTACTTTGATATGTGATCATTTTCTCTTTGCCCCATTTCAAATGCATGTTTGAGCATACTCAATTTGTCTGACCTGCTCTTTTTCTAATAAAATATTATAACTATAAGTAATGGAAGTTTGTTTATAAATGAAAGAGGATGTATTGATCCCTCTGCTCATCCTGCCAACACCAACCGCCATTAGAGACAACACAAACAATTTAATCTATAGCTTCCTTGACTTCTAAAAGGTTAGATATTTCCACAGAAATATCAGTGTCCGACCAGGGCTCCAGCCCAAGACAACAAATGACAATGTAAATAAATAAACACTGTAAAACAACTTTTATTCCTTTTCATTTCCAGGAATTTTAGTTATAATCAAGAGATACTGCTTCTTGCTATTGGGGAACACGTCAAAAAGCGTACTCTGTATGTGAAGTTCACTTTGAATTTGAATAGCTCATAACACATCTATCATGAATCAAATCTTTGTTAGCTATACAGAACTGTAACAAATCATTAATATCAATCTCATTGAGTACTTATGTGCAAATGAATGACTTAACTTTATAGGGAACACATTAAAAATCATACTCCATATGTGAAGTTCGTTTGAATTTGAATAGCTCATAACACACCTATCATGAATCAAATCTTTGTTAGCTATACAGAACTGTAACAAATCATTAATATCAATCTCATTGAGTACTTACGTGCAAATGAATGACTTAACTTTATGGGAAGTTTTGTAATTTGGGTCTATCTAATATGTAATAACTACTCAAGAAATTGATATCCCATTATTTCAAGAACGGGTAAGAAAAGGAATGGCTTAAAATGAGGTACTCCATGTATCCTAGCGTTCATATGTCTATGTGAGAATACAAATATAAATATAATACAGATAGAGGCAAGGGGGACTGAATGTACCCGGAAAATAAATATAATAGATTCTAGCTCTCAGAAGTTATTCTATGATTTAAGTTCATCATTTGTTTCCTATAATACACCTTTCAGGCCAAAAGTTGCTTGACATGATTCATCTTTTAGGATATCTATTTTCTTTGATTTTGTTAAGTGAAAAGAATTCTAACTCTTTTATTTCTGGTGCAGGCATACCCATATTTGCATATCCGCAATAAGGAATTCCCATGGGGTATGTGTCTTTCATGTTTTGTATCTTGATATTATATTTTTCTTCACGAGCCTAAAGTTCCCTGCTGCCATTCCACTAAACTTGTTGGATTAATTAGATATTTTCAGTTCTTGCATTGCTGGATTCTTAATTCTAGTATTTTGGGACATAAATTATGTTGCAGCATTCTTAGACATTTGTTAAGCAAAGAACAGGCAAATATCTAGTTGGTTGGTATAATGGAGTTTGCATGCACCGCATATTACTTATTTCTTATAGTTTGTTTAAACTAGTCTAGTTACAGTTAATTGTATAAGCTTCATATTATGGTATCTACTGGCATATTGCAAGCTCCATTTTTCAGATTTACAAGGTTGAACTTGTATTTGTTCCATTTCTTTAGCCACAATTTGAGAAATTGTTATTGCTTTGAGTTTATGCTCTTTTTTGTTCGCATGATACCCTCCAATTCCTTCCTGCTTCATACACAACGATGTATGAGAACTTGGCGTTTATTTGTTGAGGAATAAGCATGTCTTGGTCTTGCAAATACCTATAGTACTTTATGGATAAATTTTGATAGACAAGTCTTATCAGAGACAAAACTTAACATAATTAATGAGTATCCGAGAGTCAACCGATGTAATGCTTTACAGTCAGCCAAATTTTCAATTACGCATTTTGCATGGTTTTTTTGTCCGTGTATATTATTTATCATTCTCTGAGGTTAATTTATATTTGGTGGTGTTTATGCTTATGTACGAGGGGTAACCTTGGCGCAACTGGTAAAGTTGTTGTCATGTGACTGGAAGGTCACGGGTTCAAGTCCTGGAAACAACCTCTTGTGTAAAAAACAGGGTAAGGCTGCATACAATACACCAAATGGCGGGACCCCTTCCCAGACCCTGTGTATGCGGGAATTTAGTGCACCCGGTTGCCCTTTTTATGCTTATGTACATGTTATTGTTAGTCTGTAGACTGGTGCAATAGTGTCTTTTTTGCTTTGCCGGGACAGCTGCTAGTTATCCATTGATACTGTGCATGCCTTTGTTTTCAAATTATCTTGTTGACCTGAAATTCCACTGTTTATGACATTTGCTCGTTTATGATGAACAGGTCCTGATGGGCTATTTGAAATCAAGGAAGAGCACCACTAGGAATATTAGTGGTTTAATGAAGGTGGTTTGTGGGCACTAATGTCTTCCTTTGGCTGTAGCCTCAGAAACAGTGATTGTTACCGTTTCATATTGTTCATTGAATTGTGATTTAGAACTTGCACTTGGCATGATATTTTTCATGTTCTCTTTCTCATGGTTGAAGCAAAATAAAATTGCCCAACAATATGATGTGTATTTTTATTTCAAGTCTTCTTTAGTTGTTTCAGTTTTGACAGATAATAATCGAGAATATGACAAGAAAAGCTTCTCATGTGTTTTATAACGTGTCATGTTTTTTTCTTTTACAAGTTATCACATAATATAACTCGGTTCGATTCATCACAACTTGTTGGATAAAGAGATCCACAACTTGCACAGGTCTTGCCCCGTGCAACATCATTTTTCACCATTGGACCTAAGAGATCCGCAAAATACTATGGTACACTAACTGCACTAAATTGCTCCCTTGCCATCTCCCTCCCAATCCCTCTGCACATCCATTTTGTGCTCCTCATCGGCCATTGCCACCTGTGTCATGCCATCTTTGGCGGCCTCACCATCGTCTTCGATGATGACCTCTTCCCCTCTTTCTCCTCTGCTAGTTCAACGCACCTACAAAACAAATGAAAGAGACCAATTTTCATCCTACTGGCATAGCTTGTCGTTAAAACTGTACTTGAAGGGTACACAATTTAAGCTACACCCAGTTGCAAAACGATGTTTAGATCCTCGTAGTTCAAAACCCTACAAATTATTTCAATCAAACATGCCTCACCGAAGGAGCTTTTTGACCCGGCAACAACATTTATCAAGGCCAATCTTTGATTTTTGTGGAAAAGCTTTGACACTTATCAAGGCCAATCTTTGATTTTGTGGAAAAGCTTTGACACGGCAACACCATACTTAGTTTGGAGTTGTGATGTTTTTGAGACCTATGGAGACAGGGGGATGCAAACACAAGATTGCATGGAGTTAGCTGCGAATATCAAAAGAATCACACCTTGTCGGATTCTGGGTTTGAACAAAGTAAACGATGTCGATAGTGTTGGGAACAGAAGACGGGGAAGGATTCTTTGACGCATTCGTGTTGTTACTACTTATGGATTTCACATGGATATGCGGTTGTTGTTGTTACTGCTTTATGGATTTCTCATATAGATGTTAACTTGATGCAATCCACCATTTTCCAGAAAGAGAGATTGAAATTGGCAGCAGCAACAACAGTTTGGTGTGATGCAGTAGTGAGGGCTCTTCACGATGGTGGGGGGGAATGTTTGGTGTGGGTGGTCTAGCATTAGATTTGACATGCCTAATTGATCTAGTGGAAATGATGGTGCACGGTGCAAAACTTGACACACTTGCGCATGTTAGACAAAACCATTATTTTCTATCTAATTCACTGGTGAGCTTGGTGTCTCACTATGGTTTCCACAAGCAAATGTTGCAAATTATTGGCCATGTTCTTTTTTCGAATTTAAACTCTGGGCTCTATTTATTATAACTCCTTTGGTCTTCCTCATTTTACCATCCTGAATTCGGATTACTCTGTACGAGACATACCACATTGACATCTCTAGCAAAACTGCATTTAGAAGGAGCAAGGCATAGTAGATTGGAACGTAAAAAAAAGAAACGATAAATTAATTTTCTAAGTGTGTTATCAAAATGATTGTTACAAGCTCAATGGAAACCAACCTAACAATACTACCACTAAAGTTTGCAGCCCAATGGAGAACGATCAAGTAGTGGAGCTTGTACCAACATGGTGTTGTAGAATTCGTAGATGTATGTATCTTTTAATTAGGTCACGGGTTCTATATCATACTGGTACGCATGTAAAAATATATATTAGGAGATGTCAATCTCTTAAATGAATCTCAGTCATTTTGAGAGATTAGTCGTCATAATTGTGTGTGAGCATATGAGTTTACCAAAAAAATAGTAGTGGAGACTATACTGAATAAAGTGGGCCATCATACGGATGAGATGGAGGACAAACGATAACATTTCTTATATTTTCAAAAGGAGACTTATATAGATGCTATACATCACTTGTTATTATAACAGTTTCATTCAATAATTAGCAGGTCAATTCAACGGTTAGCTCAATTTCCAAATCCAAAATGACCTCTTGAATCTTGATGCACATTGTCTTTTACCTTTTTGAATTAGAAATGTTAGTGACATTTTTATCATGCAGCAGTTATAAAGGATCTGTTATATTTCTATTCTGTTAGCTGCAGAGGCACTATCTCCTTAGTGAAAGACAAACTACCTTGCTTGTCTTGTTGTCCAATGTTCTTTTCAGTTGAACTCTTCCTGATTTTTGACTCAAACTAATCTCATTAGTTTACTTTCAAATACTCAAATTTCAAATGGGACCAGCTCAACCATGCCATAGAGTAAAAAAATAACTCTTCAATTTTAAAAAGATGACAGAAATGGAAAATAAATGATGAAATATCAGCAAGTGATTTGATGTTTAGTTGAGATAAATTTTTCATCAAACATTTTGTAGAAGAAAATAAAACAAGTTGAAGTGATAATGATTTTTTTTTTTCTTTTCAGTAAGTTGAAGTGATTATAATTATGAATGTTATAAATGATAACTTTCAGCATAAGTTAAAGTTAACACTATACAATAGTTAACTTACTCAGAGTTTGTTTTGTAAGTTATAAAACAAATAATCATCTCAAAGTACTTCTAAAAGTTAAAACTCATTCAGATTAGGAACTGAGGGAAAATCCCTGAGGTCGAGGACAGAGTTTTCAATAAAGTTAATTTGTTTTGGGGCGTTTTTGGAGGATTCAAAAAAGCATAGTGAGTTCATATAAGTAATGCTTAGCTCAAAGTTTATAATAATAAGAAGGATCTCAAAATTAAAGTGAAGAAATACGCTTTAGTGACAACTTTAAGTGATCATTATTTTTCCAGGAAAGGGTGCAGGTTACATATGAAACAAATGATTTTATATTAATACAACTCTATCTTTCTAAATTCTTAATTCTGACCCTGTGAATACAAAAACATGATAAGCATATTTGCTAAGTAGAGAACAATACATGGCTCAACAAAAAATAAACAAAAATAAAAGTAGGATCAGAAGCTGCGGCAGGATACAACTGATTCGTTTGAATTATCATTCTGCATAAGAAACATCATTGTTGATGGCTTTCTCCATTGCTTTCTGGCAAAGTTCCCAAATTTACGCGAGATTCTTTATCATCCTGAGTGTCTGATGTATCAGAACTTCCTTGATCATTCGAGTTGGAATTGTTATCTACATCTTTGTGAGCAGATTCGTCGTTCTCCTTTTTTGACTCCACTGATTCATTTTGAGCATCACCTTCATTTTCACTAGTCTTGGTCTGAGCAGCGTTCTCGTTCTGATTCTCATTCACATTGGCATCATTAGAAGTGTTTCCGCTGTCATTGGTATTTTCATTGTTCTTTGAGTCATTCTGGTTTGCGTCACTGTTGTTTTCTGTGTTTGAGTTTCCCTCTGCACTGTTTTCAGATGAAGTAGTGACCTGGCTAGAATCTTTGTTGTCATTAGCACTTTCATCACTGGTTGTGTTGCTTTGACCCGAGTTTGCATTGTCATTCTGTGAAGATTCGGAATTACTTTCTGCACTCGAGGATTCATCTTTCTTTTGTTCCGATGAGGTATCAGAGGTAGTAGTTAGTTGAACCTCGTTGCTAGTAGCATCTTTGTTGTCAAATGTATTGGATGATGAACCACTTCCTTGTGTTCCTTCTTGACCAGAATTCTTTTCCGGGTTTTCATTAGTGGTGTCCTTGTATTCACCATGATTTGTATTGCCGTCTTGAGTTTCTGAGGAAGATGTAGTAGTAGTGGCATCAGCCTGATCTCCAGCAACATTTGATTTAGAATCTTCAGTGTTTGGCGTGGCGCTAGAGTCCTCTTTCTTTGAGTTTGCATCTTCAGATGTTTCATTCTGTTTTTCAGTTGTGTCATTTCCATTCTGCAATGATGTATCCGTAGTTTGTACATCCTTGGTGGTGTTATTCTGCTCTTGCTCTTGCTTCTGTTCATCTGACTCCGACGCAGAACCCTTCTGTGTATCATTCTCTGTCTGTGCCTGATCCTTCTCACTCTCATTTCCTTGGCTGTTTTGTGTAACGGTAGAATCAGTGGATTCAGTAGTTTCATTACTATTTTTCTGAGACTCCAACTCAAACTCATTCTTTTCCTTTTTGTCAAATTGTTCTTCTGTCTTGTTAGGACTTTCTTGTGATTTGTTATCCACTACAGCACTGGAGGCGTTATCTCCGGAATAATTTTCCTCCCTGGCCTCATTGTTCTTTTCACCATCCTGAACCTGATTATCAGATGAAGTCTCTTCCTTAATCTTATCATGCTCTTCTTTCTCTCCTCCTTCTGTTCCATTGGTCTCCTCAGTCCCTTGTTTACTATCTTGTTCATGGTTTTCCTCCACTTGATTCTTCGTGTCGCTTCCATTCTGGTTGCTTTCTTCATTTTCCTTATCTTTGCTGTTTGTTTCACTTGTCTCTTCATTCTCTTGCTTACTCTTTTCCTCTGTAATTTCTCCGGTTTCTTTTTCTCCCCCTTCATTTTTCTTCTCTTCATTCTCTTGCTGAATCTTTTCTCCATCTTTGTTCTCTTCATTCTCTTGCTGACTCTTTTCTTCATCTTTGTTCTCTTCATTCTCTTGTTGAATCTTTTCTCCATCTTTGTTCTCTTCATTCTCTTGCTGACTCTTTTCTTCATCTTTGTTCTCTTCATTCTCTCGTTGAATCTTTTCTCCATCTTTGTTCTCTTCATTCTCTTGCTGACTCTTTTCTTCATCTTTGTTCTCTTCATTCTCTAGATGTCTCTTTTCCTCACTACTTTCTCCAGTTTCTTTGTTCTCTTCATTTTCTAAATGACTCTTCTCCTCACTACTTTCTCCAGTTTCTGTGTCCTCTACTTCCTTTTTGATTTCCTCATTCTCTTTCTCTACATTTTCACTCTCCTTGTTCTCTGCATTGTCATTCTCTTCATCAACTTTCTCCGTATGTTGTTCACCTTCCAAGTCAGTCTTAGCATTTTGAGCATTCTCTTCACTCTCTTGCTCTACCGAATCCTCTTTATGCTCAGAATTATCTTCCACACCATTAACATCGTCCAATTTTGTTTGCTCGTCATGCTTATTGTCTAGTTCATCTGCTTCCTCCTCGTCTTCCTTGTGTCTTGCATCTATAACAGAAGTTTCCTCCACACGAGGTTTAAGGTCCTTCCTCCCTAACTTAACAACTTCATTGCCAGTTTTTGTGCTCGCTCCATAGGACGCTTTTTGCTCGCGTGAATGTCCAATTTGATAAACTAACCAAACACAAACACCAACAAGAACACATATTTGTAGAGCATGCTTCACCTTGAAGCCGTTCTTAGATCTTTGACTCCTCCTGGGAGATAACCTAAACATGCCTAATACTCCTCACCCTCAAACTTAACTTTCCTTCTTTCTCAAACAAATACCTGCACATACGATAAATTTTACACTGTCAATCAATCATAATCGTCTGATTATTATAAAAGTTTGCCTTTTATCATAACCAACTCTAAACCCATACATGACCGGTTGTGATATGTTGATGCTTTTACACTGACAGTGCATGAAAATTAAACTCAATTGCAAAAAGCTAACTAAACAGAAGAAGAAAAAAAACTACAAATTCAACATATGAATATATGTTGATCTACATATTACAACCGGTGATGTCCAAATTCAACATATGAAAACTTACTGATTAATAAACAATAAAACACCTTACCTTAATTTATTATAAATGTTATAAGATTATGCATTCATATGTACTAATTTCAAATCAATACCAAATCACATGAGAACATGAAGCACTATGAAGCACGGATACGGACAGGGACATGACACAGACACCGACACCCCAACACAGCTAATTTTTTTAGAAAATCACATAATTTAGTGTAATTATATGTGTCAGTATCGTATCGGTGTCGGACACGACACATGTCTGACACGGGAACACGTCTTATCCGAGGAGTGTCTGTGCTTCATAGATTGAAGCATATCATACAAGTTTCCGGAACCAAATTATTCAGATCAAGAAAAAAAACATTAAAAGTGCTGTGAACAAAACAAAAACAAAAACAAAAATGCTGAAGCATAGCATGTTCAAAGGTATTGAAATATATCTTCCTAGATCTTGCTGCCACGATCCACTGAGATTCATAAACAACATAATTGAAAGATTCAAATAAAGACGAGAATTGGTTAAACATTACTTACGTGGAAAATTGAGGAAAACGGTTATATGAAGCAACAAGTGTCTAAGACAAAGGGTGTGTTCTTCCTTCCTTCCTTCCTTCCTCCGCCGTAAAATGAGAGTTGAAGAAAGTGGTTTATCTCAGTGGAATTTCTTCTTCGCTGGATCTGAACTCTTCGCTGGAAAAGAATTCTTCACTGAAACTCGTAAATGCAAATGACCGGTAATGTGTGATGTATCTTTTTTATTTATAGCAAGTAGTTAACAACAGATCTGAAATTATTATATTATATACTATAGTTAAGTGTATTTGTTGATTTGATTTTATTTAAATTAGCTGTTTTCTTACTCAAAGCTAAAATGAACGCGGAAATACAAGGGGGAAATATTAAGAGAGCACCGTCAAAATCATTGCTACCTTGGTGACACGTTTTTCGTTCTACAAATCTCAACCGTTGAAAATTGTCGGTTATACTCTACCACCGTGCGATACGACCCAACATCTCACCTCAATAGGTCCAACAAAAACTAAACTATGCTATCGATTGATGATGGTGAAGAGGTATATAGATGATAGGTTATTTTCGTCTAAAAAAACAAACATTATTTTAAATTTGAATTTAATTACATGATTCGACAATGTAATGAGCTTTTATACGGTCGATTATTTATAATTGTTTTTTTTAAAGATATTTATAATTGTTTTCTTTAATGTTAAATCTTCATCCTAAATTATAAATCACTTTAGAAAAAAAAAATTATACTAAAAATGCAACAATGGATCAAGATTCAAACTCTAAATCTTTAACTCTTTTATTATATGTTTGGTACCACAATGATTACGCTAGATTCATTCATTGTGACCCACGTGACTTTACAAAATCTACAAAGTAAAAAAAAATTAAAAATCATGAAACCCTATTGTGATCTTCACTGTGATATCAAACATACATTTAAACCCTTAGATCAAACGTTAATCCCTCCATTTATAATTGTTAATCATTAAAAAAGTTTGACTTAAATCTTAGGACAAATACTTCTTTTAAGGCAAAATACCTCTCTGGGTCCTTTAAGTTTTACGTTTGTTTCACATAGGTCCTTTAGGTTTCTAAGGTTTCAGATAGATCCTTTAAGTTTCGAGTTTGTTTCGGATAGGTCCTTTATGTTTATAAGGTTTCATATAAGTCCTTTAAGTTTCGAGTTTGTTTCAGATATGTCCTTTAACTCTGGCTTAACGGAGGTTGATAGAAAGGACCTATCTGAAACAAACTCAAAACTTAAAGGACCTATCTGTAACCTTATAAACTTAAAGGACCGATCTGAAACAAACTCAAA
>Ga0315914_1002911_pt1 | contig 26204 bp, 9 predicted proteins | sample MpolenodulesMG_FD_203920 | JGI IMG/M metagenome (GOLD analysis project Ga0315914, IMG submission 203920) | Medicago polymorpha root nodule microbial communities from Los Angeles, California, United States - elongated nodules | ecosystem: Host-associated > Plants > Roots > Nodule | place: USA... | reverse complement strand
GAAGTGTTAACATGCTTCACTGTTTGAATAAAGTGTTGAGTTTCTAAGTTTGAGTGATTGAATTGATTGTTGGAGATGAAGATTGGGGTTGGAAGGGATGAAGATGATACAATGGAGATGAATAATATGTTGCTTTGTTTGCATTTTTTGGGTTAAGTTTTTGAGTTTCAGATCGTAACCATGTAGTGTTTCTGAAGATGAATGAATTGAGTTTGTGGTTGAATGTGAACTAGATTTGTGGTTGAAGGTGATGAAGAAATTGAGGTTGGAGATGAAGAAATTAGGGTTGGAGATGAAGAAGAAAATACAGAGGGAGAAGAATGAACGAAATTTACGTTTTTTTTATTTTCATCCCTATGCAATCTTGCATTTTTGGTTTTGGTCCCTCCTTTCTAGCCACTCATCATCTCTCTTGACACATAAGCCTGCTTTTTCCAACTCACACTTTGCCATGTGTGTCTCTGTCTGCCACCACAACGTTTTTGCAAGGGGAGTTAACGGGAGGGACTAATTGCAAACGGTTAACAACTTACAAGGATGTTTTTGAAACAAAAAAAGATACAGGGACGAATTGCAAAAACACGCGAACTTATAAGGACGTTTTGCATATTTAAGCCTTTAGTATATCATCCCTCCTCACACACACTTATGATTAAGCTCAAAATTCAATGTCAACATAAAATACTCCATAATTCATTCACTTTCTCTCATCATCATCTCATCTCATCACTCACACTTTATTTCGTTTCTACTAAAAAAGAACAATAGCCCCTAGTCACACCTAATCCATCGTTCCTCACCGCCGTTGGGATCATTCATCTCTTGTTAGTTTTTTCAAGTTAGTTATACAAAGTAGTTTGAAAAACAGAGAACATGGAAACAAAGTTCTATGAAATATTTTAGTATGTAATATGCATGAAATACAAATTTGTGAAAATATGATTTTTTTTTTTTTTATTGTATTTTCAAACGACCCGATCAACCGAACCGATCCAAACCAAACCAAACCGACTAGTTTGGTTCGGTTTCTTTTTTGAAAAACAGTAAAAACCAAACCAAACCGATGAAGATTCCATTGGTTCGGACATTTTTTGGGACAAAAATCAATCCAAACCGAACCGTTACACCCCTATTTAAGATATGCAAATTAGCTTCTATGTATTTTTTTGGAAAATAAATTACACATTATTCTCTATTTATTTTTAAATTTTACAAATCAATCTCTATATATTTCAAATTTGCAAATTAATCCTTAAATTTAAAATATCCTAGACTAATTTCTATTTTTCATATTCCCAAATCGCTCCCTCAACTTTTTGAAATTTCAAATTTGAAACATTTCCATAACATATTTATACTTCAATTCAAATCATTTGAATTCTCAAACCAGAACCTACATGAGTAACCATGGCCACCGTATCCTCAATCTCCTCTCGTCCACCATCACATTCCGATCCCTCGACGCAACAAAACGTCTCCACGCACTCACCATCACAACACCACCCATTCCAAACCAGTCCATTTTCGTCAACAACAACATAATCACCTCATACATTTCCCACAACAATTTCATTTACGCACGCAAACTGTTCGATGTAATGCCTCAACGAACACTCGTCTCTTACAACGCGCTGATCAAAGCTTATAGTAAAAGTAAAGATGTAAATGAAGCTTGGAGGTTGGTCAATGAATTGAGGGTGTGTGGATTTGGTCCGAATCAGTATACATTAACGGGCTTGCTTTGTTGCGAAAAGTTGAGGCTCTTTCAGGGGCTTCAGTTGTTTAGTTTGAGCGTTAAAAATGGTGTTTTTGATACTGATGCTTTTGTGGGTAGTGCTTTGTTGGGTTTTTTCGGGAGGTGTGGATGTTCGGATGAAGCTTTTTCGGTGTTTGAGGATATGACTTGTAAGAGTTTAGTGACATGGAATGCTATGTTGGATTTGTTGGGTTGTAATGGTTTTGTTGAGGATGTTAAGGTTTTGTTTTGTGAGTTATTGAGGTTGGGAGTGTTGTTGTCTGAAGGTTCTTTTGTGGCGGTGTTGTCTGGAATTGGTGGGTTTGAAGAGGATTTGAGTTATGGTGAACAAGTTCATTCTTTGATGATGAAAAGTGGGTCGGATTGTTATGTTAATGCGGTTAATTCGCTTATTGGTGTTTATATTAGGTGTAGAGCTTTGTGTTTGGCGGAGAGATTGTTTGAGCAGGTTCCTGTTCCGAATGTTGTGTCTTGGAATATGATCATTGATTCAATGGTGAAAAGTGGGAAGTCTCGAATGGCATTGGAAATGTTTATGAATATGTTGAGGAGGGGATTGGTACCGAGTCAGGCCACGTTTGTAGCTGTTATTGAGTCATGTATTGATTTGAGAAACTTTGTGTGTGGAGAATGTATTCATGCTAAAGTAATCAGAAGTGGTTTTGAATCTGATGTTATTGTCGGTACTGCATTGGTGGACTTCTATGCCAAATTTGAGAAATTGATTTCTGCTCATTATTGTTTCGATCAGATAGAAGAGAAGAATGTGGTTTCTTGGAATGCTTTGATATTGGGTTACTCAAGTGTTTGCTCTTTCAAATCAACTCTGTTATTACGAGAAATGTTTCGATCGGGTTGCTTCCCTAACGAGTTTTCCTTTTCTGCTAGTCTTAAGTCGTCATCTATAGTAGACCTACATCAGCTCCATGGTTTGGTTGTAAGAATGGGGTATGAGAATCATGAATATGTATTAAGCTCGCTTGTTGCAGCTTATGAAAGAAATGGTCTTATAAATGAAGCGCTTTCGTTTGTCCAAGAGTTTAATAATCCACTTCATGTAATCCCATCTAATATCATTGCTGGAATCTATAACAGAACTGGTCATTACAATGAAACAATGAAGTTACTTTCTTTACAAGAAAGGCCTGATGTTGTATCTTGGAACATTGCTATTTCAGCCTGCGCTCGGAGCAATAATTATAATGAGGTTATTGAGCTTATCAAGCGTATGCATTCCACACACGTACGTCCAGACAAATACACATTTGTGACTGGATTATGTGCGTGCACCAAAATCTGCAGTTTGGATTTGGGAAGTTCTCTTCATGGTCTGATTGTGAAGACTAATAGTAGTGACACATTTGTGTGCAATGTACTAATTGACATGTATGGGAAATGTGGAATGATTGAAAGTTCAGTGAAAGTTTTTGAAGAAATTACAGACAGAAACGTTATTACATGGACAGCTTTAATTTCTGCCCTCGGGCTGAACGGTTATGCTTGTGATGCAATAAAGATATTCAACAACATGGTATTGATGGGTTTTAAACCTGACGCGTTATCTCTCAGAGCCGTGCTTTCTTCTTGTCGGTACGGTGGATTAGTGAGTGAAGGGATGGAAATCTTCAAGCAGATGGGGACCATTTATGGGATTCAACCAGAACATGATCATTACCATTGCATTGTAGATCTCCTTGCTAAAAATGGACAGATAAAGGAAGCTGAGGAAGTCATGGCAAGCATGCCTTTCCCACCAAATGCCATTATATGGCGCAGCTTCCTTGAAGGAAGCAAGAGACAGGAAATTGCAGTTTGAACTATACAATACATGAGCCTGCAAGTTAAGGAATTTGGTGAAATCGAATCAAGCACTCATACGTTGAACACGATCTTGATAATGTTGTCAACATCACCGTAAGTAGCTGATCAACAATCAAAAGGGCATGCCGCCACCACCATAAGTAATATGTTCAACAATTGTATTCAAAAATGTTTACGAAGGAATAGTCTTTGTTTTATTCCTGCACTTTCATGTTCTTATAGACATAACAGTTTTTGGTATGATTATGAATTATTATGATAAACAGTCACGTCTTATTAATGCGACAAGTTTCTTGTTTCTTATTTGTAATAAGTTTGACACATACTTGTTCAAATTGTATCAAATTTTACATATAAAACTTTTATACAGTGCATTCTCTACATTTAAGGTTGCAAAAAATATATTGTCAATTTTAATTTCAGTGTTTGTTCACTTAGCGAGGAGCATCGATCTAATACATTTCCTGCCTATTTGTTGATAGGGAAATGAGCATCTGCTGAGGTTTTAACAAGCCTACTGGTCCTTTAAGAGAAAGCTTAGAAGTGTTACAACGTGTTTGTTTTCACGGTGACACAATCATTACTGTGCGTTCAAGCAGAAGCTTCAGATAGTAGCTTTAACCCTATCGCTCGTTCAACCTCTTATGACCGCAAAAACAAACAGGTGCTTAGCTCATTACTCTAAAGGCTTAGAAGTTAGAACTCATTGTGATGTAAAGTCAGTGAAAATTTGCATGTGTCAGTATACAGAACCAAGCCAAGAGAAAAACAAACATATTATCCGACAGAAACTTGTGAACATTTAGTAACACTGAATGCAACATATTTTTCATTTTGTGGAGTGTAAAGCCAAACTTCCTGCTCCGTGAAGACTCCTAAAACACGAAGCGTGCCAAAGCAGTTCAAAGAAAAACATGAGCTTGAAGAAGTTGAATAATGAACCAAGTTAATTGGGTAGTAGTAAAAGAGTGTCAACAAACAAGTCAAAAGGCTGAGATCTTTGTTCAGTTGGTGTATTATTTGAGATCTTTGTTCAGTTGGTGTATTATTATCACTACATTGATGGGAAAAGATTATGATGGAGGACCTATACTCCCCAGTGAATCTTGCAGGATGTGTGAAGAAAGGGAAGGCTGAGAGAACAATACCAGCCAGATATTTCATTTTAGACTTCGTCTTGCCTAAAATTTCATTAAAATGTAGTTGATTAAGAGAGTTCTATTTTGTTTTATTGTAAATTTGTAATAGGTTAAGCTTATCACACACGCGCACACATAATACTTTTGTTAATGTTAATGACAGAAAGCATAGCGTCAAGTCGTCTATTTCCAACTCCATTTTTGATTTTATGTTATGTTTTTATTAGCTTGTGCTGCTATAGTATAAGTTGACACCTCCAATGTGGGGTTGACATAGTCACCATGTGAGACGTCTTGAAGAATCTTAGATTTTATTCATCTCCAATGATTTTATGTTATGTTTTTATTAGCTTGTGCTACTATTATTGGTTACTATATAAATTCTTCTGTGCAACATCAAGTTGCAATATCAACCTTGGGTTATTGGCAATGGGTATACTTTTTGGCCCAGTTGCAAAAAAAAAAAGAAAGTATTTTTTTAGTCAATTATTGCCCTAAACATACCTAAAAAGATAATACCAGACAATGTTGTAGATGTTGTTTTGAAACATTGGATGTATGTTTGGTTTTGCGGTTACAAAAATTGATTCTGAGAAAATTGGTTCTGATTGAAAGTTAGTTGAAGGTAAAGTGATTTGTGTTTGAATATGTTCATATAAAAGTGAGTTAAATGATATATTTGTGTGTAAAAATCAATTATAGAATAAACAGTTACAAATCCTAGCTTCAAGTAGAATCAATTTTGGAGGCAAAATCAATTCTACGTGACAGCATTCAAACATGTCAAAATCAATTCTACACTTCTACAATCAATTTTGGCCCCTCTAGAAGTGGAACAAAACATACACAAAACTATAAGTGAAAGCATCCAAACATGTTAGAATCAATTCTACATTTCTAGAATCAATTTTGGTCCCTCTAGAAATGGAACCAAACATACACAAAACTATATGGACAAGATATAGTTCATTGCAAATATTGGGTCAATGTAGTTTCTGGTGGGTTATACGGATTTATGTCACTTAACTGGAATGGAAAATGTTGAACCTTGCAAGGATGTTGGTGATGAGGTTAGGAAGGAAACGTTGGAGGTTCATACCACATTGCTAGAGATTCATAATAATGGCGGAAAAAGAAAAGGCGATGAAGTGGTTGTTGGTAGCTCTAGAGATAGTTTCAAGAGAAGGAGAGTTAGCTCACCAGGTTCCGTCGTTAGTTGTAAGAATAAGAAGACTTCAAGAGAAGAAGCATGTCGAGCTATTGCAAGGTTTTTCTACAACAATGTCATACGGCTTGATGCGGTAAAGAGTGATGAATTTATTACTATGTGTGATATGGTTTCAAGACATGGTGTAGGATTTAAGCCACCGTCTTTCGATGAGATTAAAGGGAAATATTTGACGGATGAAGTTGAGTTTACAATGGAAGCTTTGGCAGAACATAGAGCTGTGTGGAAGATAACAGGTTGCACCATAATGGTCGATGAATGGTATGATGAGAAGGAGTTTACGATAATACTAAACTTGTTAGTAAACAGTCCAAAGGGAACATTCTTTTTGAAGTCTGTTGAATCACCTGATATAGGTTCACCTGAAGAACTCTTTAAGATGATGGATGACATTGTTGAAGAAGTTGAGGAAGAAAATGTTTCCAAATTGTGACGGAAAGTGCAACATACTATGAAAAGGCTGGTAAGATGTTGATGAAGAAAAGGACTAGGTTGTATTGGACACCTTGTGCAACCTGATGCATTGAGATGATACTAAAAGACTGAGCAGATACCGATTTATAATGAGACAACTGAAAAGTGTAGAAGAATTGTAATGTTTATTTATTCAAGTGATTCTCTCATTTCTCTATTGCAGCACTTATTGAGATAAAGATGAAGATGAAATGGGAGATTCTAATTGAATTTGAAAGATTTTCTAGATTAAATAAATACATAGAATTTGACTACTTATTTGTGTTTATGTCTTACTTCTTAAAAGCCTAATGCTATAGCTTAAGGTTATAATTTGTGACTTGTGAATTGTGTACAACTGTCATCATATGGGTTTTGATTTATTTTTATTGAGGTGTTTGTATTTATTTTCTTATTTATGTTATCTATACTATATATAAAGAAAACTACCCATTTCAGCATACTTTTGGGTTGGACTTTTCTTTCCAAAAATACCCTTAATTTTAAATACAAATAACCAATTATAAAATAACACGTGGATTAGTAATCCATGTCACTAATCGTCCTCGTTAACTCTCTTTTATCTCCGTTAACCAAAGATCAAACTCACAAAAAACTAGCACAAAACAAAACAAAAACTCATGATACTTTTTTATCATCCGCTTTTATGTCGTACATTTGTGTTGTTCCCCTAAATACAACCGACAAAGATTGCCAAGTATTTTCATATCTTTTCCACAAAAAATAGTATTTCCATATTATTTTATTAATATAAGTTACTCTTCCTTGGCTTTTGATCAATTGTAACAAACGTGAGCAAAAAATAATGGTAAAGATTGGACTTTAAATCCTCTAAAAAAATATTAGTAACAAACATGAGCAAAAAATAATGTTAAATATTGGACTTTAAATCCTTTAAAAAAAAATTAGTAACAAACGTGAGCAAAAAATATTGTTAAAGATTGAACTTTAATTACTCTAAAAAAAATTAGGAATAAACAAAAAATATTGTTAAAGATTGGACTTTAAATCCTCTAAAAAAGATTAGGAATAAACGTGAGCAAAAAATATTGTTAAAGATTGGACTATAAATCCTCTAAAAAAAATATTAGTAACAAACGTGAGCAAAAAATAATGTTAAATATTGGACTTTAAATCCTAAAAAAAAAATATTAGTAATAAACGTGAGCAAAAAATAATGTTAAAGATTGAACTTTAATTACTCTAAAAAAAATTAGTAACAAACGTGAACAAAAAATAATTTTTTTTGAACAAACTAAAATGGGATATATTAACATCAATGATTCACCCCGCACAAGGTGTACAAAGGGAAAATCACCCAAGAGTATTTACATCCTTTGAAAAAAATATTAGTAACAAACGTGAGCAAAATATAATGTTAAAGATTGAACTTTAAATCCTCTAAAAAAAAAATATTAGTAACAAATGTGAGCAAAAATTAATGTTAAAGGGCAGACCATTCTCAATGTCGGAATCTATCTTCCACAACATGTTTTCAGCCATGGTCAATTATATGTAGCTTTATCAAGAGGAGTTTCTCAAAATTCAACAAAAGTTCTCATTAAATAAGGGAAAATAGAAGGAGAAGATAGAGATTTTACGAAAAAATGTAGTTTTTAAAGATATTCTTTTATCACAATCATAACAATGTTTCTTTTACATAACATGTCATTTATGCATTTATGTTATGATGTTATTAATTAATATTAGAATAAACAATAAAATATCATTTTTTATCTTTATTTTATATGTAGGCAAACTAAAATATGTTGAGTTCATAAATAATTGTTATATGCCTTGAAAATATTTTGTTTATAAATCAATATATCAATAATTTCCATTAATATATTAAAATTTAAAAATTTTGATCAAAATTATACAACAAATATAATAAAATAATCACATGCGTTAGCGCAATAGAAAGAGCGGACAGACGAGCACGATAGTGCTCGTCTTTCTGCTAGTTTTATATAATTATTATATATGAATTGATATACAGGTATATATGATTATTATTTATTTTGTAGGATTTTGCTATCTTTGCTAAAATCTGACTCTGTAGGATCTTGACTTCCCTTCCCAATCCCAACTATAATCTTTATTTTGACTCCCACCTCAATTTTTGTTCAAAGTACTCCTTTCTTGTATACCTTAGGTTTTATGCACTCCTGTTCTGTGTTGTTGCTGATTTGTATAAGAAAATAAAAAGTGCAGAAAATAGACCTTCAGTTCTCATGGTGTATTAAACTTTTAATTCAATTCTTAAACCAATGTGAGATCTTCGGTGGATCACCTATACAAGGTCTCCACATTTAAAATCATCACAAATTCCAACGATGGTTGATGATACTATTTAGAAATAAAAACTCATGTTCCTTTGTATATTTACAAATAAGACAATGACTTAATTAATTTATTTTTTAGCAGACGGTTATTTAATAGATGTCGGTGTATGACAAACTACATATTTATTTTCCTCTGTTTTAATCAAACTAGTATCATTTTAAGTCACTATTTCAATTGTAAAAGTCATCAGAACTGCTAACATCTATTACCAAGAAATGACGTCTGTCTGTCGTTGGAGTTTTAGACATTTTTTAAGTAGTAGTAACCACTTAGGAAGGTAACTCATTAGAATTTAGCATAAAACCAATATATATTTTAGTTAGTCCTTCAGCTAGAGGATCTTGTTCTGTGTCTTTCAATTAAATTTTATAGGTTGTCAATATCCTCAAGTACATGACCTCATTGACTTATCTGTATGTTTGTTTTACTATTTTCCTTGCACAATTTTGAAAACAGTAAGCAAATTAAAACAAGAACAAGATTTTGTTTTTCTTTTTCCAAAATATTAAGATATCAATTTTGATTTTTGTCGTAGCATTTACATTAGATTAGATGGAAACTTTCCATTGTACCTTGTGGACTACAACAAATATTTGATTTTTAACTTCACCCCATATTGGAGTAATTGTGTTCATACAGTTTCTTTGATGGTCATGGTAACTATCCTACTTAATTCAACTTGTCGATCTTCTAATCGGCTCGCGGCTCTTGAAAAGTTATTACTATTAGCAAATGACAAGTTATCTTCCATCACACTGCGCAATCTTCTTTGCTTTATCTTTGATATACCTTGTGAAACTTCACCTATTGAAGGCCTTCTCTTAGGTGATTTGTGTAAGCATTTGTGTGCAATTTTAGCAAGTTGCCTTACTTCTAAAACATTGCATTTTCCAACAAGTTGCTTGTCAAGTATCTCATCTATACCATCATGTTCCATAGCAGCCTTGAAGTAAAAGACAAATAAGCAAATCAGAAAGAAGCCTTCATGCCTATAAGAAGATTCATATTTCATACCAAGAAGATAAAATTGGACAATTTTTGGGACAACTTTTAAGTGGTTAATGCAGTTCAAGTAGGCGGTTAACTATGTTAAGTAGATAGTTAATGGATATACTATGTGTCAAAACTCATTAACCACTAACATAACTTCATAGCCACAAATTTGGATGTGATTAATCATAACTTTCATGTGTTCAAATCTACACGTAGTTGGATGCCTAAAAATTATGGTTAACCATGTCCAAATTCGTGGCTAATGAAGTTAATTTGCTGATGAATGAGTTTTGACACATCCAATTATCATCTACAAAACATAATTAACCACCTATTTAAACTGCATTAAGTTTATCGTGAAAGACATCGCAATTCGGTTGTTGAAAAATCATTTCCCTAATTCCAGATGAAGGAGCACTTTGCAAAAGCAATAGTAACTTACAAGATTAACATATTCCATCAAATTTTGATGAGGGTGGATGGCAGTGATGAGCTCAAAAAGTATGACACCAAAACTGTATATGTCACTCTTGGTTGTTAACTTGCTTGAGGAAATGTATGCCGGGTCCATGTAACCATATGTACCTTTAAGACCAGAATTTCGGCCATCAAATCTCTCTTCCTTTGAGAGGCCAAAATCAGCAACCTATTCAGGATATCTTGAAATTAGTTGATATATTGGATAAAAGAAGATAATTAATGGCATTGAAGTCAATATTTACTAATTCTCAAGTTTAGACAAGAAAACTCAATCGCTGTTGTGAAAATTCCAACTTGAAAATAAAAGCTTCAACTGATAAAGATTGGATTTTATGATCAAGAATATAACTCAAAGTCGTAAAGTTTAACATGTTGGAAAGTTATTTTACATAAACCTAAAGCAAATGAATATAATGAAAAACCTACTAGGAACCTAGGAGTGTACTAACTAGACAGGAACATCTTGGTTAAAAGGTGCAAAATGTTTTGCAATGTTTTCAGTAATGTCTTGGCAACCACATTAACAAAAAGAACTTGATACAAACAATGAAACAACATTACCTTAGCTCTCATAGAGCCATCTAGCAATATGTTGGGAGACTTCAAATCACGATGTATGACGGGAGGGACTGCCTGTTCATTGAATATTCATAATAATTAAAACACATTTTCACATAGCACAATACAAAATCTAACAGGGAATATACATACTCCTTCATGAAGATACTCTATTCCATGTGAAATATCAACAGCAATTTGCAGCCTGTCATCCCAACTTAACTTCTTTTCTTCATCTATCAATATTCAGAGATTATTCTCAATTGAGACCATTAATTTGTAAAATTAAAAACGAAAAATCAGAAAGAAAAACTTTAATGATTACGTGACAACTAAAAACATGTAAAGAAGTAAGATGTTTCTGTCTATTTGATAACATAATCATGCAGCTCTCACCAAACAAAGAGAGGAGGGGGAACCAATGATTTAAAAACTGAACCGGACAATTCAACTAGTTGAACCATGAACAGGCACTGTCTACGGTTTAGTTATTTTAGCAGTTCAACTGCAGTTTTGTCCAGCCTTGAGCGGTTTTGAGCAGTTGAACCATGATCCAAAGGACTCTTAGGTACGATATCCGGTGCAGTTTTTAAAATATTGGGAGAAACACCAACCAAGAATGGGAAGGAATAAACTTCCTCTTACCATATAAAATACTTGCTAAACTTCCATTGCTCATGAACTGATAAACCAGTATGCGTTGTCCTTTATCTACACAATATCCAAGCAAATTTACAAGATTCCGGTGATGCAGTCTTCCTAGCAGAGACACCTGGAACAATGTCATGTTAAAAATCACAAGTTCAACAAACCTGACAGGTGACCGACCGCCATTAGATTGATTGAGTAGTTGACCTTCGAGTTTCTCGAATTATAACTAATAATTTTACGTTGTCAATCGCGGTTCGTGGAAAATAGTGGTTTGTTGAAATTACGCTAGGCTACAGTGTTATAACACTAGAGCTACTATTTGACAAGATTTTGTACTAAATACCATATCATGGAACAATAGCAATTTATTCAAAACCCACTACGCTATAGCCGATATTTGACAACACTATTAGGAATTTACATAAATAATAGTGGAAGTGAGTGATATCTACCCTGACCATTTTAAATACCAATGCACTCTACCTTGCAAAATAGAGGGAACAATTGCTGATTTCATGTCCAATGATGATAATTATAGGTTATTCAAAATGGTGATGGTCCAAAACAGTTTAAGAAACTGGCACACTATAGCCGTATTGACTGAATTTCCAAGTTTATTGACAACTCTTTGATATATAAGGCAATTAAAGCTAAGATGGATAATCGTTACCTGTACAGTTTCTCTAAATCTATTAATTTGTTTCAGGTCTAAGCAAACCAACAACATTAGGTTTGTGTGGATCAATAGTTTAATTAAGCGCTTATAGCAAAAATGTTTATCATATAAGTGCTAATGAATAAGCTATTTCTACAACAAAAGATAAAATCAAATTGTTTTCATATAACCGATAAGCTAGTTTCATACGCTATCATGAAGAGCTTGTGAACATGTCATAAGTTGTAAATAAGCCAATCAGTCTCACAAGTGCTCATAAGCTATAAACTCTCGCAAACAGTCTCACAAGTGCTCATGCTAGTAGGTAAGATCAAATAAGCCAATCCAAACAGGCCAAAGTCTTTAAGAACTTTGGAATGGCTTAATGCATACACTGCTTAATTTGTATGATTCTCTCAGTCAAAATAAAGGAAGAATCATTTTCCAAAACTATATAAATGTACCAAAAAATAAGTCTTATTATCCAAGTATTATAATAATCATTTGTTAATACCTCTGTTTGGAATTCTCTCTCCCCTTGTTTGGAATTGTTTGCTAGCACCTTCACAGCTACCACCTCTCCGGTAGATATTGTGGCTTTATAAACCGTGCCAAATGATCCTTGTCCCAAGGTAGTCGTGAAATTTTGTGTGGCCTTTTGAAGTTCTCTGTACCATGTAAAGCATCAGGTCTTCAGTAACTAATGTTAATGTGAATGTCCACATTAATATGTTTTATCTGTAATTATATGTCATACTTTCTCCTCTGCTTTTGCCATCTAAACTACTGCGAAACCACATAAACCGTTTTATATCTAACATGTCTCCTCAAACAAGAGCCCTATGGTTAAAGCATGGCAATGTACAAGTTCAATCTATCTTCTGTTGAAATTTACCTTTTATTTGGAAGAATACGGGCAAGAAGTATCAACTTTGTGCACGTAAAGTGTTTGATACCAGATTATAAACCAAGGCTATATTTGGATAAGCAGTTGATTTAAGCACTTATAGCATAAGCCCTTATCATATAAGTGCATATGTACTATAAGATATTTTTATCAAAAAAAGATAAAATGAAGTCAAATTAATTTCATAAGCTATATCGGTGGAGAGAGAGCTTGAAGAAATATGGTGAAAACAACTTATGGACATATCATAAGTTATTTTCATAAGCTCTCCCGAACACTCTCACAAGTGCTTATACCAATAGATATGTTTAAAAAAGTCAATCCAAACATGTCTCAAATATTCTACAAGTTACTTTTAAGTTTTTATTATGTTAAAGTGCATCAATGATTTTTAAACTAATAGTAAATAACGTTTTACTAGGCATGTTATCGGACTCAACAAGAAACTTCTTAATAAAAGGACTATATGAAATTCCAATTTCACAAATCAAATAATTAACACATTTTGATATTATCAATAGTTGACAGCTTGTCATTTAATTGAAATCATTCATTGCCAGAACAATTTGGAAATAAGAAAGCTTTGACATCATGGTCAAGAGCAAAATGTACTTACTTGTACGAATACTTCAAAATGCCTGATGCTGAAGCAAACCGGTCTTTATTTTGATTATTCCACCAAGTGAAGCGGGAATTTTTCTGTAGATTATCTGACCTTGATGTGCCTATGGAACTAGTGATGGATGCACTAAAGTCGATACTTGTTCCAGGTCCATTTGTTCGTATCGGGAGGGTTGTCAAACTAGGCTCACTCGCAGATCGTGAAAGATGAGAACGTTTTCTGCACCACCTTATGCCGAAAAATAGGAGACAAGAAATGAGAATTCCAAGGGTCAGACCAAGGGTGACACCAATGATAACAAGATTAGTTTGACGAACCATTCTTCAATTTCTCTTGATAGTTAAACAATGAAATCATCTTGCAGAAGACTAACACTACAGAACAAAAGCACACTGTAACAAAGTTAGCACAATTTAATGTCAATTCGATACTTCATCCATAAAAAATGATATGAAATAAACTTCAAGATACTAAGTGATTTAATTTTGTTTTTTTTCATCGTGCTTCGTTTAGGAGCTATGAAGAACAAACACAGATACAAGATACATCCACACCAGTAATAATTTGAGGAATCAACAACTCAAATGCAATATGATTTGCAAATTTCAGATGTTAAACTCATGGATGTAAATGTGTTATACAACCGAAAAACATTAAAAAGAGGAATCATCAACAAAAACGCAAACGAAATATCAATCTTGATACATCCAATGTTATCTCTATATACTCGAACAAAAGTTATGTGTCGCAAAAGTATAGAACATAGCAGGGACGCCTTAAATATGACAATCATAACTAACTCACTTTTATTATTGATAAATTCACAGGGAAACTAAAAGCACCAGATCCTATTACTAAATTTCCCTCAAGATAGATCATTTTTCCAAAAAAAAAAGTAAAAAATGTAGCCAAACCATATCCATTTTTTTCATTTTAAGATTAACATAACAATAATTGCAGCATGGTTTATGTAGATAGTGTGCTACTCACAAACTCATCGACATCAATTAATTGTTCATCACTCTGAAACTTAATTAACATATCAAAAACAAAACCAACACTTTCCACTTTTCTTTCAAAACTCTGAAATTAACAACCCACCAAGCCAAATCCATCGACATCAAAGTTTCTAGCAACTATTACTAATTACTTACCATATAAAAAAGAAAAACTTTTTCTACTGCTCTTTCAAAACACTAAAAAAACATAATTCAGCAACAAAACTCACCCCAAAACCAAATCCTATATCCACAAAACTCAACAACCCACCCATCATATATCCTACATCAACACCAATTTATTGTTCAAAGTATCTATCAACTACTAATTATTAGGGCTCTTTTCTAGCTTAAAAAGTGATCCTAGGTTCGAATCCAGCCAGAGAATACAGCACTATTAAATCTCTCAGAGGAGAGCTTTGCCACCCATTACAGTCCAATCCGGCTCGAGGGATTAGTCTCTGCAGTTGCACGCTACCCGTTTCACATAAAAAAACGTTTACACATAAAATAAAAAATAAAAAACTTTTCCACTTCTCTCTCAAAACACTAAAAAAAACACAAACAAAAGAATACACTATTCAGCAACAAAACTTTCTCCAAGACCAAACCTCGTAATCCAAAAAAACTAAACAACCCACCAAGCCAAATCCAAAAAACTATACAAAATAAGAACAAAATCAACAGAAGCAGCAAAAACTGATACCCAATTCAGCAACAACACTCTCTCCAAAACCAAACTTCATAATCAACAAAACAAAAAACCCACAAAGTCAAATCTAAAGCAGCAAAAATGACAAGCAAAAAACATTAAACAAAAAACCCACATACCAAATCAGCAGAGGAACAAACCCATGTTGTAAAAATCATATTTTTACAAATCCTGATCCAAAATTCAACACTTTTATGAGGTGGGTTGTTTTTTTAGGTTGATAAACGAAGAAAAGAAGAATGAATGTTGTTTTTGTTAGTTGATTTATGAGAAGAATGTTTTGTTGTTGAAATTGAAACTTGAAAATGCAAAAAAAAGTTGAAAGGGTCTGAGTTGGAGGCTTAAATAAAAAAGTGATTATTTATATATATTTGTGGAGTTGGTGTATTCAATTGTGTTGATGAATTAAAGTGAGAGTGGGGTTTAAGGTTTTCAAAAACTTGGCCAAAAAGGACAAAAAGGTTATATGGTAATAATTTAATTTTTATACATCCACGGTGACGGTATAAAATTATTTTACATATGTATCCATCAAATTATGTATTGTTAGATAATTATAGAGATGTATTTTATGTTTGTTGAATCGAACGGAACCATAAAAAAAAAAATTACCACTGAAATTGACATTTCTGTTCAGTTTGGTTTGAAATAGTTCGATTCAGTTTTAAAAGTTCTAAAATTTGATTTTGTTTGATTTTTTATACTTTTTAAATGGTACCAATAATAAAAATTCGGTTCGGTTCAAGACAGTTCTGTTAAATTCAAAAGAGTTCAGTTTGGTTCAAAATACAAACAATTCGGTTCAATAATTTAAATTTAACAAACAGTTCACTTTAGTTCGATTCTGTTTTCATCTTGAACCGAACAATACCCACCCACCCTATTGAAAAGAATACATTTCAAGATTTTAAGACTACCACAAGTCAACCCATGTGGGTTTGGTCTCATCTATTCATTTCTTATCAAGTAAATATTTATTGACATACATTTAATTTTATTTTTTTTTATAAACAAGCACAATAAAAATATGATTAGATGATATAGAGCAAAAATTTCTTTACATCATTTTACAAGTGTTTCGATTATTAAACTCATAAAATAAATACAAAATCGGGTTGGTATGTAAGTGAATAATTATTATTTTTTTGACAAAATGTAAATGAATCATTTACCAAATATAAAGAAATATATTGGACCTTTTAAAAGAAAGAAATGTATTGGAACTTCAAAAGGATATATTAACAATGTTAATAAATTTTACACTAATATTGGATTATTTAATTTATTAATTTATTACAATATAGAATGGACTTTAATAGGTAATATTATAAGAAATAAGATGATGAAATATAATCAAATATTAGTCAAACATGTCTATAAAATATGTATATGTATATAATTATTAAACTTAATAAGTTTTTTTGTCGGGTAGTTGGTTTCCTGACAACTTACGCTTCAATGTCGGAAACGGTGTTGGCTCTCTATTTTGGTTGGATAGGTGGGTAGGTGAGGTCCCTCTTTGTGTTAGGTTTCGCCGTTTGTTTGAGTTATCAGAAAATAAAATGACAATTGTTGCACAAATGTTTGTTTAGGGTTGGGGCGGGGGTAGGGGAGGCTTGGAAGTGGTGTAGGAGGTTGTGGGCGTGGGAGGAGGTCTTGGTAGAGGAGTGTAGGAACATGTTGTTAAATATTATGTTGCAGGTTGATATCGAGGATTCCTGTAGGCGGACACTTGATCCAGTTACGGGATATACTGTTAGTGGTGCTTATCGAGTGCTCACATCAAGGCCGCCCCACCACTACACATGTCCCTATAGCTTTATTATGGAGGAAGGACGTTTCGTTGAAGGTTTCCGTGTTCGCTTGACGTCATTTTCGGAATAGGTTTCCCTCTAAAACAAACTTGTTTCGTAGAGGCATTATCTCTCCTGAGGCTCAATTGTGTGTTTCTGGCTATGGATGTCAGGAATCAGAGACTCATTTATTTTTGTCATGTCGTCTTTTGGCTAGTTATGGCAGTTGGTTAGGAAATGGTTTGGTGTATATTCAGCAGATCCATCTAACATCGTGGATCATTTTTATCAGTTTGGTACCTCTTCCGGTTTTGGCAAATCACGATGCTCTCTAATGCATTTGATTTGGTTTGCTTGTTCGCAAGTGTTATGGAATGAAAGAAATGACATGGTATTTCACAATAAAGAAAATTCTCCGTCTCAGCTGTTGGAGAATGTTAAACTTCTTTCCTTCCGGTCGTTTAAAGCTAAATGTGTAAACTTTTATTATAGCTTTCATAATTGTTGCCAAAACCCATTCTTATGTGCGGGTATTGGCTAATTTATTTTGCTTTTAGCTGAACACTTGTTGTATTGTTTGGATGTCTTACGTGGTACATTGTACCGTGAAGATACTCCGATATTTAGTGTTAATATATCATTTTGATTTCTTAAAAAAAATACTAAACTTAATAAGTTATAATATACATTATGCTAATTTTTTTTAAGGAGTATAAAATATGTTCAATTAAAACCTTGGTATGTTGATTCAATGCCTTTTAAAATTTTAATGTACCCCCATTTTCTTAATATAAAATTTAAGAGTGATGGATGTTGCATCGATTCAAGATAGAGAGTATTCTAGGGTTCAAAGAATACATACGATAATGTACATTTATCTATTTTAAAGGACTTCAACATGACTCAAATCCAAAATGTATGGATCCAAAATGTCTTCTTACAACTATATCAAACCCCTGGAATTAAATGTACTCGATTTTATTATAATACTACTTTATTACATTAATTCATAAAATTTCTTAACAATTTTTTTAGGTTAGCATCTTATAGATGCTTTCACTTTCGTTTAGCAATGACTAATCTCCTCAAAAAAATGTGTTATACAGACAAGGTGGGATTGAATGACTGTGTGGAATTTCTTCTTCGGTGTTTGTCGGTGTTTTTATTTTACTTAAATTAAAATATGTTACCCCATTGATTTTCTTTCTTATATGCTATCTATATATGAAATAGCCTTGTGAGCACAATGGTACAAAGTAATTGACATACATCTAATTGATATTTTTGTATTGTATGAATGACAATATAATTGATATTTGATCTTTATAAAAATATCTGATTCTTTATCTGATGCTTGTGTGGCCATCACATTCAAGCTATCACATTCATATGTTAATCAAACATCGTATTGTAGGGTTTTACTTTTAATCAAACAAAGAAATGAACCTTTCATCTTTTTTTCGTATAAACAAGGAAACTTTCTATATATTAATTAATTAATCTGCTATCGCTAATATATGATTTTCTGATGTGTATAACACCTGATGTCACACTCAAGATTAAAATGCATGAACTATATTAATTCTTTATTATTGACTTTTTAATGAATGATTTAATTTTAATTATGGTGGGATCTTTGAAATAGCCAACTCAACAACAATGGTATAAAGGTTCTGTCAGGAAAAGAAATGTGATAAAGGTTTTCTATATTTGTTGTGTGATTAGGTTTTGTCTCTCTCTTTTTGAGATGCCTTATAGGTAAATGGATTTTCTCTCACTTAGCTTTCAGCCATTTAGATCAATTAGAGGTTTGTCATTAGTACTATGATTTGATGCAGTTAGTGCAGCTCTTGGTTTCACGTTGTGAGCGATCTCGATTGTTGATTTGAGATCAGACAATTTAGATTACACATTCAATTTCATACATTAAAATGATATCAATCATTAATTCAAATTCAATAACCAATACATGATAGTGTGTGATTGAAATTCATGCAATCTTTGGCGATTGGAACATTAGTCAACTCGACGCTTTAAACAAAAAAGATGTAGTCACATATTATTGAGATTCGAGGTGTGTGTAAGTTGGTTTGGTCAGTTTTACTACACTCATTGTCCAAACCAATCAAAAGAATAGGGGTAAGAGTCTTCTTAAGTGAGTAAAATGTAAAGCGAGAAAATAAAGATTTATTTTTTAAGAAGCTAATTTTTTTTTTGGGTCTAGTAGCCTAGTGGCTAGAGCTCACATGTTTAAATGTGATAAGTGGGGTGTCCGATGTTTGAACCTCGGCCCCTGCATAAAATATGCAATATCTCTACCAATTGAGTTAAGCTCATGGAGACTTTAAGAAGCTAATCTAACCCATCCATATAACACCGAAGAGTATCAAAATTGAGAAAATCAAGAGTTGTTATTGTAACAAACTCATGATTTGTTATGATATACATATGATATCTGCTTTAAATTTGTTAATTAACGGTTGATACTACTCACATTACACTCTAATTAATTTATTAATTGACAGTTGTTATTGTTTACTTTACACTCTCAAGCAAGACTCACTCTAAAGAAGTTGGTTTCAAAGAATAGATATTGGGATGAGTTCGGATTACAAGTTTTTTTTTTTTTTTGTAAAAGAGGAACCAAATCTACATAGCAAGTTGGTTTGGATTGAGTTGATCTTATGACACCATTTGTGTAAATAACATTTGAGTGCAAACTCAAATCCTAAAACACATGTAAAATAATATTTCTAAGATTTTCGAAATGCAAACTCAAACAATTAGTCAACTTATCAAATTAAAACACTTGAATAATAAAAGTCTAATATCAAATTAAAACAATTTAAGTCTAAAGCCAAGTCTCACACCAAAATACAAACTAAAAAACAATTAAAACACATTCAAATTGTCAAATTCAAACTACAAATCAAAGTCAGATTACAATTAAGTCAAATGTAAAAGATTCAAGACACAAGGCAGGCAGCATGCAGCTAACGAGCATGTCCTGAGAGCATAATTTTTCTTCATTAACTCCATTTATCATCCTAAAAAAAATTACCTTCATTTATTGATAGCAACAATTCTTTTTTTCTAATAAAATAGCAACAATTCAATTCAATTATTCCCCGATCCTATTTATAAAAGACATTTAGGTCAACAAAAAGTTTGATGCATTTGATTTAAAATTTGGAGCAGATACCTCCAGAAATGTAATCCAATAAAAATTAAAATACCTTCAGAAATCATATATGTCGGTGTTGGTGGTATAGTCACTAGGGGTGTTCGCGGTCCGGTTTGGATCGGCTATGAGGTAAAAACTCATCCGATCCAAAGATAAAATTATATGCGGTTCGGTTCGATTTTGGATGATTAATTTTAAAAAACCGATTCAATTGTTTTTGGATATCTAAATTACAAATTGTAATTTTTTTTATTAATAATAATCTTATAAAAATATGATAAAATAATAGGTTTGATACGAAATATAACATATGATTTATTAAAAAAAAAATAGTACAAAATAAAAATGATTGATTATCTTTGGAACATATGAAATAGAAACAAAATTGATTAAATTAAACTCATATGTAGTATTAAAAGAATTAAAAAGAAAATAAATAATAGCTTAATATAATATATTATACTTATAAAAATGAAAATATATATTAAAATATATGTATGCGGTTCGGTTTGGTTTGGTTTGGTTTTTAAAATTCAATCCAAAATCCGATCCAATCCGAGCGGTTTTCATAAAATGTCATCCAAACACATCCAATATTATTCGGTTTTGTGCAGTTTTCGGTTTTTTTTAGCGATTTGCGGTTTTAATTAGTTACACCATTTTTTTTAAAATAAGTATAGTCATATCATTACTTAAACTAATTCAACTACCTCTAAAATTTTAAACACATTTTTAAACAAATACAATAAGCAAATTTTTTTTTTTTTTTAAGGAAAGCAAGTTAAATTATTGGAAAGTTAAAAAGAAGATGATATATATGATTCAATATTTCCCAATTCGACCAATTCAGTTTGTAAATCTATTAGTATCTTAGGAATTTTGATCCAATTTTAAACACAAATCAAAGCTACAACGGTAGAAGTACTAAGGCCCCGTTTGGTTTGAACTTATTTTGACCTTATGAAAAATAGCTTATGTAAATAAATAAGCTTTTATTTTAATTTATAAACTCTCACTAACGAAAATTGTCTCTTCATAAACGGGTTTTTGATAAACTAACTTAAAAACTTATAAATAATACATAAAAACTTATTTATTTGCATAAGCTGTTTTATATAAGCTCTAAAATAAGCTAATCCAAACGGGCCCTAATTATGTAAAGTGAATTATACTTGCTAGCAATTAGATGTCAAATTGATAGAATGACTTGATTTTGTTTATTCTAGATGATCCAAAGATTTGATTAAAGTAATAATACAATAAAAATTTCATTTTATCAAAGCCGGTAATATAGAACGGTTTGTATTGTATTGAATGTCTTGTTATGTGTTTGTTTTGCAAGTGGCTGACTTTCCCTCAAACTTAGTCAATTCCGCCCTTTGAGATTTTGTTTCTGTCTCTTAGTACCTGCCTTTGCATTTTAGTGATTGTTCATCCAACCCCTTTAAAATTCGGCATCTTATCGAAAGCTATTTTCGGTAGCACGGTGGTCGGAGTTACTCAAGAGTTTATGGGAGGGTCAGAAGCAACAAGTCGGTGCACCATGACTACAAGAGAAGGAGACACAACATCTCCATCAAAAAAATTAAAAGATTTATACATGGATCACATCTTTTATATATCCAACATTTTACTCTTTCATAAATGAGTGAGAGTTGGGACTAAACAACTCAAATTTGAAACCCAACATAATTTGGGTTCTATGTTAATCCATAACACTATTGTTTAACTAGTTTAATGTAGAAATATGAGTGGATGTAACATACAACTTGTGTATTATTTTTTCAAGTATAATTTTTTATAGTTATTTTGATCTCAAAATATATATAACATTGCCGGTATTGTCTTTACATAAGACATATACTTAGTAATTTTAAGAATTAAATTAACTAAGATAATACATGATCAAATTAAATAATGAAATATATATTTGAGAATCACACAGAGTAATAATGAGATAATACATATTCAATGATCAAATTAACTAACTGTTGTGAATTCGGCAACTCAAAATCACACCAATAAATTTAGATGTGTGGGGCAAAGTATCAATGACAACCAATAACCAAAATAAGCATAATAAAGAACAACAAATATAGATCTAATCTTGCAACCAAGTGTAAAGCAAAACTACAATCGAATCAAAGAATAAACAAGATAAAGACATAAGAGAATACAGAACAATACCAAAGAATTGTTTACCCAGCTTAGTCATACAATGACCTACTATGGGGGGGAGAGATCTCTTTACTTTATTATCAATGAGTTATTTACAACGAAATACAAAAAAGTTACAATAAATTGGTTTCAACAAGTTCTTCAAGAACAAACCTACTTTCTACCCATTTTCAATCTCTTACCATGACCAGGAGACTCAATGGTTTCACTCACCTAAGATGTTTCCCAACTATAGAATCTAACCCCCAAAAGTAACCAACCCCTAGCCTTTGATTTCTTAAGGATCTTCACTTTTGGTTTTTAAATATTCACCCAAATTGCTCTCAATAAACTCTCTTCTCATGTGTTTTCCAAGATTCACCTAAGTTACACACAAATGTTCCGAAGAGATTAAGGAAATCCCTAATTCTTTTATTTGTGTTTGTTAATAGAAAAATTAATTGGGCTGCTCATCTATTGACTAGGTTGGTAATTAGGAAGCCCAACACTATCTGGTTTAACAATTTTCCAATTCCTATTTGTACCCCCGCGTTAGGATATATTCATTAATCATTAATATATAGTTTTGATTAAAAAAAACAATAGATATTGCTTAACGTGTAATTGTTAGTGTTATGTAGTACAAATTAACCAAAAATAATAAGTCAATGAATAATTTAATTCGTTTTACTAACCTGTAATAAAAGTCAAGACACCAGAACCAAAGAAATTGTCAAGACACAATAGGCATTGTTTTTGGGTACAATATGGTTTTTTTATTTATTTATTTTTTACCGTATACTAAAGATGCTTGCAGTTGCATTTTCCTTTATAAGTAAGCTAACAAAATTGATCCAAAAGAAGTAAGATGTGAAATTAATCTATGATTTTATAGGACTCTCTAAAATTATAAATATTTCGAAAATATCGTTGATTCTATTTAACATCCAAGGTTGTCTATATATTTAACCACTTGCTAATATAAGTAAATTTGGTGTATAACATACTCTCAAAATGACTAATATAAGTAAATTTAACGGTGTCAGTTTTTTTCATTAATGCAAAAGGAAAACACTTATCTTACTATGCACATTTGTAAGTGAATTTTCTTCTCTTTTCTTTTCTCAAATGCTTGAGCAATGAACATTATATTGCAAAGATTTCTAATCTAAACAAACAAGCCATATATTGCGTGTACGTACCCTTTTCCTTCTCTTGCCTAGCAAAGAGCACTTTCTATGTAATTTTTGTCTGCATTTTTTTGGAAATGGTCCCAAGCTAAAAAAATTATTTCTTCTTGCTTTCAATAGAGGGAAATATGTACTTCTACAACAACAAAAAAATCACTCTGTCTCATATTAAATTCATAAATTCCTTTATTTAATTTATTGTATTTGGTTTTTAATTAAATTAATTTTTGAAACATAAAATTTCGATCAAATTGAGATGCAGGTCCTTTAAAAAAAAATAGAGATGCTGTTTTTTTTTAATTATTTCTATACCTACGGCCAAAATCCGTAGGTAAAAAACCTATAGTGATGGAAAAAATCCATAGATATAAGTATAGTATTGACCACATAAACCCGGCATAGGTATAGGTATTTTGGGCTTTACCTACGTTAAAATGACACTGACCTACAGATTATGGCTGTCACTACATCTCAAGTTTCTTGTAGTGGAGCCTAGCCTATTCTCAATCTCATCCCTAAATAGAGTACTAACTCTAATAATGCAAAACTATTAATTTTTTTAATGACAAATGTTAGTGTGTTAGCTGTTATGCCATTATTTTTTTCTCTTGAACCTTGGATCTTTACCTCTTTAACTCCCTTAATCCTTTAGCTAGCTCAAACTATTTGAGCCCACGCACGCACACGCACGCACGCACGCGCACACACACACGCACCCACCCACCCACCCCCATATTGGAAATTTAGGACCCATAATGTGCATGGTGATGCATGTAGTCTTTCTAGTTTGAAAGGTGGAAACCAAATTGAACTCAAGTTGAATGAAAGTGAAGTTTGAGACACATCAAAAGATATTAATAGAGATAAATTCGATAGATGTGTTTCATTAGTGACACCGTTTAACTTATTTGATGAGAGAAACCACTTTTGAAGAACAGAAAGTTGGCCAACTGTATGTGGAATTGGCCCACTCAACTTATCATAGGAGAGGTATAATGTGTTTAAGGAGGCAAGTATAATTATTTTGAATAATGGTTATGATCCATTGAATTGGTTGAAACCGAGATCAAGAAATGAAAGGGAAGACAAATGGACAAGTGATTTCGGAAATGGACCGACAACATTGGTATTTCGAAGAGATAATGTCTCCAAAAATGGAAAACATGCAAAATCGGGAAGTGGCCTCACATTGAATGGGTTATGGCTTTGTTCCAAATTACTCAAATCATTTTTTGGGGAAAAAAATTCATGTATGTTGTCACTAGGTTTTCCAGACAATTGATTTGATCTTAGTTGTAACTCTTGCAATTGAGACATATTCCTAAAATATTTTAGGATGCTACTATGGAGTTCATTTTGTGAGAGATCGAGATATTTCAGAGATATGGAAGAATTCAGTTAGAGAATAGATTTAGGAGTGTGGAGACCACAATGGTATAATTCAAGTTTAGACAGAGAAAGAATTTTGCTTATTGGTGACAACCAATCAAATATTAGACTGAGATTCAAAGATGCTAGACTACGGTATCTCAAACTAGAGAGGTGAGAGAGCCACTCATTATTTGCAATCATATTATGATTACCTAAAAGGTCAAGAGTTTGCAAATTGGAAGGGTTCCCCAGACTAGAAGGAACACTAAAAAAATTACTACCCTCAAGATTCAACTCTATCAACTGACCAAGTGAACCGATGCACTTTGGTATCTTTACTTCTAGGTAATTATATCTAAGTGTAAAAAAAATTAGATGTTTCAGTTCACAAATTGAAGAATCTAACTTACCACCACCAAATTCAAAAAACAAATATGGAGGTTTTACATCCAAACCAGTTACATGACTAGTGAAATTATTGCATGAGATTCCTTCCCATCTGCAACAATCTTCACCTTTCCATGATAAAAAGTTACCATAAATGAGAGCATCTTTAAACTTGAGGAGAGCTCTCCTCTCTGTCTCTGCACATTTGTTGGTATGAAAACTTTCTGTACATAATAGATTGATGCATAGAATGCCCACCACACAAAAGAGAAAATTCAACCCACAATAAAGCATTATTTTTCCCTTTGAAATATGTTTGGTTTTTTTTTTTAACGCAAAAAACTAAGATATTTTTGGTTTATTGGAATGAAGAACCGAGAATAAACTAAACTCATATTTATAGACAGATCAAAACCACCCATCTATTGAACAAGGCTTTTGTTTAATGACAAATAAAGCAAATTCAATCTCTGATATGTCATTACATAATGATATTAGTAGCAATTTAGGAAATTTGAATAGGAAGTTTGAATTATGGTTTCGAAGAAACAACCAGGAGAGGAAAGTAGAAGAAAGATCATCATCAATAATAGATGTGTACGAAAAGATGAGACAACATTTTCAGGAAATTAAAGGACATATAGCAATTTAGGAAATTTGAATAGGAAGTTTGAATTCTGGCATCGAATAAACAACCAGGAGTGGAAAGTAGAAGAAAAATCATCATCAATAATAGATGTGTACGAAAAGATGAGACAACATTTTCAGGAAATTAAAGGACA